>Ga0066604_10002266_pt1 | contig 9995 bp, 5 predicted proteins | sample Higcelwee11metaG_FD_59501 | JGI IMG/M metagenome (GOLD analysis project Ga0066604, IMG submission 59501) | Freshwater pond sediment microbial communities from the University of Edinburgh, under environmental carbon perturbations - High... | ecosystem: Environmental > Aquatic > Freshwater > Pond >... | reverse complement strand
GAATCGGGCAAATCCGAATGGCGGCGCAAGCATAATGCCGAACTGGAAACGCAGGTCACGGCGCTGACCGCAGCCGCCGCCAAGGCCGCAACCGAGGCCGCAACCGAGGCCGAGGCCCGCATCACCGCCCTGCAGGCCAAGGCCGCCGCCGAAACCGAAGCCGCCGCCCTGCGCAGCGCCTTGGAAACCAGCAAGGCCGCGCTCAAGGAAGAATCGGGAAAATCCGAATGGCGGCGCAAGCACAACGAAGAGATCGAGGCCGAACTCGCCAAGCTGCGCCCGCGGATCGCGGCTGCGGAAAAGCAGGGCGATACCGACAAGACCCGGGCGCATACCCTGCAACAGCGGGTCACCGATCTGGAACACCGCCTGACCCTGTCACGCAATGACCTGCGCCGCGCCGAAGGCCAGATCGAGTTGATCAAGGATCTTCTGCTGCGGGGGGAACAATTGTGACAAAGAAGACCGCCACCGGAAAAACGACCAAGGGGAAAGCTGCCAAGGGGAAAGCCACCAAGGCCAAGGCCGCCAGGGTCGCGGCCGCAGACCCGGCCCTGACGGGGGCGACCGGCATCACAGGGAAATCCCGGCGCGCCGAGGCAATGCCCCCCGAGGCGGCCTCTGGCCTGTCGATCATGCCGGCCGCCATGCCCGACACCGACCTGCCGGCCGGGCCGCAGCAGCGCCACCTGGAACTGGCGCGCTCCAAATGGGAATATGGCGACTGGGCGGATCTCATCGCGCTGGACATCGCGGTGATCGAGGCGGACCCCGACCGCGGCAAGCTTGCCCTGTTGCAGGCCGTGGCCCATAGCCATGCCGGCGATATGGCCGATGCCCGCCGCATGGCCCGCCAGGCCATCCTGTGGGGATGCAGCCGCGAAATCGTGACCCGCGTGCTGATCTCGGGCGCGCAGAACAGCCTGGCCCGCGTGGCTGCCGCGCTGGAAGAAGACCCGACCCCGCATTTCGAAGAGGCCATCCGGCTGGTGGAAACCCGTTCGGATGCCAAGCTGCTGGCCAAGACGCGCCGCATCCGCGAACTGGCCCGGATGGGGCTGCTGCCGGATGCGGCGGCCTTTCTGGAAAAGGAACTCGGACTGCTGCGCGCCACCCCGGCGCCGACGGACAGCCAGATCCGGATGCTGCAGACCCAGGTGCAAATGCTCAAGGAGGGCCTGACCCTCACGCTGCGCCGGGCTCCGCTGTCCCGCGACGGGGCGGCGGATGCGGGCTTTTCTCTGGAACACCTCAAGGCGCTGTCGGTCGCGCAGCTCGGGCAGGATCTGTGGGTGCTGGAGCGCAGCAATTACAAGCGGTCAGGCTATTTCGTGGAATTCGGCGCCACGGATGGCATCCTGCTCAGCAATACCTATCTGCTGGAAACGCAGTTCGGCTGGACCGGCCTGTGCGCCGAGCCCAATCCGGATTACTTCGCCGATCTGGAAAAGAACCGCCGCTGCACGGTGGCCCGCAGCTGCATCGCGGGCAGCACCGGGCAACAGGTGGATTTCGTGCTGGCAGACGAGTTCGGCACGATGAGCCAGTATGCGGAATCCGATACCCATGCCAGAACGCGATCCGCCTTCACGACGGCAGGCCGCGTCATCCATCTGACCACGATCAGCCTGGACGATTTTCTGCGCGCGCATGACGCCCCGCGCGAGATCGACTATCTGAGCATTGATACCGAAGGCAGCGAATACGAGATTCTCAGCGCCTTTCCCTTTGACAAATGGCGCATCCGGCTGATCTCGGTCGAACACAACTTTACCGAGATGCGGCAGAAGATCCATGATCTGCTGACCGCGCAGAACTATCGGCGCACCGAAGCGCAATGGGACGACTGGTACGAATACACCGGATGACGGGCGCCGCCTGCCTGGGTCCGCCCGGAACGGGCAGGCCCAGGCAGGCATCACCTCAGACGACCGACAGCACCTCTTTCAGCGCGGCCCGCGCCACGCGCAGACGTTCGGCCTCGATCGCCCCGAAATCCTCGAACAGACCGCCAAGGCCGATGCAGGCTGCCAGCCAGGCCTCGGCAAAGGCCATGTCGGGGGTGAAATCCGCAATCCGCGCGGCAGCGGCGGCGGCGTCAAGCCCATGGGTGTTCAGCATGGCCGCTTCGGGCACCAGATCGAAGATGCGATGCTTCGGGCTGGCCCAATAGGTCGGGATCGCGCCCACCGCGAACGCATCGAAGATCTTTTCCGAGATATAGGCGTGCTGGTGCACGTTTTCGTAGGAGGACACGATCCGCGCCCGACCCTTGAGCTGGGCCAGCTTGTCAAGATGCCAGTCCGGCAGATCCTGCCGCCGCACCTCGGCGCCCCACCCTTTGCCGACCCGCAGCACCCCCGCCCCTTCCGACCGTTCCGCAATCTCGGTCCGGTAGGCGCTGAGGCTGGCCACATCGCGTTCGGGAAAGGCTTTGGCATAGGCCTCGCCCTTGCGGTTTTCGGCAAAGAAGGCCGCGCGCACCGGCGCCTTGGCCCAGAGATCCAGCAGCCCGCGGGCATCCAGCTTGCCGAACCCCGCCATCAGCGCGGCATAGCGCACGGCATAGACATCGCTGGTCAGCACGAAATAGGGCAGTCTGTCGAAGGCATAGATGTCCGAGGTTTCATGCCCGAGGAAGCAATAGGGGATCTCGGTCCCCTCGGCCACCAGCTTGCCCGCCCGCCCGGTGAACGGCCCGCTCCAGGTGATATCCCACAGCGGTTCTTCCGACATGACCACGATCTTCGGCGCCCCGGCCTTTTCCAGCAGCGGCCGCAGCGTGGCCGCATTTTCCCGCAGGTCGATGTTGAAGCCGGTCAGGATCACATCGGCCGCCGCCGGATCTGCGGTCCAGTCAAGCTTGTCACCGATCAGGCTGCGGATCGGCGCATAGCTCAGCGGCGTGCGATGCGAATGCCGCCCCAGCAGGCAGACCGCCGGCACCGCCCCGCGCAGCAGCATCGGCGCGACCGGCCCGGCCTGGCGGGTTGCATGGGCCAGGACAGCATCGAAATGCGCGCCCAGCGGGCTGTCCGGGTCCAGCGCCGCCCGCGCCTGCGTCACCGCCCGGCCCAGCGGCGTATCGCCCGCAAGACGGCGCAGGGTGATTTCGGGGCGCAGCAGCAGCGCACTGGCGCAACTGCGCAGCAGCAGCATTTCTTCAAGCGCGCCGTCCTGCCCGACGATCACATCCAGCAGATCGGCCTCCTCGCCTTCTGCAACCGAGGTCAGATCGCCGGCATGGGCCAGAAGCCGTTCCTGCACATCGCTGACAAAGCCCTGCGGCCCGTACAGGATCCAGATCTGGCGCATGGCATGGCGCATCTGCGCCAGCCGGGCCGGATCGGCGGCAATGGCAGCCAGCCGGTCCGGCAGGGCCTTCACGTCCTCGGGCGTCTCGGTGCAGAACACCGCGGCCAGATCCCACAGCCGGCGGTCGCCCGGCGGCGCCCAACTGTCGGCCAGAATGACCGGAATGGCCCCTGCCCCGATGGATTCCCACAGCCGGATCGAATTCGGCCCCGACCCGCCAGGGCAAAGCGAGAAGGTCGAGTTCAGCAGCGAGTCGCGGAATTCATCCGAGGCCGAGCGATCCACCAGCGTGGCGGTATCGCCTTCCTTGGCCTTGCCATAGACCTGATGGTCATAGACCACCTTCTGGTAATGCCAGCCGTCGCGCCCGATCACCAGGCCGCGGCTGTCCTCTGCCAGAAAATCCAGAATCCAGTTGCGGGCCTGGGTGATGTAATACTGGTTGGCCCGCGCCCCGATGAACGAAAACAGATGCGGCCGGGCCACGCCATCGGCATCGGCCCCGGCCTCGGGCAGCGCCTCGACCACCTGAACCGGATAAAGCGGGAAGGGATGCAGCCGCAGATCGACGGCATCGGTGGTTGCCGCCGCATCTTCGGGGGTGGCATGGGACCAGAAGACATCCGCAATCCCCGCCTGGCGGAACAGGTCAAGATAGCGGCGCGCATGGATATGCTGACAGACCGTGACCTTGGGCACACCCGCGGGCAACAGCGCGCAGAACTGTTCGAACCGGTCCAGATGCAGGTCGCGGTCCTTGGCCTTGTTCTGCAGCTTGTCGATCAGGGTGGCCCAGGGATAGGCGACATACAGCGCGCCCTTGGGCGACAGCCGGCTGCCCTCCTGCATCCGCCGGAAGGCATGCTGTTCGGTGATCGCCGGAAACTGCCAGTCGGCATCCAGCGCGATCAGGCCGGGCTTGCGCAGCACCAGCGGCGCGATATCGGGGAATTCTGGCCCCCGGGTATCGACGCGGGCATGGCTGATCGTCTGGCCTTCGGCCAGGGTCTTTTCGGGCAGCGCCTTGCGCTTGGCCCAGGGCGCGGCCGAACCGAACACCGCCTGATGGCGGTGGCGGGCAAAGGCATCGACGGTTTCCTCGTAGATCATGAAGGTGCTGCCGCGCAGCGCCTTGATCCGCCGCCGCTGCACCGGCGCCGCGGCGCAAAGCTTTTCAAAGGCGGCCCGGCGCGCCTCGCCCGGCACAAGCCCGTTGATCTCGCCCAGATATTTGCCCCGCTGGCTGGCCGACAACTGCCCCTCGGTGATGCGGAACCCCCCCAGCGGGAAGGTGACCTGCGCAAAACCCGCCTTGGCCGCCATCAGACGCCACAGGTTCCAGTCACCCGCCAGTTTCATGGTGGCAATGGTGTGCCTGGGATTGACGGCCGCCCACAGCCATTTGCGGAAGAACGTGCCTTCCTGCTGCAGATAATCCCAATGTGCGCCGTCGCAGATCCCCTCGCGCAGGGCCGGGGTGGGAATCGGCCGGTCATAGGACACCGAGATCATGTCGTCGCGCAGGATGCAGACCGCGCCCCCGAACCACGACAGTTGCGCCGATGTGAACTGCCGCCCCAGCGCCGAGGCCATGGCCAGCGATCCCGGCATCAGGATATCGTCGGCATTGATCCAGGTCATGAACGAATCCGCATGGGCATCGACGGCCGTGAACCCCTTCAGCAGCGCATCATACATGCCTGTATCGGGCTCTGACGTATAGGAAAACCGGATGCCGTGGCACTGGCGCGGCACGCTGCCGTTGCGCAGGCGCTGCTTCCACTCTTCCAGCCGCTCTATCGTGCCGTCTGTCGAGCCGCCGTCCTGAACATGGTAACGGATTTTCACATCTCCGGCCTGGGAGATGACACTGAGAATGGTCCGGTCAATCGTTTCCACCGCGTTCATGCAGGGGGTTACGACATAGACAATGTTCATCATTCTGAAACCAATGGTTGGGATGCTGAGGGCAAGCAGGCAGATACTTACCTGCAAATCAATATGCCGCAACCATCTATGCAGTCGACACGCCGCAGTGCAGCACAAAAATGTGGCATCTGCGGCGGAATTCGGCTTGCGGTCAAGGCTTGGCGGTTGCCCTACCGAAATCCCCTTGTTATGCCTTGGCGGTGCTATGCGCCACACAGCCCTGACAGCATCGCGTCGGGCGCGTGGGAACCTTGTGCGACACGGCGCCGTATAGTGTTTTTATGCTTAGAAAGCTGACGAGCATCTGGGATTTGACATGACAAAAAAAGCCTTGATCACGGGCATCACGGGACAAGATGGCTCCTATCTTGCTGAATTCCTTCTGGAAAAGGGCTATGAGGTTCACGGCATCAAACGCCGCGCCTCGCTGTTCAACACCCAGCGGGTGGACCATATCTATCAGGATCCGCATATCGACAATGCCCGCTTCAAGCTGCATTACGGCGATCTGACCGACAGTTCGAACCTGACGCGCATCCTGCGGGAAGTAGAGCCGGATGAGGTATACAACCTCGGCGCGCAATCCCACGTCGCCGTCAGCTTTGAAGCCCCCGAATATACCGCTGATGTCGATGGCATGGGCACCCTGCGCCTGCTGGAAGCGATCCGCTTTCTGGGGCTGGAACAGAAGACGCGCTTCTATCAGGCCTCGACCTCGGAACTTTACGGTCTGGTGCAGGAAATCCCGCAGCGCGAAACCACGCCCTTCTATCCGCGCAGCCCCTATGCCGTGGCCAAGATGTATGCCTACTGGATCTGCGTGAACTATCGCGAGGCCTATGGGATCTATGCCTGCAACGGCATCCTGTTCAACCACGAATCCCCGCGCCGCGGCGAAACCTTCGTGACGCGCAAGATCACCCGCGGTCTGGCCAACATCGCGCAGGGGCTGGAAGGCTGCCTGTATATGGGCAACATCGACTCGCTGCGCGACTGGGGCCACGCCAAGGATTATGTGCGGATGCAGTGGATGATGCTGCAGCAGGAGGCGGCCGAGGATTTCGTGATCGCCACCGGCGTGCAGTATTCGGTGCGGGAATTCATCGCATGGTCGGCGGCCGAACTGGGCCTGACGCTGGAATTCACCGGCACCGGCGTCGATGAGATCGCCACCATCACCGCCGTCACCGGCGACAAGGCCCCGGCGCTGAAACCCGGCGATGTGATCATGCGCATCGACCCGCGCTATTTCCGCCCCGCCGAGGTGGAAACCCTGCTGGGCGATCCGACCAAGGCCAAGGAAAAGCTGGGCTGGGTGCCGGAAATCACCGCGCAGGAAATGTGCGCCGAAATGGTTGCCGCAGATCTCAAGGTCGCCCAGCGTCATGCCCTGCTGAAAAAGCACGGCTTCGACATGCCCGTCTCGCTGGAAAACGGCTGACGGCGCCCATGCCGGCAGGCCGGAAACGGCCTGCCGACGCATGCGGAGAGGAGAACCCCGGATGAGGCATGCAGCGCCGGACAAGTCACTTGTGTTCATTCCCGTCCCGAAACCCGCAGACCTGCCGCACCGGCCGGGGTTTTCTGATCACCACAGCATCAGGCGCCCGGCCTGCGTTCATGGCATTTCCACCGGCTTCGCGGCGCCAGCGCCGGGAAGGACGACCCGGGCGCCACACCGCCGAACAGGCCCAATCCCTTTCCGCTTCCGGCCCCGCGTGACAATTTCTGCGCGGGGATCACAGCCGGCCGTCGCAGGGCGCAATCGCGCCATGACAGGCCTGGCCGCGCCACGCGCCAGGTATCGGGATCTGTATCCCCCGGGACGCGGCCTGCCCGACGATGTAAAAAAACGATTTGAAGAAATGCGTCCCCCGGCGCAAAACAACCTGGCCGCGACCGCTACGCAAGGAAAGTGAACCGATGTCCGACAGCAAACCCACACGCATCTATATTGCCGGTCATCGTGGCATGGTGGGCGGTGCGATCCTGCGTCGCCTGCAGGCCCGCAAGGATGCGGGCGAGGCGCTTGACCTGATCACCCGCACCCATGCCGAGCTGGATCTGACCAGCCAGGCGATGGTGCGCGATTTCATGCAGGCCGAAAAGCCCGATGTGGTCATTCTGGCCGCCGCAAAGGTGGGCGGGATCCATGCCAACAACACCTTTCCGGCCGATTTCATCTATGAAAACCTGATGATCGAATGCAACGTGATCCATCAGGCCTTTGCCGCCGGGGTCACGCGGCTTTTGCAGCTCGGGTCAAGCTGCATCTATCCCAAGGCGGTGCCGCAGCCGATGCGCGAGGATGCGCTGCTGACCGGCACGCTGGAATCCACCAACGAACCCTATGCCGTGGCCAAGATCGCCGGCATCAAGCTGTGCGAAAGCTACAACCGCCAGCATGGCACCGATTACCGGTCTGTCATGCCGACCAACCTGTACGGGCCGGGCGACAATTTCCACCCGACCAACAGCCATGTGCTGCCCGCGCTGATCCGCCGCTTCCACGAGGCGGTGCAGAACGGCACCGAAGAAGTGGTGATCTGGGGCACCGGCACGCCGATGCGCGAATTCCTGCATGTCGATGACATGGCCGAGGCCTCGCTTTTCGTGCTGGATCTGCCGAAGGATGTCTATGAGGCCAATACCGAACCGATGCTGAGCCATATCAACGTGGGCACCGGCAGCGATGTCACCATCGGCGATCTGGCCCGGATGGTGGCAGAGGTGACCGGCTTCAAGGGCCGTGTCGGCTTTGACGCCACCAAACCCGATGGCACCATGCGCAAGCTGATGGATGTCTCGCGCCTGGCCAATATGGGCTGGCGTGCGCAGATCGGGCTGAAAGAGGGGCTGGCAGAGACCTATGACTGGTTCAGGGCCTCTGCCGATCTGCGGATGTAACCATGAAGGTTCTGGTCCTGGGCTACAGTGTCACCGCAGAGGGGCCGGGCTATGTCGAGATTGCCGCCGACAGCCTGCCCCCCGGAAGCGGGATCGAGATCGTCAAGATCGGTCTGGCCGGCGTGCAGCCCTATCATGCCCGCCACCTGTTTCCGTCGATCCTGCGCGACACGCAGCCCGATGCCGTCGTGCTGGACCAGTCAACCCCCGCCTACCGGACGCTGTTGCGGGACCGCGAGGAATATTTCCGCACGCTGGATTTCCTGCTGCGCCTGTGTCTGGATCGGGGGCTGAAATTCGGCTTTCTTGATCTGCCGCGCACCGATTTCGAATTTCCGGGCGACTGGGTATCGGAGTATCATCGCGCCATCGCCGATCGTGCGCAGGTGCCGCGGGTCTTTGTCGAACGCCGCCCCGGGATGCTGCGCGACGAGGTGCATCCGACCGATGCCGGGCGCCGCACCTTCGCCGATGCCCTGCTGTCGCTGCTGCCCGATCTGGCGCCGCTGCGCCTTGATCCCGCCAGCCTGCGCCCGACGCCGGGCTATGACGCGCTGTTCGCCGCCGATTTCGTGCCCGCCCATCTGCCCCGCATGTCGCTGATCCGCGGCGGCTATCGGCAGGACATGGTCTATATCGCCGAAGGCCGGGCGCTGACGCTGGATCTGCAGACCCCGCGGGTGATCCGCGGTTTCGCCGCCCTGATGGGGCCGCGGGTGGGGCTGTTCGAAATCGGCATAAACGGCACGACCCTTACGCATCAGATGTATAACGAGTTCTGCTACTATCAGCGGCTTGGCGCCGTGCTGTTTGGCAATATCAATGCCAACCAGCGCTATACGACCCGCTGGATCACCTACAAACAGCTTCCGGGCCTGCCCGATATCGCGCTGCGCAAGGGCGAGCCCGACCCCGGCCCCCGCCTGGGTGCCCTTGGCTGCCTGTTCGTCGAAAGCTGACCGTCATCAAAAGGAACGCAAGATGAAGATCCTGGTCCTGGGCTTCAGTGTCACCGCCGAACGGCCGGGTTATGTGGAAATCGCCACGCCCGAACTGGACAAACGCTTTGATGCCAGGATCACCAAGATCGGGCTCGGCGGGCTGCAGCCCTATCATGCCCGCTATCTGTTTGCCGAACAGGTCAAGACCCATGACCCCGATGTTCTGGTGCTGGATCACGCGACCCCGGCCTTCCGCAACTTCTACAAGGACAGGGACGATTATCGCAAAAGCCTGCTCAGCACGCTGCGCGAATGTCATATCCGGTCGGTGCGGGTGGTGATGATCGACTTTCCACGCACCGATGTCGATTATGCCGATGACTGGGTCAGCGCGCTGCATACCGACCTGGCCGCCACGCTGGGCATTCCTTATCAGCGGGTCGAACTGACGCGCGGCATCCTGCGCGACGAGGTTCACCCCACCGAGCTTGGGCGCCAGCATTATGCAGAGGTGCTGATCGACTGTGTGGGCCGCGCCCGGCGGATCGAGGTGCCACCGGATTTCTTTGCCGGCACGCCGCGTTACGGATCGGTCCGGGTCTGTGATCTGGTCGACACCGAGGGGCGGCTGACGCGCATCGACCGGGGCGGGTTCGTGGCCGATCTGGTGCGCATCGCCGCGAACGAAACGCTGGATATCCCGCTGGGCCAGACGCTGGCGGTTTGCGGCTTTACCGCGCTGATGGGGCCCACCACCGGCACGCTGAAGATTGCCGCGGCCGATCTGGAACGCCAGCAGGTTTCCTACGACCAGTTCTGTTATTATGAACGACTGGGCGCCTTTCTGTTCAAGCAGGCCGGGGCTGCGATCCCCTGCACGGCCGTGCGGCTGACGCAGACGGA
>Ga0066604_10002265_pt1 | contig 9995 bp, 7 predicted proteins | sample Higcelwee11metaG_FD_59501 | JGI IMG/M metagenome (GOLD analysis project Ga0066604, IMG submission 59501) | Freshwater pond sediment microbial communities from the University of Edinburgh, under environmental carbon perturbations - High... | ecosystem: Environmental > Aquatic > Freshwater > Pond >... | reverse complement strand
GCGGCGGCGGTGCTCCTCGCGGCGGCGGCGGTGGCGGTGGCGCCCCCCGGGGTGGCGGCGGTCGGGACTCCGCGCCCCCGGATGACATGCCGTACAGCGACGAAGACATCCCGTTCTAGATCGCCCAGCGGTGTTCGCGGCCCTCCCCACAAGGAGGGCCGCCTCGCTTCAGGGGGCGCCCTCAGCGGCGACTTGTAACCGAGAGGGGGGCCTGTCAGCTTTTCAACGAAGCGATCTGCCCTGGCGCCACCGTCTGAGGGGTTGAGGGCTTGGCACAAGGCTTGCGAAGGCGGGACCGCCCGCTGACCTGCCGTCGGCGGCCGGAGCCTCCATGCCGCCTCTCAGCCTCGTGCTCCTCCTCTTCGCCTGCGCGCCCGCCCCCATCCCCGACCGCCACGCCGAGACCAGCGCCGCCTGCGACCTCCCCGCCCCGTTTGTGCGTGAGTCGAGCGACCCCGGCGCCCTGCCCCCCATCGACGACCTCTGCGTTGAGCACCTCGTCCACGACCTGAACATCTCCGACGACGTGCGCCGCTCTAACTGGGCCCCGTGGGTGTTTGAGTCCCTCGTGCAGCTCTTGGGCAGGCCCGCCGGGGCGCTCACCGAGGGTGTGGCCCTGCGCGCGCCGCTCATTCAGATCTTGGAGGACGTCGAGGCCCGAGGTGGGGGTGAAGACGTCGGCGCCCGGCTGTACAACCTCACCGCGGACCGAGTGCGTGGGGTGAGCCTTGACGACGGCGCCCTGCGGGTCGACACCCGTGAGGGCTGGCGTCGACTCGACGCGCCCCCCGCCGCCGGGGCCATCGACGGGCCCAGCGGCGCCGGGAGCTGGGTTCACCTCGCCGCCCACGGCTTAGGCCCCGACCATGTGCCTTGCCCTGACGACGGCCGCGAGGCCTGCGACGAAGATTGGGACGGGGCGCTCGGCGCCGAGGTAGGCGCCTTGGAGCTGTGGTCACGGGCCTGTGACGTCGAGGCCGAGCCCGGCTCTTGTGCGCTCTTGCGTGAGGCGCGGGATCGTCAGATGGACTGGATCCTCACCCCATGAGCCCTTTGACAAAACTAAACCATCGGTCTAGACTGATGGTCTAGACTATCAGTCTAGACCGATGGTCCACTCTTCACCACGAGGTGACTGTGCTCAACGACGCCCTGCCGAACCGCTGGTATCCCCTCCTCACCTCCGCCCAGCTCCGCCGCGTCCCCGTCGTGATCGAGCGCCTCGGTGAGCGACTCGTCCTGTGGCGCGACAACGCCGGGCTCGCCCACGCCGCCATCGACCGCTGCCCCCACCGTGGCGTCACGTTTAAGTCCGGCGAGGTCAACAAGGCCGGGGAGCTGGTCTGCCCCTACCACGGCTTCACCTTCGGCCCGACCGGCGCCTGCGCCCACGCCCCGGTCTTGGGCCGCGACGCCAAGCCCCCGACGATGTCTCTGGACGTGCGGCAGGTCACCGAGGCCCACGGCCTGCTCTGGGCGTTCACGGGCGACGTGACCGCCGACACCCCGCCGCCGCCCTGGTTTGACGGTCTCGGCGAGGACCTCCGCCGCTGCACCGACGTCTTTGAGGAGTGGCCCGTGCACCATGTGCAGCTCACCCAGTCGATGCTCGATGTCTACCATGTCGGGGTCTTGCACCGCCGCAGCGTGCCGGGCACCGGAAAGGTGCTGAGCGACTTCAAGCTGACGACCACCGACGACGAGGTCCACACCCAAGGCCGCTTAGGCCACGACGGCAAACCTGGCTCCCCGTTCGTGGCGCACCTGCGGCTGCCGGGCCTCGTGCACCTCGACGTGGGCCTGGGCTTTCATCTGCTCATCGCGGTCACCCCCATCGACACCAAGCGCTCGTGGGTCTGGGCACGTTATGAGCTGAGGCTCACGCCGATCCCCCAGCTCGACGGCCTGATCGCTTGGCTGGGGGCGAAGTATGACTTCTCCGTCCTGCAGCACATGGAAGACCTCCCGTTGCTCACGAGCATCGAGCCCGCCATCCCCGAGCCCGGCTGTGACCGGCTCATCGCGCCCGACGCTGGCGCGGCGGCGTACCTGCGGCTCTACCGCAGACACCTCCATGATCAGTCGGAGGCCGCCAAATGAAGCCCTCCCTCGCCGCCGATGAGCCCCTAGCCCGTCTGCTCCTCGCCGCGGAGTCCGAGCTCGCCCAAAAAGGCTTTCACGCCGCGTCGCTGAACGACATCCTCAAGGCGGCTGAGGTCTCTAAAGGGAGCTTCTACCACCACTTTGAGGACAAGGAGGCGCTGTTTGTCGCCGTCATTCGCGCGGGCCTGGCGGATCTGCCCGCCGAGCCCCTGCGCCTCCACGGCAAAGACCTCCGCGCCGCGCTCACCCAGAGCGCCGAGCACCTCATGGCCTGGAGCCTCGGCCACTCAAGCTTCATCCCCCTCTGCGAGACCTTCTACGGGCTCCAAGGCGAGGGGCGCTGGCCCAAGGTCCAGGCGCTGTGGGCGGAGGCTGAGGCCCTCGTCGTCGAGGAGCTCACCCAGGCCCAAGCCCGAGGGCTGGTTCGTGACGACCTCCCCGCGCCGCTCCTCGCGAACCTGTTCGTGACGCTGAGCGCCAGCCTCGACCGCGCCATGCTCAGCCAACCCCCAGAGGTCTGGGCGGACGAGGCCGAGATCCAGCGCTGGGTTCAGCGGATGGTCGACCTCTGGACACGCCTGCTCGCCCCCTGATCCGTCCGCTGGAGAACCCCTCTCGTGCTCACGCTTCGCCTCAAGAACGGCCACGACCACCGCGCCCGCCAAGGTCACCTCTGGATCTTCTCAAACGAGCTTGACCACGACGTCGCCAGCTTGCCCCCCGGCGCCGCCGTCGAGCTGCGGGACTCCCGGGGCGGCTTCATCGGCCGGGGTTACGCCAACCCGCGCTCGCTCATCTCCGTGCGGCTCTTGAGCCACAGCCCTGACGCCGATCCTGACGGGGTGGCCCTGTACCGCGACGCCTTGCTCAAGGCCCGGGCCTACCGCCAGCGGGTGCTGCCCGGTCGCCGGTCGATGCGCTGGATCGCCGCCGAGGCCGATGGCCTGCCGGGCTTGGTGATCGACGGCTACGAGGACGTGCTGGCCGTGCAGGTGAGCACCTTGGGCCTGGAGTCCCGCTTAGAGCTGCTCCAGCAAGCCATCGTTGAGGTCTTCGCCCCCAAAGGCGCGGTCTTACGCAACGACAGCGGCGCCCGAGAGCTAGAGGGCCTAGAGCGGTATCGCCGCCTGTGGTTCGGTGAGGTCGCGGGGCAGACGCCCTTTGAGGAGAACGGCGTCAAGCTCGTCGCCGACGTGCTCGACGGGCAGAAGACGGGCTTCTTTTTTGACCAGGCCGACAACCGGGCCTACGCCACGCGCCTCGCCGCGGGGGCGCGGGTGCTCGACGTGTACGCGAACACCGGGGCCTGGGCCCTGGGGGCGCTGCGCCACGGCGCGGTCTCGGCCACCACCATCGAGGTGAACCGCGAGACCTGCGCGTTGATCGAGGAGTCCGCCCGGCGAAACGACGTGGCCGAGCGCCTCACCGTGGTCTGCCAAGACGCCCGGGAGGCCATGGACGCCCTGCGCGCCAAAGGGGCCCGGTTTGACGCGGTGTACCTCGACCCCCCGGCCTTCGCCAAGACCAAAAAGAAGGCCGCCGTGGCGCTCAAGGCCTACCGCGACGTGAACCAGCAGGCGATGGACCTCCTGCCGCCCGGCGGCCTCTTGTTCACCTCGTCGTGCTCGCACCATGTGCAAGAGGATCGCTTCTTGGAGGCCGTCCTCGACGCCGCCCGCCGCGCCCGCCGCACCCTGCGGATGTTCCGCCGGGGCGAACAGGCGCCGGATCACCCGGTCAACCCGCTCTTGCCCGAGACCCGCTACCTCAAGCACCTCGCGTTTGAGATCTCCTGAGCCATGGGCGTCTTGGGTGTGGTGTTGGCCGGGGGGCTCAGCCGACGGTTCGGCGAAGACAAGGCCCTGGCGCTCGTGGACGGGGTGCCTATGGCCCTTCGGGTCGCCGAGGCCATGCGCGCCGCCGGGCTCCACGTCGTCTTGGCGGCGCCGGATGACCGACTCGCCTGCTTGGGCCTGCCGCTGTTGATCGAGCCTGACGACGGCCCTCGGCACCCGCTGCGGGGCCTGTGGGCGGCGCTCGGTGAGGCTGAAGAGGTGCTCTGCGCGCCGTGTGACCTCCATTGGCTGCCCGCCGAGGCGATCTTGGCCTTGTTGGAGGGCCCCGCGCCCACCGTTGGCTTTGATGGAGAGCGGGTTCACCCCCTGCTCACCCGGCGCCGGGCCGTCGATCGCCCCGCCGTCGAGGCCCTCTGGCGCCGAGGCGCGCCCGCGAGGGCGTTGGCTGAGGACGCCCGCAGGGTGCTCCTGGGCGCCCTCTGGCTACAAAACGTGAACACCCCGGCCGCCCTTGACCCCCAGCGCGGCGGGCTTTGATATCCTTCCGGCATCGGAGGTCTCATGGGTCACACGGATCATCACGCCAAGGCGGGGCAGCGCGCCGCCAAGGTTGAGGTCGTCATCGTCTCCACCAGCCGCCACGCGGGCTCGGACCGCTCGGGTCCGGCGCTGATTGAGGGGCTCAAGGGCGCGGGGCACCAGGTCAGCGGCCCGTCGATCCTGCCCGACGACGGCGGAAAGATCACCGCCAAGGTGAAAGAGCTCGCCGCCGGGGGCCAGGCCGAGGTGGTCATCCTCAGCGGCGGCACGGGGCTCTCCCGCCGCGACGGCACCTTTGAGGCCGTCTCCGCCTTGTTCACCCGGGTGATCCCTGGCTTTGGTGAGCTGTTCCGGATGTTGTCGTTCCAAGAGATCGGCGCGGCGGCGATGTTGAGCCGGGCGACGGCGGGCCTCGTCGGTGAGCTGCTCGTCTTCGTGATCCCCGGCTCCCCCGCGGCCTGCGAGCTGGCGCTCAAGAAGCTCATCCTCCCCGAGCTTCCACACCTGTTGTGGGAGCTGGGCAAAGAGCCCGCCGCGGACACAAGCGGTGCTGCCGAGTCCACCGCCATTCAAGCTGCCCCCGAGGCCGAGGCCGAGCCCGCCGCCGAGGCCCCCGAGGGCCGTGTGAGCGCCCGGCAGATCCTCGGCGAGAAGCCTGAAGAGGACGACACGCCCCCGGTCGGCTGGCTCAAGACCCTCGTGGACTGGGGCGTAGCGCTGCGGTTTGATCTGCGCGAGGAGCTCCCCGAGGGCCTCGCCCGGCTGGCCCCGGCCTTGGACGTGCTCCAGTCCGCAGGCGAGCAGGCCACCTTAGAGCTCGGCGGCGAACGATACACGGCCTTTGGGTTCCCCGACCTGCGCCGGGCCACGTCCAAGGTGCTCCTGATCGGCCAAGGCGCGCCTTATGGTGAGATCATCGCCCTGCACCGCCAGCCCAAGCCCGTGGGCGTTCACCGCGACGGCGGCGGCAAGCTCGTCTCGACGGGCCGCCTGAGCCGCACCTCCATCGAGGTCACCGGACAGGACTACCCCAGCGACGGCCGCCTCTTCGCCACCGACGCCGAGACGCTCTACGTTCGTGAAGGCGACACCGTCTGGGCCTGGGATGGCCGCCAGCGCCGCCGCGAGGGCAGCGTCGGCAGCGCCTTGGCGAGCTTGTTGCTGCGCTGGTCGCAGCGTTAGGCCCGCGCAGCCGCCTCCTCCACCAAGGCCTGCACGCGGCTGGGGTTCGCCCGGCCGCCGCTGCGTTTGAGCACCTGGCCCACGAGGAAGCCCAGAAGGCGCACGTTGCCGCCGCGAAGCTCGATGAGCTTGTCTTGGTGCTCGGCGAGCACGGCGTCTACCAGAGGCTTGAGGCTGGCGTCGTCGCTGAGCTGGCTCAGGCCGAGGCGCTTGACCACCGCCGCAGGGGACTCGCCGCCACCGAGGCACTCCGCGAGCACCTCTTTGGCCTGTTTGCTGCTGATCTCGCCCTTGGTGACGAGGCCCACCAGGGCCGCGAGGCCCGCGGGGTTGAGGCTCAGGGTGCTGAGCGCCGCGCCCTTCGCCGCGGGCAAGAGGTCGTTCACCACGGTGTTCGCCGCGGCGGCGGGGGCGGCCCCCTCGACGATGGCGGCCTCGACGAAGGCCAAGGCCGCGGCGTCTTCGTCGAGCACGCGGGCCACCGTCGGCGCCACGCCCAGGCGTTTGGCGAGGGCCTCAGCCGCGGGGCTCAGGCTGAGCGCGCTGGGCTTCACGGGCTCGGGCTTGACGGGCTCGGGCTTCTTCGCGGCTGGAGCCGGAGCCGGCTGGGCCTTCGCCCAGGAGTCCTTCAGGGAGATGATGCGGTTGAAGACCAAGGCCTCAGGGCGCGAGTCTTTGGGATCGGCCCAGAAGTAGCCCTGGCGCTCGAACTGCAGGCGGGCGTCTGGGGGCATCGTCGCCGCGGCGGGCTCCACGAGGGCGCCGCGCACGATCTCTAAGGAGTCGGGGTTGAGCGCCTCGGCGTAGCTCTCGGCGGCGTCGGGGTCCTCGACGCGGAACAGGCGGCTGTAGAGGCGAAGCTCGGCGGGCACGGCGTGGGCGGCGCTCACCCAATGGATCGTGCCCTTGACCTTGCGGTCGGCGGCGGCGCTGCCGGAGCGGGTGTCGAGGTCTACGGAGCAGCGCAGCTCGACCACCTCGCCGGAGTCGTCCTTCACCACGTCGTCACAGCGGATGATGTAGGCGTGGCGCAGGCGCACCTCGCCGCCCGGGGCGAGGCGGTGCCAGCCTTTTGGCGGGGTGAGGGCGAAGTCGTCGCGCTCGATGAAGAGGCTCCCCGAGAACGGCAGGGCCCGGCTGCCCTCTTTGGGCACGTCGTGGGGCCAGAGCGCGGCGTCGAGCTCCTCAACCCGGCCCTCGGGCCAGTTGGTGAGGGTGACCTTGAGGGGCCGCGCCACGGCGAGCAGGCGGGGGGCGCGGGTGTTCAGATCATCGCGGATGCAGGACTCAAAGAGCTCCACGGACACCGTCGAGTTGGCCTTGGCCACGCCGATGCGCTCGGCGAACTCGCGGATGGACTCGGCGGTGACGCCACGGCGGCGCAAGCCCGCGATGGTGGGCATCCGGGGATCGTCCCAGCCCGAGACCTGGCCCTCTTTCACCAAGGCGAGGAGCTTCCGTTTGCTCATCACGGTGTAGCTCAGGCGCAGGCGGGCGAACTCGATCTGCTGGGGGTGGTGGACCCCGTCGAGGTTGTCCAAGAACCAGTCGTAGAGCTCGCGGTTGTTCTCGAACTCCAGGGTGCAGATCGAGTGGGTGATGCCCTCGACGCTGTCTGAGAGGCAATGGGCGAAGTCGTAGAGCGGGTAGACGCAGAAGCGGTCGCCGGTGCGGTGGTGGTGGGCGTGGCGGATTCGCACCATAGGCAGATCACGCATCTTCATGTTGGCGTGGCCCATGTCGATCTTGGCCCGCAGGGTGCAGTGGCCGTCGGGAAGCTCACCGGCGCACATCTGGCGGAAGAGGCGGAGGTTGTCCTGGGGCGCCGTGTCGCGCCAGGGCGAGGGGGTGCCGGGCTCGGTCACCGTGCCGCGGGTGGCGCGCATCTCCTCTTCAGTCTGGAAGCAGACATACGCTTTGCCCTTGAGGATGAGCTCCTCGGCGTAGCTGAACATGCGGCCGAAGTAGTCCGAGGCGAAGTAGAAGTGTTCGCCCCAGTCAAAGCCCAGCCAGCGCACGTCCTCCTGGATGGACTCGACGTACTCCACGTCCTCTTTGGTGGGGTTGGTGTCGTCCATGCGCAGGTGACAGCGCCCGCCGTACTCTTTCGCGAGGCCGAAGTTGAGGCAGATCGACTTCGCGTGGCCGATGTGCAGGTAGCCGTTGGGCTCGGGAGGAAAGCGGGTGACGACCTGGCCGCCCCACTTCCCGCTGCGGTTGTCCTGATCGATGATGGCGCGGATGAAGTGGACGCTCTCGGGGGCGGCGGGGCGATCGGTGGACACAGGAGCCTCATGTTGCAGGACAGCAGCGCACAGCACTACGACGCAGAGCACTAGCTGGGGCGAGGACCGCGCGCAAGCGCGACAGGCACGGACGGTGGGTTATTTCGGGCGGATGCAGTGGACCCCCGCCCGCGCTTTGACGGCCACCATGTTCGGCCTGAGCGCCTCGCTCCTCCTCTTCGAGCTCGCGCTGACCCGCGTGTTCGGCGTCGTGCTCTTCGCCTCGTTTGCCCATCTGGCGCTGAGCCTGGCGATGTTGGGCATCAGCCTGGGCGCCGTCGTGCAGCAGCTCCGCCCCCAGTGGATGCCTGAAGACGGCTTAGAGCGCCGCCTGGGCTGGGTGAGCCTCGCCCAGGGCCTCGCCTGCGCCTTGGGTGCGGTCTGCGCGCTTCATTTCCCCGTCGTGGGCCAGTTCGCCGAGCCCCCGGGCGACTTCGCCGAGCGCAGCCAGGTGGCCTGGGAGCTCGTGAGCGGGCCGTGGCTCGCCGCCCTGATGGTGCCGCTCACCCTGCCCTTCGCCTTCGCGGGCCTGGCCTTCGCCGCCGCCTTTCATCGCCGCCGGGAGCGCATCGGCGCCTTGTACGGCGCGGATCTCATCGGCGGGGCCGTGGGCGCCTTGGCGTTCATCCCGCTGTTGGAGCGCCTGAGCGCCCCGGATCTCGCCTTCGTGTCCATGGCCATCGCCTCGGCGAGCGCCTTGGGCCTGTTCGTCGCCACGTCTACCCGCCCCGGCGTGTGGGTGAGCGGGGTGAGCCTGCTCGCCGCCTTGGGCCTGAGCGTCGCGGCCACACGCGGCGACGTGCTCAAGGTGGTCTACGCCGCGGGCTACAGCGAAGAGAACGTGACCTGGGTTCGCTGGACGCCGCTCACCCGCATCGCGATTCACGAGGACGCCCGGGGCACCTACGCGCTCCTGGACAACACTTCAGCCTCGCAGGTGGTGCGTACGCTCGACGAGCGTGAGCGCCTCACCCGCGAGGTCAACCGGGCGCTGGTCTACCGCCTCAAGTCACCTCCGGGCAAGGTGGCGATCCTCGCGGCGAGCGCGGGGCCCGAGGTCGCCGTCGCCCAGCGTTACGGCTTCACCGACATCGACGCCATCGACATCGCCGCCATCGGTGACGCCGTCTACGAGCTGTTCCCCGACGATCGCGCCAACCCCTACCGCCAAGAGGGCACCCGCCGTGTGGTGGCCGATGGCCGCTCGGCGATCCTGCACGCGACGGGGCAATACGACATCATCCAGATGGTGCACGCGAACCTGCACTCCTCCGCCGGGCTCATGTCCAACGCCTGGTCGCCGTCGCTCTTGGAGTCCAAAGAGGCCTTCGGCACCTACCTCGACCACCTAAGCCCCGACGGCATCCTCTCTTTTGGCCGCGGCGCCCGCACCAAAGAGATCGCCCGCGCCGCCGCCGAGGCCCTGCGGGAGCGTGGCGCTGAGCGCGCCTCGGACCACATCCTGCTCATCAAGGGTGAGGCCACGGTGATGTTGGTGCGGAAGTCGCCGTGGACGGTGGAGCAGCGCGACGCCGTGCGGTCGATGTTGGCGGAGCATTACCCCAAGCAGGCGATCTGGCTCGACCCCATCGACCGCAACCGGGGCCGCATCCGGGACACCTTGGCCGAGGGCGTGATCATCACCGACGATCGCCCCTACACCGAGGGCCGCGAGGAGGCCTGGGAGGCGCTCAAGCTCGGCTTCAAGCGCGCCTTGGGCCAAGAGGAGGGCGAGGTCGAGCCCATGGCCGTCGTCTACCACGCGCTGGCCGTACAAGCCCTGATGACCTTGGCCTTCGGGGTTGTGCTCTTGGGGGCCCCGGCGGTCCTGAGCCGCGAGCCCCTGCCCGGCCCCCGCATCGACCGCGCGGCCGCGCTGCTCTACGTCGCGGGCCTGGGCTATGGATACCTCGCCATCGAGATCGCCCTGATTCACGAGCTGGCGCTGTTTGTGGGCCACCCGACCTACGCCGTGACCGCCGTGCTGCTCACGATGCTGCTCAGCTCTGGCGTCGGCAGCGTGCTCGCCGGTCGCCTGCCCGAGCACCGCCGCGCGCCCGCCTTGCAGCTCGCCCTGATCGTCATCCTG
>Ga0066604_10002258_pt1 | contig 10019 bp, 8 predicted proteins | sample Higcelwee11metaG_FD_59501 | JGI IMG/M metagenome (GOLD analysis project Ga0066604, IMG submission 59501) | Freshwater pond sediment microbial communities from the University of Edinburgh, under environmental carbon perturbations - High... | ecosystem: Environmental > Aquatic > Freshwater > Pond... | reverse complement strand
TTTCTATTACATGCAGGAATCAGAAAATGGCGCTTATATTTTTGAAGGAAATGTAATGACAGGTAATGTTGATTCCATCTATTCTCTACATCCGGTTACCCAAAATGGAAGGGTAGAAATAACAACGAATAATGCTTTATTGGGAGAGATTGATGGAGAATCACTCCTATTCTTTGCTTCAAAATTGATTAATGATAAGAATATTAAAGAAGAATATGAATGTTTCTTTAATATTTTCGATGTCAAAGAAAGAAAGTTTCTTTCGAGAATCTCTGTATCGAATGATGAAAATTATGTAGTAAGTAATGCAAAGTTCTATGATAACAAGATTTATTGTACTTCAGGAAGAAAAGCATTTTGCATTGATCCCGTTAGCGGAAAATTATTGTGGGAGTTCAGCTCGACTGAACATGTGAATTACACTGCTCAGGGTCTGCTTGTTCAAAATAACGTGGTTTTTCTTTGGGGCGATAATCGTTTTATTGGATTAGATGCTACATCAGGTCACTTGAAATATAAAGGAGATATTGAATGTGGAAATGCTGAGGTGTTTGGCGGTCAGGTTTATATTATAAGCAGAGATGGTCACTTATATTTACTTAATATTGAAAATGGTAAACTAATATGCAAAATAACATGTCCTGATAAATATTTTCTGACAGGGTGTAAACCACAGGTGTTTGAAGATAAATTATTTGTTTTTGATGAACATCATGCATATTGTTTCAATGCTTTTTCAAAATGAAGTATATTTTTTTCGCGAATATTCGGACATGCTTTAGGTTGAAGTTAATATTTTTTGGAACGAAAAAAATATTTTCAGGCAATTTTGCCTGAAAATAACGTCTTTCTACTGAAATATTGATAAGTTTAACTAAACCATTGTAACACTTGGTTAAACCTTATATTATATTTGCCGTCTATTGTAAGTTATGTAACTTGATTTTTAATGCTATAAATAATTAAAAAGGTATGAAAACAAAGATTTGGATGACAAGTATGATTTTGTCGGTATTATTTTTTAATGCATGTGATTCTGCCATCGGATTAAAAGATGAAGATCAGGGATTAAATGTTGAGCAAAAGTCACTGAAAGTGTCTTTGAATGACGGATTGGCAGACCTAACTACTGCAGTGGATCTTATTTCAAACTCAGAAGAATTTAAGTTGTTAAGTAAAATGGATCCGAACGCCCAACAGAACGGAAGTTCAGCTCAATTTGCTCCGGAATTCAGAAACGATTCTTTGAAAATATTGTTGTCGGATGTTTCCGGTGTTTATGAATACTCATGGTTGAGGGTAAAGAAAGCTCCTTATGGGATTTTACGTTTCTTTGAACGTACTGCTGATAATGATCATTTAATTGTTAGGTTGCCGGTACAAAAGGTAAGAGATTATTTCTTCTTATTTATTCACAGAGCCAACGACACTACTTTGACAAATAACTTTGAAGCAGATGTAAATGACTACATGTTATCCCGGAGTTATGATAAAGGACTGGAATATAAATTGGGAGCAAATCTTAAGATGGACTCTGTAAATATTGGTGCTGTTACAATTCAATCTACCAGAAATAAAGTAAATGGATTGAATTATTTGTCGGTTTATAGTCTGGGAAATGGTTTTACCGTTTCAAATCAGGAAAATTCAGGCGATACTGCAGTTTCTGTATATTCAATTAGTAAAGAAGATAAAATTTTGTACGAAGAAAAAATCAGCTCTTATAAAGTTAGCGCCGAAAATCGCAGAAGAGAAAGAATTTATTCGCTCACTATAGGCGATGTGAAAGTTGTACGTGAAATGGGACCTAATAGTCTTGATAGTGCTAAGGTTTATGTTGCCGGAGTTTTACAGGTCGATGCTAAAGTTGAGATTGTTGTTAATGAATCAGATCCGGCACAACCCGGTATGACCAACCAAAAACGTGACATAAAAATCACATTCGACGATGGTACCAGTGTTACAATCAGAGAATTAAAAGGTAACACGATTGGAAATATTACTGAAATCTTCAAATCAGTTCGTCAGGCAGGATTTGCAACTCAAATCATTGATAGGATTGCTGCTAATATCTATTGGTCCAAAAATTAGTTTTTTTAAAATTAAATTTTAATTTTGTCAGTCGCATCCAATAATGGATTGCGACTGACTTTTTTTATGTTATGCAGCCAGAACAACTAAAACATATATTTTCACGAGAATTACCAGGCGTAAAGTCCCATCTTAAAATGGCTCCCGAACATCGCGAGGAAGAACTTCTTGCTGTGAAAGGTGATGAGTATAGTCCCAGACTCAGTGCCGTTATGATAATTTTCTTTCATGAGGACAAACGTTTGAAAATTGTATTTATTCGTAGAAGCGAGTATGTTGGGATACATTCGGGCCAGATAGCTTTTCCCGGTGGCAGATACGAAGAGACAGACATAGATTTCAGATTTACCGCTTTGAGAGAAGTGGAAGAAGAAATTGGCATAAAAGCTGATTCAATTGAGATATTGGGACAACTTTCAGACCTATATGTACCTCGAAGTAATTTTTTGATGAAAATTTTTGTTGGATATACAAAGGAAAAACCTGAATATGTTATTGACACGAGAGAAGTAAACGAGGTGCTGGAGTTTGATGTCGATGATTTCAGGGCAGCTGACGTCGTAAAGAGGAAAGACTTTAAGGCATATAATATTGACAGAACCATTAAAGCACCCTATTATGACATTAACGGAACAATTATATGGGGTGCTACGGCCATGGTTTTAACAGAATTGCTTGATTTGTTGAATCAAACGATATTCGATAAAAATTTATAACTTTGTCCTATGCTTCATCAGGAAATCAAAACATATCAACTATCTGAGAAATCAAACTTTTCACCTCATTTTTCGTTCAAAAAACTGGAGGATCTTTACAGTCGACTGGATGGAAAAAGAAATACTGTCCCCCACCGTCACAATTATTACAATATCTATTATATTGAAAAAGGAAAAGGGACGCATGTGGTCGATTTTATGGAGTATAAAATTGAAGACAACCAGTTGTATTTTGTGCTACCCGGACAGATGCACCGACTTGTTTTCGAAGAAGAACCGGTGGGTCGAATTATCTCATTTACTGAAGAATTTACAATTAGTAATGCTATCCCTGGATATCTTATCAACGATATTTATTTGTTTGACGATTACGGTCAGTCACCTCCTTTACCTATTAGTGAAAATTCGATTGTTGTTTATCAGAATTTATTCAGTCAGATAGATCTTTTTTCTACCTCTCTCGAGAAATACACCATGGAAGCAGTAGGAGCACTTGTAAAATTGTTGCTGATTCAGTGCAATAACCATTGTTCCCTGCATAAATCTGACAATCCGCAGTTTTTAGAAACCACCAATCATATTTTACGCAATTTCAAGCAGTTGCTGAATAAGCATTATGCCGAATTGCATATGGTTAATGATTATGCGGATAAGCTGGCCGTTACACCTGATTATCTGAATAAAACCGTAAAGTCGATTACCGGAAAATCGGCTAAAGAGCATATTCAAAGTAAATTAATTGTTGAAGCTAAACGATCTCTGCTGTTTAGTGGGTTGTCAGGCAAAGAGTTAGCTTATGCTTTGGGTTTCGAAGAATCGGCACATTTTAACAATTTCTTCAAGAAAAATACCGGATTAACACCCACCGAGTTTAAAACATCGGCTATTCAGTTCTGATTTTTGCAATCTTTCTCCTGATTTCTTTAATTTTCATACGATTCATGGGCCTTATCTTTGTACCATAAAAAATATACAAAGATGAAAACAACTTTATACCCTGCCGATGCGCGTGGTCATGCCGACCATGGTTGGTTGAAAACAAATCATACATTTAGTTTTGCTAATTATTATAATCCTGAAAGAGTTCATTTTGGGGCATTGAGAGTATTGAACGATGATTGGATAGCTGTCGGAGAAGGTTTTGGGAAGCATCCTCATGATAATATGGAAATTATTACCATTCCTTTTACTGGTGCTGTTTTACATCAGGACAGCATGGGAAACAAAGGAGTAATTAAACCCGGTGAGATACAGGTAATGAGTGCCGGAACAGGAATTTTCCACAGTGAACACAATGATAGCAAGAAAGAGGCGCTTACTCTTTTTCAGATTTGGATTTTTCCTGATAAGAAAAATGTAACTCCGCGTTATGATCAAATTACAATCAGTGATTTAGCAAGAAAGAACGAGTTGTACCAGATTCTGTCTCCAAGCCCCGATGATCAGGGTGTATGGATTCATCAGAATGCCTGGTTCCATTTGGGAGATCTTTCCGCCTCCACTCAGTTGGAATATGTATTAAAACAATCAGGTTCCGGTGTTTTTGTTCAGGTTATTGAAGGTGAGGTTGAGGTTGAAGGAAATTTTCTGAATACACGCGACGGCATTGGAATTTCCGATGCAACATCTATTCAAATAAAAGCGGAAACGGATGCCCGCATCTTAGTGATGGAAGTTCCTATGGCTTGGTAAAATAATTCACAACAACATATAAATCAATAAAAAAAGAAAATTATGAATTCATTAGTTAAAAAGTTTTTCGCCACCGACACACAATCATGGGCATTGCTTTTCGCCCGATTGTCATTAGGAATAGTTGTTTTACCTCATGGTATGCAGAAAGCGCTGGGTATGTACGGAGGTTATGGTTTTGAAGCTACACTGGGTGCTTTTCAAAGCATGGGCATGCCTTTGTTGCTAGGTGTTCTTGTAATCCTGGCAGAATTTGTCGGTGCAATTGGAATGATACTCGGTTTGGGAACACGTTTTATGGCTTTTTCGATATTCCTTACTCTGGGAGGTGCTATGTTCATCGGTGGACATGTTGATAACGGTTTCTTCATGAACTGGTTCGGAAATCAGGCAGGAGAAGGAATGGAATTTTTTATCCTGATCATCGGACTTGCTTTGACTGGAATGTTCGGAGGAAGCGGTAAATTTTCTTTGGATAATCTTATTGCCAGGTATTTAAAGTAAGAAATCAATAGTAATAAACAAAAAAATCAAGTCTGGCTGAAAAATGTAAGACTTGATTTTTTTTGTTTATCTGAGCGGAAGAAAAAATCGGATTTAATTTTTATAAGATAAATTATTGAGTATTTTTTTTAGTTGTTTCTGCTGATTTGAATGAAGTTAGCATTGTTTACTTTAGATAAATCACTTATTTTTTTGTAAATTTGCGATTATTCGTTTTTTTGTAAATCGTAACAATATAACAAATACTACTATGAAACTAATTATAATTGCCAACCGTTTACCTTTGAAAGTTAGTAAAAAGACTAATGGTGAATTTGAATTTATACGCAGTGAGGGTGGGCTCACAACCGGTTTGGATTCACTCGAGATTAATCTTGAGAAGCATTGGGTTGGTTGGACGGGAACCAATGTAGAAACAGAAGAAGAACAATCAATCATCAGTGAACATTTAGAAAAATTTCATTTCCATCCTGTGTTTTTAACTCCGGATCAAATTCAGAATCATTATGAAGGTTATAGTAATAGTACCTTATGGCCACTCTGTCATTACTTTTATACTTTTGTCGAACATAATCCGGCTTATTGGATCGGTTATCAGGAAGTAAATAAGATATTTTGTGATATTGCACTAAAATTTATTGAGCCCGGCGATGTGGTATGGGTGCAAGATTATCAATTAATGTTGCTTCCTCAGATGTTGAGAAAGTCGGGAGTGGATATGAATATCGGTTATTTTCATCATATACCTTTCCCGACATACGAGTTGATGCGTGTGTTGCCACAGCGTGCAGAACTGGTATCGGGATTACTGGGAGCTGATTTGATAGGTTTTCATACGCATGATTATATGCGTCACTTTGTCAGTGCCTGTGAACGTATATTAGATGTTCGGTTTGATCTGGACCAGGTGGCTTTAGACAACAGGATTGCTTATGCTGATGTTTTTCCTATGGGAATTAATTACACTTTGTACAATGAAGCGCCATTATTACCTGAAATTCAGGAAAAATCAAAGGAATTGAAACATAAATTCGGAGATAGAAAATTGATTCTTTCAGTTGACCGACTGGATTACAGTAAAGGGATTTTATCACGAATAAAAGGTTTTGAAAGATTTTTGGAGATGTATCCCGAATATCATGAGAAGACTTCTCTCGTGATGATTGTGGTGCCTTCACGTGATAACGTAGATAGTTATTATGAATTGAAGACAAGGATTGATGAGGCAATTGGCGCCATCAACGGAAAATTTTCTAATATCGACTGGACCCCTGTGTATTATTTTTACCACAGTTTTGAATTTAATGAATTGGTGGCCATGTATCATATTGCTGATGTTGCATTAGTAACTCCGCTTCGTGATGGAATGAACCTTGTGGCAAAAGAATTTGTTGCTGCCAAGCGAGATAAACCGGGTGTACTTATTCTTAGTGAAATGGCCGGAGCTGCTATAGAGTTGAGCGATGCGTTGATAATCAATCCTAATGATACCGATATGCTGGCTCAAAGTATTTGTGATGCGCTGGAAATGCCCGAAGAACAGCAATTGCTGAATATGAGTATTATGCAAAGAAAAGTTTCAAAACGCACGGTAAATTATTGGGCTAATAATTTTATCACTCAATTGTTGAATATCCGGCAGAATGCTGATAATGTGAACAGTGAGAGAATTGATGACACGATTATTTCAAATATTAAAATGGCATATAGTGTAACTTCGAAAAGATTGATTATACTCGATTATGATGGGACTTTGGCTGCATTCAAAAAACGTCCTGAAGATGCTTTTCCCGATGATGCATTATATGCCGTGCTAAACCAATTATGTGCCGATAAAAGGAATAAGGTGGTGATTAGTAGTGGGAGAGATCATCATACGCTTGAAAAATGGTTTGGTTCGGTAAATTTATCGATGGCGGCAGAACATGGTGCCTATTTTAAAGAACACGGTGTCTGGCACCGGAATATCCCTGATGAGAAACCCTGGAATTATGAGATTACAGATATCTTGCAGTTATTTGTTGAGAAAACACCCCGTTCGATGATCGAGGAAAAAGAAACGACATTGGTGTGGCATTATCGGAATGTCGATGGTTGGTTGGCTTCTCTGCGTGAACAACAATTAATCAATACATTGATAGAGCCTTGTTCCAGAATGGGATTACAGATAATGCGCGGAAATAAGATTGTAGAAATCAAATCTCCGATACATACCAAAGGATCTGAAGCCAGACGTTTAATGCAACTGGACATTTACGATTTTGTGCTTGCTATGGGAGATGATACGACGGATGAAGATATGTTTCGTGCACTTCCTGATACCGCTTATACCATAAAAATTGGAAATATGTCGCAAGTTGCCAGATACAATCTCCGCTCGCAATCAAAGTCCTTACCTTTTTTAAGAAAACTGATGGATTTGGATTAAGGCCGGATAAAACGGGAGGTTTGTACTTCTTCAGTAAAAAGCAAAGCGGAATTTATCAATGCCAGATGAGAATAGGCCTGAGGGAAATTTCCTAACTGTTCTTTGGTTTCAAAGTTTAAATCTTCACTGAATAATCCCAAATGATTCGAATACTGAAGCAATTCTTCAAAAAGTATTTTGGCATCCTCTTTCTTACCAATAGCATACAACGCACGCACCATCCAGAATGTACAAATTGTAAAAGCCGAGGTTGGAATACCAAAGTCATCGACATTGTTATACCTGAAATATAATCCTTTGTATTGAAGATTTTGTGCAATTGTTTCTACTGTTCTGATGTATTTTTCATCGCTGCCTTCTATAAATCCGTAAAACTCCATCAATAATAAAGATGAATCCAAATCTGTATTACAATAGGTTTGGGTAAAACTTTGAAGTTTTTCACTCCATCCGTTTGTGAGTACATCTTCACGGATTTTTTTTGCTTCATTTTCCCAGTTATCTGCCAATTCATCGTTGTGTAACATGCGGGCAATATTTACTGCACGATCCAGTGCAACCCAACACATTACTTTTGAAAATACAAAATGTTTTTCTTTGCCTCGTATTTCCCAAATACCTTTGTCAGGTTTGTCCCAGTCTTCCATCACTGTTCTTACAATATTCTTTACAATCTCAAACATTTCTTCGATGTCATCGAGCGTGCCGGGGAAGTATTGGTAGTACTTATAAATAACATCCATCAGGTAGCCAAAGGTATCGTTCTGTTTCTGGTGATAGGCGTCATTCCCGATTCTAACCGGTCGGCTATCCTTGTAGCCCGCCAAATGAGATAGCGATTCTTCATTTAGCGTTCGTTCTCCCCTGATACCGTACATTATCTGAAAGGAATCGGATTTTTTTCGAAGAATTTTTTTTATAAAAGCGATAAATCTATTTGCTGCTCCTTCATGCCCTACTTGTAATAAGGTGTCAATCGACATGGAAGCATCCCGTAACCAGCAAAAACGGTAATCCCAGTTCCTTGTTTCTCCGATGGCTTCGGGAATACTGGTTGTGATAGCGGCGAGTACAGCCCCGCTGCGGTGGAACGTCATAAGCTTAAGTACCAACATGCTCCTTTCAATGAGATTGTGGTAGTGATTGAATTTTTTGGAACGGTTCACCCAGTTACGCCAGTATAGTTTTGTTCGTTGATATTCCAAATCAACACGGTCATCATCAATGCGTATTAATTTCTGATTATAGGAAAGAAGAAAAAACTCATTTTTAGTCAATTCAACTTCTTGCTTACCTTTAACCTCATCCCAATTCAGACTTGAATACACGTACAGACTGTCCTTCTCATTCTCAACAGAGCATATTTTGAGGTAATCTTTTTCATATTGAAAAGTTGTTTCATCTCTTGCATAATTTGTTGCCGGCTTGAAATCTACTTTAAAACGGGGTACTCCTCTTCTGTAACGGATTAATCGATAAACTTCGGCCGGAAGGTAATACCCTTTTATATCACCTGTTTTATATCGGGGCATAAAATCATAAATTTCAAATCCGGCATCCGGCGACTCAAATGTGGTGATCAGTATATTGGTATGATCCATATACCGTTGGGTGATTGTATATCTTTCATCGACTATAAATCCGAAATGACCGCCAATCTCATTGTCAAGTATTTTAGCAAAAACAGACGGAGAATCGAAATCAGGAAAACAACACCAGTCGATACTCCCTTTTTTAGAAATTAGTGCAGCAGTTCTGCAATTTCCAATTACACCATAATCTAAATCAACCATCTTGTTTACTTTGTTTCGACCGAATTTTTGTCAAAAAGCTCTATCAGCTTATTCAGTTTGTTTTTCAAATCTTTTATTTCTTCAATATTCACCTGAGAGGAATCAATCTTTAGTTTTTCCATTAACCGGTAAGGAATTTCAGCGGCTTTATCACGCATATTCCTTCCTTTATCGGTTAGCGAAACCACTACCTTTCGTTGATCTGATTTTGATGGAATTCGTGTGAGTAAACCCATTACTTCCATGCGCTTCAATAGTGGCGTAATGGTATTGGTATTCAAAATCAGCTTGTCTCCGATTTCATTTACCGATAAACCATCTTTTTCCCAGAGTACCAGCATCACCAAATATTGAGGATAAGTGATGCCCAGTGCATCAAGATCTTCCTGATATGCCCGGATGATAAGCCGCGAAACTGCGTAAAAAGGAAAGCAGAGTTGGTTTTCTAATTTGAGTTGTTCATATTTCATTCGCAATATTTTTACAAAAATAGCAAAATCGGGACTAAAAACTATTTTCAGTCCCGATTAATATTGAAATTTCAGTTATTATGCCAATAATTTCTCTATATCCTCCCGAAGTTTCTCAGGTGTCGTGGTAGGTGAATATCGTTTGTATGGTTTGCCGTCTTTGTCCAACATGAATTTGGCAAAGTTCCATTTGATATTGCTGCCAAAGATGCCTCCTTTTAATTCCAGTTTCAAATATTTATATATCGGATGCGCATTTTCACCATTTACATCAATTTTTGAGAACATAGGAAAGGTAACACCGTAATTTATCAGACATCCTTCT
>Ga0066604_10002245_pt1 | contig 10048 bp, 14 predicted proteins | sample Higcelwee11metaG_FD_59501 | JGI IMG/M metagenome (GOLD analysis project Ga0066604, IMG submission 59501) | Freshwater pond sediment microbial communities from the University of Edinburgh, under environmental carbon perturbations - High... | ecosystem: Environmental > Aquatic > Freshwater > Pond... | reverse complement strand
AATGGTAGAGCATTCGGCTGTTAACCGAAGGGTTGTAGGTTCGAATCCTACTCGCGGAGCACAAAAAGGCAGAAGTATCATGACGAGCTTCTGCCTTTTCTGTTTTTGTGCTGCCGAACCCATAGATACAGTTTGAGCCCTGCTGTCTCTCTGTTCTGTACGCTGTACGTGGCGACCGTTGCAGCCGGCGGTATATCTTCTGATCCCGAGCGCCGTTCTGTATTCCATAACAGCAGGGAGCGTGGCTTTACGTCACGATATCGTCCGTGGAAGCTGGTGTTCATGCGGCAGCAAGCAATGCGCTCGCTGGCGCCGTGATGCCGAAAAAAACGCTCGGGAGCCGGAAAAGCCGAATGATCATGCGTTTTTTCTATATTGCCACTGTGCTTCGGCATGTGCCGGCCGCTTCTTCCGGCCTGCAGTGATTCCCTTGACGGTTGTGCGTTTTTCAACCTGCAACATGATTAATCCCCAAATGCCGTGTTAAGCGACATTCTGCTTATCAGCAACAAACACAAGAAGGCCGCCGAGGCGATTTCCGAAAGGGTACTTGTTGAAAGAGAGGCAAAAACCGAAACGTGTCCCGGATACCGCTTCATTGTCGCTATTTCGGGTGAGTCCGGTGCGGGAAAATCCGAGCTGGCCCATTCGCTTGCCCTTGTGCTGAAAAAAGAGGGGATAAGGGTTAAGATTCTTCATACCGACAACTACTACAGGGTGGAGCCGCAGCGGAGGCGCGAGGAGCGCGAGCGAAACAATTTCGAGTCGGTCGGCCCCGACGAGTACGATCATGCCTGGCTGCATCGCAATATCGAGGATTTTCGTAAAGGCCGCAAGGCGAGTATGCCCTGTGTGGATATCATCACCGAAGAGGTCGATCTCCTGATCACCGATTTTTTCCCCATTCAACTGCTCATCATTGACGGGCTTTACGCCATTTCAACAGATGGCATCGACCTCGGGGTGTACATCGATCTGACCTATTACGAGACAAAAAAGAACCAGAAGCTCAGAGGAAAGGAATCAACCGACGAGCACCGATGGAGGGTGCTCGAAAAAGAGCACCAGAGCGCCCTGAAGCTGAGGCGTCTTGCCAATACCTTTGTCAGCAGGGAGTACAAGGTGCTTTTCTGCGACTGAGACGGACAGTGCCTTTTGTCAGGGAATGCCCGTCACGGGCGATTCCGGTTCTTCCCATATCCGTGTATTTACCAGGCAATGCTCCAATCTGCTGACGTATGCCGCATGCTGACGATCACACAACGGTTCTGATTGCCGACGACAGCGAGCTCATTCGGGAGACGGTTTCCCGTATTGTCGGCCGGCTCGGTTATCATCCGGTTACGGTGTCCTCTGGGAGCGAGGCCATTTCGCTGCTGCAGTCATCTCCGTTCGACGCGCTTCTTCTCGATATCACGATGCCGGGAAAAGATGGTATCGATGTGCTGCGTTTTCTGATGGAGAACAACGATGCGCTTCCGGTTATCATGATATCCGGTTCCGGAGATATCGATAAGGTTGTGCAGTGCATTAAAATGGGCGCGTATGATTACCTGACCAAGCCTGTCGATGCCCGGCGGCTGCAAATCGTACTGAAAAACGCTTTTTCCGAATCCTCTCTCCGCCGGAAGGTTCGCCTGCTGTCTGCAGCAGTGGATCAGAGCCCCGTGGCGGTCGTCATTACCGATAACAACGGGCGTATAGAGTATGCCAATCGGTCGTTCACCGTTTTCCGGAGTGCCCTGACCGGCAGCAGTGCGCCTCAGGAAAATATTTTCGATGATGACGCCCGGCCGGGAAGTCTGTCGGAGAAATTCAGGAATTCCATCGTTTCAGGGCAGGTCTGGCAGGGGGATTTCTTCAATCAGAAGCGGAACGGGGAACTTGCCTGGGAACATGCGATTATCAGCCCGGTAGCGAGCCAGGGCGTGTCGGTAACCCATATTCTTGCGTTTATCCAGGATATTACGGAAGCAAGAAAAAACCAGGAAGCCCTTCTGCAAAGTAATCAGCGATTCAGGGACCTGGCCGATCTTTTGCCGCAGCCGGTTTTTGAAACCGACAGTAAAGGCTGTATCACCTATTCAAACCGTGCAGGGTTCAGTACCTTCGGCTACAGTATGGAAGAGCTGAAGCGGGGTCTCCATGCCCTGCAGTTTTTTGCTCCCGAAGATAAAAACCGCCTCAGGCTCGGTCTTAGGACAAGAAAAACGTCAGGTTCTCCGGGTACTCACGAATTTACGGTCTTCAGGCGAGACGGCTCCGGATTTCCTGCGCTGGTTTACATTTCGCCGATCACCGGAAGGATCGGATCCGGCGGGTTCAGGGGGATCGTGGTCGATATTACCGAACTGAAGGAGACCGAGCGGAAGCTTCGTGAAAACCGGAAAAAGTATCTCGACCTTTTTCAGGCTATTCCGGACGCCATTGTTGTTGCCGATGCTGAAAGCGGTGTTCTCGTCGAGTGGAACCGCCAGGGTCAGCTCTTTTTCGGCTATACCCCCGAGGAGTTTTCCCGTCTGCATATCGGGGATCTTTATCCTGAAGAGCTTCGCGATGAGGGTGTGGCCTATTTCCGGAAAGCCTGCACCGGGCAGTCGGCAACGCTGGAAAGCCAGATCGTGACGCGGCAGGGAATCCGCATCGATGTGCACATCAGTTCGGCAACCTTCACGACGGAGCATTTCCGGTGTTTTGTAGGGATTTTCCGTGATATTACCCAGCAGAAGCGTTCAGACCGGCTTGTCAGGGAAAATATCCGGCTGAAAAACGATTTTATTTCCACGGTATCTCATGAGCTGCGTACGCCGCTTTTCTCGATTCTCGGATTTACCGGCACCCTTCTCCGGGAACAGGACGAGCTCGAGCGGGACACCAGGATGGAGTTTATCTCGATCATTCACGATGAGAGCAAACGGCTTTCCGCCCTGATCGAGGATGTGCTGATGATTTCCAGAATCGATTCGGGGCGGGTCTCCTACAAAAAAACCGGAATTGATCCGTCGATCACCATTTCGGACGTATGCCGCAGCCTGAAAATCAAGGCCGATGAAAAAAATATTGAACTGCGCCTGAAGGTCAGTGCGCCGATGAAGCATATTTTTGCCGATCAGGATGCCCTGAAACAGGTAGCCATCAACATCATCGGCAACGCGCTGAAATTCACGCAGAGAGGGGGTCTCGTTCAGGTCCGTCTTTCCTGCGACGAGCGCTCGGCGCTTTTCAGCGTTGAGGACAGCGGGCCGGGAATTCCTCCGGAGGATATCGAGAAAATATTTGAAAAATTTTTCAGGGTTGAACGTCCCGGAGAGGCCGTCGATGGAACCGGACTCGGTCTTTCCATCGTGAAGGAGATCGTTGCGGCTCATGACGGAACGGTCGAGGTACGGAGCGTCCCGAACCAGAGCACGATGTTCATGGTTCGACTGCCGTTATTGATGAAAACCTGAAGCCTGTAAACAGGAGCGCTCATGAAACAGCATACCATCCTCATCGTCGATGATTCTCCGAACATCAGACGACTTCTTGCCCATAATCTCGGCAGAAAGTTTACCGTTCTCACGGCCGGAGATGCAGCTGAAGCTCTTGACATTCTGGGCCGGGGTGAAAAAACGGACCTGCTGGTTGTCGATATCGCCATGCCCGGAATGGACGGTTTCTCACTGACGGCTCTCATCAAGGGCAACCCCGGGTACAGGGATATCCCTCTTGTCATGCTTACGGCCAAGGATGGCAGTGAAGACCGTGAGAAAGGGCTGCAGCTCGGCGCGGCCGACTACATTACCAAGCCGTTCAATCTTGAAGAGTTTGCCGAAAGGATAGAGGCCCTGCTCAGACGGCACTGAGATTTGAGGCAGGCAGGAAGCGGAAAACAGAAACAGCGCCCATTCCGGCGCTGCGTCTGCTTCCATGGCAATTACCTGGCGCGGCTCTCGTCGTAGGGCTCGAACAGGGTTTTATCCACGCCACATACCGGACAGACCCAGTCTTCGGGAATGTCTTCGAAAGCGGTTCCCGGTTCAACGCCGCTGTCAGGATCGCCTACTTCGGGATCGTAGACATAGCCGCAAGGCACGCATACCCATTTCTGCATATTGTTTTCTCCTTTTATGGTTGGTTTTCAGTTTGTCAGACGTGTTTTACAGGGCGGTAAGGCAACGTCATGCAGTTTCCGGGTACTGCCCTGCCGGAAAATAACATTTCCGAAGCGGAAAAAAGTTCATGCATGGCAGGATCAAAAAAGTTTTCAGAAGCGGCACATCATCAAGAAACATGACGGACAGCAGTTTCAGGGCTTTGAAGATCGATTTCCGGCGCTTATCTTTTCCTGTCGTTTTTTTCAAGCGTGCTATCTCAGGGCGGGGTGTGATTCCCCACCGGCGGTATTCCGGGCGACTTGTCCGGAGAGCCCGCGAGCGCTTCCGCTGCATGGCGGAAGGTCAGCAGATTTGGTGAAAAGCCAAGGCCGACGGTCAGAGTCCGGACGAAAGAGAATGAGAATGCCTCAAGGGTATTCCTGCGCCCTGATTCATGCAATTTTTAATACAGCAGCCATGAATCAGATGTTTTCAGAACAATCCGGCAGTGCTTTTTCCCGTGTCGAGCAGGCTCTTCTTTCCCTTCGCAGAGGGGAGGGCGTACTGGTTGCCGATGATCCCGGCCGTGAAAACGAGGCCGATCTTATTTTTCCGGCAGAGTCAGTCACGGTTGTGCAGATGGCCATGCTTATCCGGGAGTGCAGCGGTATCGTCTGCCTCTGCATGACCGACGAGAAGATCCGTTCCCTTGAGCTTCCCATGATGGTCGAGCACAATACCAGCGGATTTCAGACCGCATTCACCGTTTCCATCGAGGCCGCCGAAGGGGTTACGACAGGAGTTTCCGCTGCCGATCGGGTGAAAACCGTCAGAACCGCCGCCGCCGGACATGCCCGGCCATCCGATCTCCGCCGTCCAGGTCATATCTTTCCCCTCAGGGCAAGGCCGGGAGGGGTGCTCGAACGTCCCGGCCATACCGAAGCCACGGTGGATCTCATGAGACTTGCCGGCCTGAACCCCGCCGGGGTGCTCTGCGAGCTGACCAATCCCGACGGCACCATGGCGGGCACCGAAGAGACCCTTGCCTTTTCAAGGCTGCATGGTTTTCCGGTACTGACCGTAGGGGATATCGTGGCTTATATCGAACAGAGCGCCCTTGAGGCTTCCCCGAGGTGAATGCAGCCGGCTGTGCGCCGATGCCGACATCTCCTTCAGGTGAAGCTGTTTTTTTGTGGAACCGCCGTCAATTGTCTGTTCGTGAAATTTCAAGTAGTTCATCAGTAATGGTTTACCCGTTTTTTCGCTGCGTTGTTCTCTTTTTTCTGCTGATTATTTTCCCGGTATCTCCTGCAGATGCCCGGATGCTCGAAGGGCGGGTCGTGGGGGTAAGGGACGGCGACACCATCGAACTGCTCGACGCCGTCCGCGAGCGCCACGTGATCCGTCTTGCCCATATCGATACTCCCGAAAAAGCCCAGCCATACGGCGGCAAGGCAAAGCAGTACGTTTCTTCGCTGATTTTCGGAAAAGCGGTCAGGATCGAGGTGACGGACCGGGACCGGTACGGGCGTCTCATCGGGGTTGTCTATATCGGCGGAACCAATGTCAATCTCCAGCTGGTCAGGCAGGGATATGCCTGGTGGTACCGGGAGTACTCCCGGGATGTTTCCTACGGGCGCTCGGAACTCGATGCATTCGAGCGGCGCAGCGGTCTGTGGGCCGATTCCCGGCCGGTTCCTCCCTGGGAGTGGCGACGGAAAAAACGGGCGGCCTCGTAGTTGCAGCAACTGATGCGGCCAGCCTTTTTCCTGATGGAGCCGGTTGCGTATGTGTTTCCGGTTTTTTCTACATTGGGATATGGTCGGTGTAGTTATCCAGGCATCATATCTGAACGGTCATATGGAGGTAATGCGGTATACGGCAATGGAGTACCGCAGGCGGGTATGCCTTGCAATGAACTCTATCAGCAGCGCGATCCGGGGGGCTTACACTTGAAGAGATCGCCGGGACACGGTTACCGGTACAGTGCTGGATTGCGGTTTCTCGGGTTCCCGGAATTTTGCCAAAGCTTTTCGCCGGCATTCCGGAAAAGCAAGAGAGGAAACATGAACACGGCAACGATGAAAACGTTTTATCGCTGCATACGGCGTATACTGCTTCCGTGGAGTTCGAAAATCTGCCGATGCAACCTTGGATGAAAAGAGATGAAAACAGAAATACAGGAGATGCCGGAGTATACCGTCGCGTATGTGCGCAAGATCGGGGCTTACGGCAAGGAGACCTGCGGGCAGGCTTTCGATGAACTGGCGCGGTGGGCGGGCCCGAAAGGCCACTTCGACCGAGGAGTGGTGCTCGGGGTCTATTGGGATGATCCGAAAGTGACCTCGCCGGAAAACTGCAGGGTTGATGCCTGCGTCAGCGTTCCTCCGGGGACCGTCACCGACGCCCAGATCGGCCTGCAGGTAATCAGCGGAGGTTCCTATGCGGTATGCGGATTCGAACTCGATTCGGACGGCTTTCCCCAGGCCTGGAACGACGCGTTCGCCTGGCTGGCTGGCAGCGGATACGAGTGTGACGACAGGCCATGCTATGAGCTGTATCGCAATAATGGCGCGGAGCATCCCGAAGGGAAGTGGTTTGTCGATATCTGCATTCCCCTGAAACGGGGGTAACGCATTGTCGCGCGGTGCTGTTTCCAGAGCGATTTCGGCCTGTGGCCCGGCTGTGGCAAGATGGCATGAAAAACGGTAATCTTTTGACTGGAACACAGGATGACAAGAAGTGAACGGGCGGTTTCGATTTTTTCCGAGGGGTACAACTGCGCCCAGTCGGTGTTGTTTTCGTTCAGCGACGATCTCGGCATAGCAGGGGACACCGCGCTGAGGATCGCCTCGGGATTCGGCGGGGGAATTGGACGGATGCAGGAGGTCTGCGGCGCCGTGACCGGCGGCGTGATGGTTATCGGCGCACGGTATGGCCGGGGGGAAGGCGACGACCGGTCTGCTTCAGGCATTGCGTATGCAAAGACCAGGGAGCTCATGTGCCGGTTTGCCGAACGGCACGGATCCTATTGCTGCAGCACCCTCCTCAGCGGCTGCGAGCTCATGACCGAGGAGGGGCGAAAGGCTTACTCGGATAACGGGTATTGCAGCACGGTATGCACTCCCTGCGTACGCAGCGTCGTCGATATCCTCGAACATATATTATAATATACCCCTCGAACCGGACGTACTCATACCCACCCCCTCAGCTTCATCGCGTCCGCCACTCGCCCTGCTCCTACAATGTAAGCGCCGAGGCGGTTATGCACGCTGTACCTTCGTGAGGTGTCGATCACGTTCCGGAATGCGGTTTTCATCTTTTTTTCAAGCCGCCGCTGAACCTCAGTCTCCTCCCAGTAGTACCCGTACGTGTTCTGAACCATCTCGAAATAGGAGACCGTGACGCCTCCGGCATTGCAGAGCAAGTCAGGGATAAGCATGACCCCTCTGCCGTGGAGGATGCTGTCGGCTTCGGGAGTGGTCGGGCCGTTTGCAAGTTCTGCAACGATTTTCGCCTTGATGTTATCTGCGTTCAGGCCGGTTATCACCGATTCCAGCGCGGCAGGAAAGAGTACGGCAACGTCGAGTTCGAGCAGCGCTTCGTTCGATACAGCCGAGGCTCCGGGAAAGCCGGTTACCGAGCCGGTAGCCTGTTTGTGTGCGCTGACTGCCGCATGGTCGAGACCTTCGGGATTGTATATGCCGCCTTTTGAATCCGATACGCCGACCACCCTCATGCCGAGCAGTTCGGCGGCAAGTTTGTGGGCATGACTGCCGACATTGCCGTATCCCTGGATTGCAGCCCTCTGGCCGGAAAGGTCGAGACCGGCTACCCCGGCAGCTTCACGGACGCAGCAGATTCCTCCCCTTGCCGTGGCATCTCCCCTGCCTGCAGACCCTCCGAGGGGGAGGGGTTTTCCGGTTATGACTCCGAATTCGTTGTTTCCCTGCATAAAGGAGTACTCGTCGGCCATCCAGGCCATAATCTGGGGCGTGGTGTACAGGTCGGGCGCCGGAACATCCTTTTCAAGGCCGAGCATGCGACCGACCTGGCGGATATAGGCGCGCGAGAGCCGTTCGAGTTCGCCGTTCGACATGGATTTCGTATCGCAGATCACCCCTCCTTTTCCTCCTCCGAGAGGCAGATCCATGACGGCTGTTTTCCAGGTCATCCATGCGGCCAGGGCCCGTACCGTATCGATGGTCTCGTCGGGGTGAAAGCGGATGCCCCCCTTGTTCGGCCCGCGCGCATCATTATACTGTACCCTGAACCCATGAAAGATTTTCGTGCAGCCGTTATCCATTTTAACCGGCATGGTGACATGGAGCTCCCTGAGCGGCCAGCGGAGCAGTTCGTGGGTGGCGGGATCGAGCTGCATGATCGCGGCAGCCTCGTCAAGCTGTTTACGGGCCGAGACGAACGGGTTTCGTTCCGAAGGGGTTCCGGTCTGCATAAGCATATCGGGAAGCGTGCATTCTCTGGATTCGGTTCTTTCGGTCATGGCTCGAGTGGTTTAACCAGGGCAAGAAAGCTGCGCAGGCACTATGGGATCAGCCTGTTCAGGGCTCGAAGAGGATAACGGTGCCGAAGCCGACGACACTCATTTTGTCGTCACAGGGGTCTTCACCGCTGTTGCCGTAACAAAGATAGGGAGGATTTTCCGTTTTTTCGAGCATTTCCCCGTGGATGCCCTGCGGGAAAGCATTCCCCCAGGCATCGCGGGAAGTGGCGGTTAAGGAAGTTCGGCCGTGCCGCGGTAGATGATTTTTGCCGGGCCGGAGAGGGTTACGGTTTTCAGATTTTCACTGAAGGAGACTTCAAGAATATCACCACTCCGGACTTTCACCTTCACCGTGGGAGAGGTCACCTTTCCAAGCCGGTAGCTCATGAGTGCTGCTGCAACGGCTCCGGTTCCGCAGGCAAGGGTTTCGTCCTCGACGCCTCTTTCAAATGTCCTTACACTGAGGCCGTCCGGAGAGGTTATCTCAAGGAAGTTCACATTGGTTCCCTCCGGAAAGATATCCGTTCTGTGCCTTACGGCGCGGCCCTCGTTATAGACATCGATACGGTCGAGCTCCCCCTGGGAAGTATAGATTACGGCATGGGGTGACCCTGTGTTGACATAATGGCAGGTGAGTCCCTCAACCGGCAGTCCGTCACGGAAATCCCGAGGGTCGAGCATGTGCAGCCTAACCTGTTCCGGTCCGGTGATGGCTGCGTCGTAGCGGTTGCCGTTGGCCTCGAAAGCGTAGCGCCCCTTTTCGGCGGACGGGACTCCTTCGACATGCGCGAAATAAGCCGCGCATCGTCCTCCGTTGCCGCACATCGATCCCGGAAGTCCGTCGGCATTGTAGTACTTCATGCTGAAGTCGAAACGAGCCGATGGTTCTATGAGAATGAGGCCGTCCGCTCCTATTCCCGTTCTTCTCGTGCACAGGGCATTGATCTGGTCGCCGGTGAGCTGCAGGGCCCTGCTCCTGTTGTCGATGACGATAAAATCGTTTCCGGCTCCCGAAAGCTTTGTGAAATTGATCTGCATACCGTTGCCTGCCGCTTGTTTCGTGGTCTGTTTTCAGTGTATTCTCCGGGGTGCATTCCATGAACCACCAGGGTTTTCAACAAGTTAGAATGGCTAAAATACAGCCGCTGCGGGTGAAAGCCGCGCCAAAAAAATTTATTATTAAATAATTTTTCTTATTTTGTCTGCTACTATGTCAAGTGATTTGTCGGGCATAAGCCAGGTAACGGCAATAGCGATAGATTTGTTCTGTATTCCTTGCTGATTTTTTGAGATTTGCACATGAGCGCGGCCTGAGCGGCGGATGCCATTCAAGAGCGGCATTGATACCATGTGCTTTTTTATCTGAAATCCGGACCGGTGTTTACCGGCATTGCAAGGCACAACGCACAGATTTTCTTTTCGGTTTCTTCAACCTGAAATACGACCAAACAAAGGAGAGAATACAATG
>Ga0066604_10002236_pt1 | contig 10062 bp, 10 predicted proteins | sample Higcelwee11metaG_FD_59501 | JGI IMG/M metagenome (GOLD analysis project Ga0066604, IMG submission 59501) | Freshwater pond sediment microbial communities from the University of Edinburgh, under environmental carbon perturbations - High... | ecosystem: Environmental > Aquatic > Freshwater > Pond... | reverse complement strand
GATCGGCCGCGCCCACCTGGCCGACCCGCACTGGCCGTATGCCGCGGCCCAAGAGCTGGGCATCGAGCGCCCGTCCTGGACGCTGCCGGCGCCCTATGCCCACTGGCTGGGGCGTTACCACACGTGGAATCGGAGCACGAACGACTCTCAGCGTTGAGGTTACGCAGCAAGATGGAATCGGCCTCTGGGGTCTGTCGACGTGTTGGCACAGCCCGCGCCACAGCGCGGGCTGTGCCGGGCCGATTGGCCGGGGGAGCCTGCTCGCCCGATGGAGGGGCTCGCAGGCTGCTGCAGTTCTCCTTCGGTCTTCAGGATCAGCCAGGTGCAGCCAAGCAGCGCGTAGGCGACGACGAGGCCGAAACCGGTGAATAGCGGGAACGGGCCGAGCCAGTCCCTGGCGCCTCCCTGATAGGTGCGCCCCATGACCTGGATGCCCTCGATATAGGCGCCGAGGGTGACGTCCTGGAAGAAGGTGGCGACGACGGAGCCGGCGATGAAGGCCTTGTCCCAGAAGGGGCGATGATGCTCGTCGGCCTTGAAGCGGAATTCGAACGCCACCCCGGAAGATCAGCCCCAGAAGCATGAGGGCGAGGGGGAGATAGAGGGCGTTCAGGATGACCGCATAGGTCAGAGGAAAGGCGGCCATGAGTCTGGCTCCGCCCAGGACCAGCCAGGTTTCGTTGCCATCCCAGACCGGCGCGACAGTATTGACCATGACGTCCCTGTCGATCAGCAGGGTCGACAGCAGGATGAAGTCCTGCGGCCAGTAGGTGGCGCCGAAGATGTGGGGCTTGCGCCCGGCCAGATCCCAGAGCACGGCCTGGCGGCCGTTCCAGCTCAGCCAGGGGATGCCGAAGAACAGCAGGAGCAACAGCCCGGCGCCATACAGGCGCAGGTTGCGAAAGCGCCCCGTGACGCTACGGGTATGGATGGGGCTGCCGTCCCGGGCCGGGGATAGGCGGACCGGTCTGGCCGGGTCGAGGGTCTCGACAATCCGGGCGGGTATGCGGTCGGTCATGGCGGTTCGCCCCGTCAGGGTTGGGTAGACGGGGGCAATCATCGGGTTGGCGCTGATCCGATAACAGGCTCAGGTTCTCCCTAAAAAAGCGGATCAGATGGGCCATTCGGCAATCCGTCCGTGCTTGCCTGCACGCGCTTGCGCTGGAGACGAGAGGGGCCGACGACGCATCTGATATGGCTTTTTTCTAGAGTCTGCCGCTGTTTTCCATGCATGGGCGCTGGGCATGATCTCGGCGCTCCGAGCGCCTGCTCGTCCCCGTTTGGAGGGGCTGATGCGGGCAGGCGCAGTTCAGTCACCCTCAATCTTGACTGTTATGGCGCACTTGGGACGGAGCCTCACCGAATCTGTCCTTGATCGCCCGGCTAAAGTGCGCCTGGCTAGCATAGCCGCAGGCATAACCGATCTCCCCGATGCTCTGATGACGATAGGCAGGATTGCGCAGATCCGCATAAGCACGCATTGCCCTTTGCTCCCAGATATACGCAGCCGGGCTGGTGCCATCCTGGCTGAACAGCCGACTCAGTTGACGTAATGACAGGCCGACCGCCTGCGCCACCCTGGACGGGGTGAGATGGGGGTCAATCAGGTGCTCATGAATGTGCCGCTTGGCCAGCAGTCGGGATAGCTCACTGGTGGCATTCCCACCGCCATTGCTTTGCTGCCGCATAAGCGTGCCCAGAGTGTCGTAAATGACGCCGACCAGCGGGCTGCTCTCCTGCAGGCAGGCGTTTTCCATACACTCATCCAAGGTACGCCCCAGCAGACTGAGCAGCATTCGAGACAACTGATAGTCGGCGTTGAGTTTCATCGGTAGCTGGGGGGGAGAAATCCCTGTGCGCCGTACGAAATTCTCGATCGGCATATCGATGAGGTGCTCGTGCATCTGGGTGAGAAACCCCAGCAGGAACGGCGTTCGAGTGTCATAGACGATCATCTCTCCCTCCTCGAGCTGCATGACGTTTCCGTTCTGCACGAAATAGGCTTTCCCTCGCTTGATATGACAAGTGAACACAGAGTCCTTGGGGCATTGCCGGACCAGCAGGGGGTCCCGTTCGACGAAGTGGTCATTACCGGTGATGTCGGCCAGTCCGATCTCGCCGATATGCTGGTTGACCTGGCGGGCCAGCAGGCCCTGCTGGGCGAGAGAGGACGGGCGTAAGCCGACCAGTGCCTTACGGTTATAAGCGCTCCAGTACTCGAGGCGCTCCTGAGGAGGGACGCTTTGAGTGTCGGCGTGGGTTCGCATCGCTAAGACCATCGATGTGTTGTCTCTTTTGTAGTTGTGCATATCCATTGTCCCGCTTGGTCAAGTGTGGCGACTTGGTGAGGCAAACCGCGGTGACAGAGGGTGGTTATGATTGTCTCAAGACCATAATAACAGTGCAGTGGACGATAGCAACCATGATGACCAAGGCAGTTTCGAAGCTCTGCAAAGTTATCCATCCTATCGGATATTCGTTCAAATCTGACATCCCGCCCGAAGCCTGCGTTCGTTCAAGACGCTGCCGCCGAAAATTACCTGCCCGGAATTTTCACGCATAATCTAAAGCGGTTCTGATAATGATTTCCTCTAAGCAACCAAGAACCGGCTGCCAAATAAATATGCAATTACTTTATAAGCAAGGATTGTTAAGAGTCCAGCGCTCTAAGGGGTATCTATTGCTATTCGTGTTTGAATATTTTTCTAACTATTCGCAAACCTTCTAGGAAGCCCTAGATGCAAAGTGTCTGCGCTTAAATATTTGGCGGAATTACAAAGAGATCTAATTGTATGCCTAATGCTGCTCTGCATGAACTTAACTCCGAGATTCGCGACGGAATGCGAGTCAGTTGGGATGTTCCCGTTACGATGAGCGATGGTGTTACTTTGCGTGCCGACATATTCCGGCCAATAGAAGAAGGGCGCTACCCAGTCATCATGAGTTATGGGTGCTACGCAAAGGGTCTCTCGTTTCAGGAGGCCTATGCTGGTCAATGGGAGGTAATGACGAGGGACTTTCCGGCTATCATGCAGGGTACAAGCAACAAGTACCAATGCTGGGAAGTCATTGATCCGGAGCGCTGGGTGCCCGATGGCTATATCGTCATTCGGCTCGACTCGCGAGGTGCAGGGCGTTCCGAAGGTGTACAAAGCGTTTGGTCCGAAGAAGAGATTAAGGACTATTACGAGTGCATCGAATGGGCTGGCGAGCAACCGTGGAGTAACGGTAACGTCGGCCTTCATGGGATTTCTTATTATGGGGCTAATCAATGGCATGTCGCCAGCCTGCAGCCGCCACATTTGAAGGCGATTATTCCGTGGGAGGGCACATCCGACTGGTATCGCGAAGTCTTCTACCACGGTGGTATTCGCTCCGGTTTTCTTGACCTGTGGCTTCCCCGTCAGCTTCCGATGCAGCACGGCTACGGTGAGCGCGGGCGAAAGAACCCAAATACAGGTGAGCCGGTTGCAGGTCCAGAGACCCTAACGGATGAGGAACTCGCCCGTAATCGGGTAGACAAGGTAGCAGAGGTACGCGCCCGCCCCCTTGCTGATGATTACTATCATGGCGTGATAGCGGATTTGTCGAAAGTGACGGTACCGATTCTCTCGGCTGCAAATTGGGGAGGGCAGGGTCTACATCTTCGAGGCAACATTGAGGGCTTTACGCAGGCTGGATCGCAGGACAAGTGGCTAGAAGTTCACGGTTTAGAGCACTGGACTCATTACTACACCCCCTATGGGGTCGATCTACAGAAACGTTTCTTCGATTATTTCCTGCGCGGTGTGGACAATGGCTGGGACAAGCAGCCTAAGGTCACTCTTCAGGTCCGACATATTGATCCTGGCGCGAAAGGCAGCATTACCGGTCGGTTCGTTCAGCGTGGCGAAGATACATGGCCGCTTGAGCGCACCGAGTGGACACGCCTCTATCTGCAAGCTAATGGCGCAGGGCTTCAGAATGAGCCAATAGAGACGAGTACGTACTGCGAGTACGACCCGATGGGGGCAGGTGCCACTTTTACCTGGCCAGCACAGGATAAGGATATCGAGATTACCGGTCCTCTAGCGGCCAAACTGTTCATCAGTTCGTCGACCATCGACGCTGATATCTTTCTCGTGGTCCGGGTCTTCGATCCATTTGGCGCCGAGGTGGTTTTCCGAGGGGCGATGGATATCCATACCCCAGTCGCTCAAGGATGGCTGCGTGCCTCGCACCGGCGCTTGGATGTCGAACGAAGCCTACCCTATCGGCCTTATCACTCCCACACGGTCAAGGAGCCCCTTGTACCTGGTGAAATCTACGAATTGGATGTGGAAATCTGGCCAACATCAGTAGTCATTCCTGCTGGTTACAGGCTTGCCTTAACCGTGCGCGGCAAGGACTACGAGTATGAAGGAGAAATTGACCAGAGTGATAAGACTCACCGCTATCCGTCGCGAGGTGTTGGCCCATTTGTTCACAATGATCCTCTTGATCGGCCCTCGGAAATTTTCAACGGAAAGGTCCGAGTCTATACGGGAGGAGGCTATGACTCGTGTCTGATTCTACCGGTTATTCCGGCAGCACAATGATAAACATAATAGCGATTTTACGGTAAAACTGGAGTTTTAATATGAGCGTCATGAGACTTGGGTATTTGCATATTCGCGTAACAAATCTTGCTGATGCCAAGCGTTTCTATGTAGATACGCTTGGTATGCAGGTGGTGCTGGAGCAAGGAAAAAAAATCTACTTGAAGTGCTGGGATGAATGGGATCACCACTCGCTCATGATTGAGGAGGGTGGCGTAGGTGTGATTAAGCTGGGATATAAGGTTGCGAAACCGGAGGATCTTGCTTACTTCGAAAAGCGGATCGAAGCCTTTGGTGTCAGCACGGCTCGCATGAGTGTGGGTGAAACACTGGGCGTTGGCGAAGGGCTCCGCTTCATCATTCCGTCAGGACATACGTTGGAACTGTATCATCATATGGAGTTTACCGACACAGCTGTCGGTTTAATCAATCCGCCACTTTTCCCGCGGAATCTGGCTGGGGTGGGGGTACCACGACTCGATCATTGCCTGCTCAAGACCGATAATATTCCGCTGGCTGAGCGCTTCTTCATCGAGGCACTGGACTTCAAGCCTGCTGAGCGATTGGTCAGCGACCTCAGCAGCGATGGCGAGCTGTTGGGCACTTGGCTGTTCTGCCAGCACAAGACCCATGACATCGCCTTTGTTGCGGGGGAAAAAGGCAGGATTCACCACTGGGGATATAAGCTAGAGGGCTGGGACGCAATTCGCCACGCCGGCAGTATTTTGTCGATGGACGATGTATCTGTCGGCTATGGACCAGAAATCCATGGACTAAGCCGTGGCGAAACTATCTACTTCTTCGACCCAGCGGGTAATCGTATGGAGGTATTCGCGGGTGGTTACGAAACTTACCCGGACTTCCCAACGATCACTTGGACTGCAGACCAACTTCCACGTGCGGTGGGCTATATCAGTCGGGAACTCAAGGAAAACCACTTCACTGTTGATACCTGAAAGATGAGCAAGGTCATCACGATTCTGCCGGAAGCTGCTCGCTTTCCGGCACAGCCGGGTGAGACCTTGCTTCAAGCAGCCTACCGTTATGGACTCTCGTACACGGTAGGCTGCCGGGAGGGAGGTTGTGGTGCTTGCTTACTTGAACTGGTGTCGGGAGAAGTTGAATACCTTAAAACTGTTGCGCAGTCGGTACTCTCCGATCAAGACCGTGCCAGGGGAGTCTGTTTGCCCTGCCGGGCGGTGCCTATCACGGATGTTGTGATTAGGCTCAATCCATCCGACCGGCTCAAGCGAGGATATTTTAGCGACAGCCTTGCCAGACGTGCTTTGAAAAAAGCTGGTCGCACCTGACTGTTTTCCTGAGTGAGACTTAGTAAATCAAAGACCCTAGCATAAACCCTATTCCACATAGAACAATAAGGTATGGAGTGGAAAAATATGTCTATCAATGTACTCAAGCCAGAATACGAAGATACCTTCCGTGCCCGTGAATGGGAGGCCGATCTTTTAATCGAGAGTAAAGAAATAGTTGCCGATGGAGTCGTGGTGATTACCTTGACCGATCCATCTGGCGCTGTGCTGCCTGAATGGACTCCTGGCGCACACATTGACTTGGTGTTGCCGAACGGTGTGACCCGGCAGTATTCCCTGTGTGGAAATCTCCACAATTGCCGCTCATATCGGATTGGTGTATTACGTGATCCAGGTAGTCGTGGTGGCTCGCAATTTATCCACGATAGCCTCTTGGTTGGCGAGACCGTGCGTGTGCGAGGGCCACGAAACCACTTCTCCTTTATTGATGCTCCAGAATACCTGTTCATTGCGGGTGGAATTGGTATTACTCCTATATTACCAATGATCGCGGCAGCTCAGGCCGCAAGCGCAAGGTGGCGCTTGATTTACGGCGGCCGAAACAGAAACTCAATGGCCTTTCTCGATGAGTTGGCAGACTATGGGGATCAGGTCAGTATTTTCCCTGCCGACGAGGTCGGGCTAATTCCACTGGATTCCGTTCTGTCGCCTCTACGTGACAATGTCCATCTTTACGTGTGTGGGCCCGGCCCATTACTCGATGCGATCGAGGCTGGCACAGAGCATTGGCCGGCCGGTAGCTTACACACTGAGCGTTTTGCGGCCAAGCCTATTGAGGCTCCACCAAATGCGCTCGAAGTTTTCGAAGTGGTTTGTAAACGCTCTGGCATAACCCTGACTGTCGGTTCCGATAAGTCGATCCTTGAGGCCATGGAGGTAGCCGGATTAAAGGTGCCTGTTTCTTGTCGCGCGGGCGTTTGTGGAACTTGTGAGGTTAACATCCTTGAGGGCATACCCGACCACCGTGATAGTGTTCTGACACGCGAGGAGCGAGAATCTAATGAGTTCATGCTCATTTGCCGTTCTCGCTCGCTGTCACCCAAGCTCGTACTGGATATTTAGAACTGGGGATCAATGCCCTTAAGCTCAGATGATAGCTTCCTACCTGAGTTTCGCTTAACTGAGAGGCGATGCTAGGTACAGGATCAAAGGTTATATGGGTTGTGAGCTGATGATGAGAGTCTCTAAGCGAGTCGGACGCATGCTGCCTCACAAATATCTTGGCGATCCTCACAATACACGAGACTTTTGAGTTGGTACTTGGAGCGGCTAGCACAAGCTTCTTGAGAGCTGGCTTTTCGGTGCGCCCCTGAGCCTACTTACTCAATAACCCCGGAGAAAATAATATGACTGCTTCAGCACTTGAAGGTCGGGCTTTGCCCGCGTGCAACATCGATCTGTTCGACGATACACACCTGGAAAACCCCTACCCCAACTATAAGTTGTTGCGTGATGCCGGCCCAGTTGCTCACCTGCCGGATCTCAATATCACTGTGCTTGCACGTTATAAGGCGATTCGTTATGCCTTGGATAACTGGCAGACCTTCTCTTCGGGCGATGGTGTCAGTCTGAACGATTTGCTTAACAAAGCCTGGACTGGCACTCTAATTGCCACCGATCCCCCCTATCATTCAGCACTGCGGGCAGTGCTTAACGAGCGGGTATCGCCTCGTCAGATTCGCAAGCTGACTGAAGATATCGAAGCCAAGGCGGAGCAACTTGTGGATGAGTTGGTTGAGCGCGGCTCCTTTGATGTCATAACCGATTGCGCCTACCAATTCGTTCCCCCCATTATTTTGGATCTAATAGGGTTCCCCAAAGAAGGCAGCGAAAACCTTCTGGCGTGGGCCGAGCAGATATTTAATGTCAATGGACCTGATAACAACAAGAAGATGCAGGAGGCAGTTCCATCGTTAACGAAGATGTTCGAGTGGCTCGAAAAAGACTGCACAAAGGAGCGCGTGAAGCCAGGCGGATTTGCCGCCACAATTCACGAAGCAGCTGAGCGCGGAGACATTAGACCTGAGTCGGTTGTGCCTCTAATGGCTGGTTATAGCATTCCTGGTACCGATACTACGATCGGTCTTATTGGTAGTGCCATTTACTTGTTTGCAAATAATCCGGATCAATGGCAACGGTTTTGCGAAAATCCCGATGAGTTGATGCGACCAGCTCTAGCCGAAGTGCTGCGGATGGAGTCCCCAGTGCAATGGTTCGCCCGAGTTCTAAAACAGGATTATGACGCTGATGGAGTGGTCGTTCCGGCCGGTAGTCGCGTCCTACTCCTTTTCGGTGCAGGCAACCGCGATGAGCGCCATTTTTCCAATCCAGATCACTTCGATATAAGTCGTAATCCAATGGACCACCTTGCGTTCGGTGGCGGCATTCATGGCTGTCCAGGACAGCATCTGGCACAACTGCAAGTGAGTTCTCTACTGAAGGCATTAGCACGCCGCGTCAAACGATTCGAAATTACCGATATGCCACGGCGTACCCTGAACAATACGACCCGTGCGTTCTTCAATCTTCCTATAGCTGTTTTCTGACGACTGACCTTCTTACGATCGGCTGGTGCCCGATGCGGGGTACCAGCATGCTGACTGATTGCTCTTAAATGGGAAAACAATAAAAATGAGCAACTCGAACTCCCGCTGTCTTGTGAAACAGCTTGGCGGATTTGTGCTGTGCTTGACTACGGCTTGGCAAAGCCTAGCCTCTGAAGGAGGCGGTAGCAGCTGGCCACTGGGTGTCAGTACTGTACTTCCGGCTATCCTGCCACCATTAGGCGGAACTCAACTTTATAATTATACTGTTTGGTACAGTGCGGATAGCTATAGAAATAATCGTGGTGATTCGAGTATTCCGAAATTTAAAGCAAATAGCTATATGGAAGCTACGCGCGTAGTGCACACATGGGGTCGTACAGAGTCAGGAGTCAATCTGAGCAGTGGTGTCATTGTTTCTGGAGGTCATGTGGATGTGAAGATGCTAGGTCAGCGTGACCAGAAGACGGGGTTAAACAGTCTCTTTGTTACGCCACTCTATTTGACTTGGCAGCCAGCACCTAATGTGAATTTGCTGACAGGGTTCAGTGCTTTTATCCCCATAGGCGACTATAATCGTAAAGACTCGGCCAATACTACCCGGAATTATCTAACTTATACTCAGGAATTCGCTCTAACTTGGTTCATTAATCCCTCGTGGGAAATTTCCTTAGATCCCACGGTGTCATTTAATGCTCGTAACCATGATACGGATTATCGTTCCGGGAACCTGTTCAATGTCGACTACAATTTCAGCTATCGGTTTTCCTCAATGCCCGACCTGCAGCTTGGCGTGGTTGGTTACTACACCCAGCAATTTTCCGATGATGAGCTGGAAGGGCACGATGTAGCAGGCGGCAATCGTCTGCGCAAGTTTGCAATTGGGCCGCAGTTATTCTATAAGTTTGGCGAAGCTACCGGTATTGCTTTCAAGTGGATGCATGAAACCTCAGTGAAAAATGGACCAAAAGGCGACGCACTCTGGTTTCAGTTCGCCCTGCCACTGTGAGCAATGCTCCAGCACCAGGCGTACAGCCCGCTCTTTGATTTCAGGGGAATATCTGTTCGAAGTCTTCATCACTCCATCCTCTCAAGAATTGGAGCCTCCGGGAAAGTCGGGGCGCTCAGTCTTCATGTACTCGCCTACAACCTCAAACGGCTGATGAACATCTTTGGCATCAGTAACGTGGGAGGTCCTACGGGTCTGAGAGGGGCTGTTTTCAAGCGTTCCCCGCATCAAGACGCTGTATATCGCGTCAGTGGGCCCAGGCAACAACCAGCAGTTCTCTGCCGGCAGAAATCTCGCCAGCACCGCTTTGGAGCCAGAGCTTCTCTGTTTTCTCACAGCCTGGCCCCAAAGCGGACATTCCGGTACAGCCAGATCAATCGCAGGTAAAGCACGAAGCCCCCTCATCCCGCAAGCAATGATTCGATTTCTACTTTGCATTGGAAGAGTGCTGCTAGATAGGTGTCTAGGTTGCCTTCAAACCGAGCGGCGGGCACGGCAACTGAAAGGGCATAAAGCTCTGATTGCCCTGTCGATAGGAAGACTGTATGCGTCCAGCCCAGCCACATTCCTTCTGATCACGCCCGCCGGCATTCTCTGCACCA
>Ga0066604_10002224_pt1 | contig 10079 bp, 10 predicted proteins | sample Higcelwee11metaG_FD_59501 | JGI IMG/M metagenome (GOLD analysis project Ga0066604, IMG submission 59501) | Freshwater pond sediment microbial communities from the University of Edinburgh, under environmental carbon perturbations - High... | ecosystem: Environmental > Aquatic > Freshwater > Pond... | reverse complement strand
TTGAAGCCATGCTGGCCGACCCGGTGGTGCTCAACCGCCAGCTCGGCGCCTACACCAACTTCGTCAACCTGCTCGACTACGCCGCGCTGTCGGTGCCCAGCAGCTTGCGCCCCGACGGCCTACCGTTCGGCATCACGCTGATCGGCCGCTGCGGCAGCGACTGGCAGCTCGCCGAGCTCGGCCAGCGTTACCACCACGCCACCGGCCTGACCCAGGGCGCGACCGGCGTGGCACTGCCCGAGCCCCAGCCTATCGAGGGCCTGACCCTTGCGGCGGCGCCGCGCGTGCGTGTGGCCGTGGTCGGGGCGCACCTCTCCGGCATGCCGCTCAACGGCCAGCTCACCGAACGCGGCGCGACCCTGCTCAGCCGCACCCACACCGCGCCGGTCTACCGCCTCTACGCGCTGCCCGACACCACGCCGCCCAAACCCGGCCTGCTGCGCGTGGCGCCCGGCGAAGGCGAGCGCATCGAGATCGAGGTCTGGGACATGCCCCTGTCGCAGTACGGCAGCTTTGTCGCGCTGGTGCCCGCGCCCCTGTCCATCGGCAGCCTGCAGATCGACGACGGCAGCAGCGTGCAGGGCTTCCTGTGCGAGCCCCTGGCGCTCCAGGGCGCGGCCGACATCACCCACCTGGGCGGCTGGCGCGCCTACCTGGCCTCCACCGCGCCGGTCCGCCTCGCTTTTCCCTGAAACGCCATCCACCGGCCCTTTTTCAACCCGCAGGAGTCTCCCGATGAAGCACCAACCCGCCGCCCCCACCGCCTCGCCCCAGCGCCGCCAGCTGCTGCAACTCGGTGCAGCCAGCGCCGCCCTGGGCCTGCTCGGTGCGCCCGCCGTGTTGCGCGCGCAGACCGGCCCCAAGATCCGCATCGGCTACTGGCCCATCGCCGCCGGCCTGCCGTTCTATTCGGCCATCGAGCTGGGCTATTTCAAGGAGGCCGGGCTGGACGTCGAAGCGCTCAAGTTCGCGGGCGCCCAGCAGGTGATGGAGGCCGTGCTCTCGGGCCGCGCAGACGGCACCGCCAACGGCACGGGCTCGGCCAACATCGCCATTGGCGAGATCGCCCAGCCCGGCACCTTCAAGATCTTCTGCTCCAACCCGAGCAACGTGAAAAACGTGCTCGACGAGGTGATCGTGCCGGCGGCCAGCCCGGCCAAGGTGATGGCCGACCTCAAGGGCAAGCGCATCGGCTCCGGCCCCGGCATCCAGAACGTGACGCTGGCCAAGACCGTGCTGGAGCGCGGCGGCGCGACCGGCGCCACCGTGGTCGAGCTGCCCATCGGACAACACGTGGCCGCGCTCGCGGCGGGCCAGATCGACGGTGCCTACACGCTCGAACCCACGGGCACCATCGGCCGCATGAACGGCACCACCAAGGTGCTCGAAGCCGGCGTGATCGCCAAGTACGTGCTGGGCGACCCGATGGCGCCGTGGTTCGGCGGCTCGGCCTCGCTGTCCTCGGAGTTCATCCAGAAGAACCCGGACGCCGCCAAGAAATTCGTCGCTGCGTACGGCAAGGGTGTGGCCTACGTGCGCAGCAAGTCGGTGGAGGCGCGCCAGTACCTCAAGGGCTACACCGCCATCGAAGGCGCGCTCACCGGCGAGGTGCCGCTGGCCGCGTACACCATGTACAACGAGTTCACGCCGGCCGACGTGGCGCACTTCCAGAAGTTCTTCGACCTGTTCAGCGACAAGGGCATCTTCTCGAAGCGCCTGATGGTCGACTCCATGCTCTACAAGGGCTGAACGCGATGGACGCGACGTCGCCCGTGGCCGCCGAGACGGCGAAACCCTGGAGCCCGCCGGCCTCGGCCGGTGCGCCCACGCCGCCGAAGAAGACCGACTGGGGCAAGGCACTGCCTTTCGTGGGACCGGTGGTGCTGTTCATCATCTGGGACCTGGTCGTGCGCCTGGGCTTCATCAAGCCCATCCTGCTGCCGCCGCCCATCGACGCGCTCGGCGCGCTGATCGGCGGCCTGGCTGGTGGCCCGCTGATGATGGACTTCGTGGTCACGGTGTGGCGCACGGTGCAGGCCTTCCTGATCGCCGCTGTGCTAGGCATGCCGCTGGGCGTGCTGCTCGGCAGCAACGAGAAGGCCTACCGCAGCGTGGAGTTTCTGATCGACTTCTTCCGCTCCACGCCTTCGTCGGCGCTGATCCCGCTGTTCCTCATGATCTTCGGCGTGAGCGACATCAACAAGGTCGCCATCGCCGCCTTCGGCGCCCTGCTGATCGTGGTGTTCAACAGCGCCTACGGCGTGATTAACGCGCGCAAGCAGCGCGTGATGGCGGCCAAGGTGATGGGCGCCACGCGCTGGCAGGTGTTCAAGGACGTGCTGATCTGGGAAAGCCTGCAACCCAGCTTCGTCGGCCTGCGCTCGGCCGTGTCCATGGCCCTGGTGATCGTGATCGTGGCCGAGATGTTCATCGGCGCCGACAGCGGGCTGGGCAACCGCATCATCAACTCGCAGCAGGTGATGAACGTGAAGGACATGTACGCGTCCATCCTCGCGGCCGGTGCGCTCGGGTATGCGCTGAACGTGTTGTTCCTTCTCATCGAACGAAAGATCGTTCACTGGAGCGGCCGATGACCACTGTTCTGAATGCCCCCGTGTTTGCCGACGTGCCTGCGCCCGAATTCAAACCCGGGCCGGCGGGCACGCACATCACCATCCGCGGTCTCACCAAGTACTTCGCGGGCTGGCCGCTGTACGAGAACTTCGACCTCGACATCCCGAAGCACAAGATCGTCTCGGTGTTCGGCCCCAACGGCTGCGGCAAGAGCACGCTGATCAACATGATCGCGGGCCTGGTGCCCATCGACTCGGGCGAGATCCTGTTCGACGGCAAAAGCCTCAAGGACACCAAGATCGGCTACGTGTTCCAGAACTACCGCGAAGCGATGTTCCCCTGGATGCGCACCATCGACAACATCGCCTACCCGCTCAAGCTCGAAGGCAAAAGCAAGGCCGAGGTGGACCGCCGCATGGCCGAACTCGTCGCCTCGTTCGACGTGAAGTTCGACCTCAACCGCTACCCCTACGAGCTTTCGGGCGGGCAGCAGCAGACGGCGTCGATCATGCGCGCGCTGGCACCCAACCCCGAGGTGCTGTTCCTCGACGAACCCTTCTCGGCGCTGGACTTCGAGATGACGCTGTTCATCCGAGAAAAGCTGCAGGAGGTGTTCATGCAGACCGGCACCACCATGATGCTGGTCTCGCACGATCTGGAAGAGGCCGTGTACCTGGCCGACCAGGTGCTGCTGCTGACCAAGCGGCCGACGAAGGTGGCCGAGATCCTGCCCTACGACGACCCGCGCCCGCGCACCACGGCCACGCTGTCCGAAGCCAGCTTCATCGACGCCAAGAAGCGCAGCCTGGAGATCTTTCAGCGCGAGGTGCGGCGATGACCGAAGAGCAGACCCTGGCCTACGTGCAGGCCGCCGCGGTGGCGGTGGACCTGCCGCTGGACGACGCGCAGATCGCGCGCGTGGCGGTTCACCTGCAGCGCACGGCCAGCCTCGCGGCCACGCTGGAAGACATCCCGCTGGCGCCGCACGACGAACCGGCCGAGCTGTTCTGCCCGGCGCCCTTCGACCAGCCCCGGTGAGCCGCGCCATGCCCACGCTTTCACTTTCTCAAACCGTGCAGGCCGTCGCCAGCGGCGAGCGCAGCGCCGCCGCCGTGCTGGAGACCTGCATCGCCCGCATCGAGGCCACCGACGCCCGCGTGAACGCCTTCACCGGCACGCGCTTCGACGCCGCCCGCGCCCAGGCGGCGCAGGTGGATGCCCGTCGCGCGCGCGGCGAACCCCTGGGGCCGCTGGCCGGTGTGCCGTTCGCGGTGAAGAACCTGTTCGACATCTCGGGTGAGGTGACCCTGGCCGGCTCCAAGGTGAACCGCTCGCACCCGCCCGCCACCGCCAACGCGGTGCTGGTGCAGCGCCTGCAGGCCGCGGGCGCGGTGCTGGTGGGCTCGCTCAACATGGACGAGTTCGCCTACGGCTTCACCACCGAAAACACCCACTACGGCCCCACCCGCAACCCGCACAACCTGGACTGCACGGCGGGCGGGTCCTCGGGCGGATCGGGTGCGGCAGTGGCCGCCGGCCAGGTGCCGCTCACGCTGGGGTCGGACACCAACGGCTCGATCCGCGTGCCCTCGTCGTTCTGCGGCATCTGGGGCTTGAAGCCCACTTTCGGGCGGCTCTCGCGGCGCGGCAGCTTCCCCTTCGTGCACAGCATCGACCACCTCGGCCCCTTCGCCGACGACCTGCCCGGCCTGGCCCTGGCCTACGACGCGCTGCAGGGCCCTGACGCGCTGGACCCGGGCTGCTTCGCGACCGCGGTGGAGCCCACCACCGGCTCACTCGCCCAAGGCGTGGAGGGCTTGCGCGTGGGCGTGCTCGGTGGCTACTTCGACGCGATGGCCACGCCGGCGGCTCGCGAGGCCGTGGCCCTGGCGGCCGACGCGCTGGGCGCGCGGGTGGCCGTGCAGCGCGGCGTCGAATGGCCCGACGCTGCCGCCGCGCGCGCCGCGGCCTTCATCGTCACCGCGAGCGAGGGCGGGCAGCTGCACCTGGACAGCCTGCGAACGCGAGCCGCCGACCACGAGCCGCTGTCGGTGGACCGCCTCATCGCGGGCGCGCTGCAACCGGCCGTCTGGTACGTGCGCGCCCAGCGCTTCCGCCGCCGCTACCGCGACCAGGTCAATGCCCTGTTCCGCGACTGGGACGTGCTGATCACGCCCGCCACACCGTTGGCCGCGCCGGCCATCGGCAGCGAGTGGGTCGACATCAATGGCCAGCGCCTGCCGTGCCGCCCCTCCATCGGGCTGCTCACGCAACCGGTGTCGTTCTCCGGCTGCCCGGTGGTGACCGCGCCCATGTGGCCCGGCGGCACCGGTGGCCTGCCCATCGGCGTGCAGCTGATTGCCGCGCCCTGGCGCGAAGACCTGGCGCTGCGCGCCGGCTGGGCACTGGCGCAGTCGGGCGTGGCCCAAGTGAAGGAGACCGTGTTGTGATGATCAATGAACCCGATGTGCTGGTCGAAGTGACCGCCGTGTTTGAGCGCTACGAACGTGCCCTGGTGAACAACGACGTGGCCGTGCTCGACGAGCTGTTCTGGGACAGTCCGCACACGCTGCGCTTTGGTGCCACCGAAAACCTCTATGGCTACGAGGCGATCCGCGCCTTCCGCGCCGGCCGCCCCTCGACCGGGCTGGCGCGCACGCTGGGCAAAACCGTCATCACCACCTACGGCCGCGACTTCGCCACCGCCAACACCGAGTTCTTCCGCCATGGCAGCGACCGCACCGGTCGCCAGAGCCAGACCTGGCTGCGCACGCCCGAGGGCTGGCGCGTCGTTGCCGCGCACGTCAGCCTGCTGGCCTGAATCCGTTCACCCCCGTCCCCTCCAACCAACCCCCAGGAGCGTTCCCATGAGCCACATCTTCTCCAACCGCCGCGATTCGATCAAGACCCTGGCCGCGCTCGGCGCGGCAGCCAGCAGCCCCTTCGCCTTCGCGCAGAAGCCCATCACCGTGGGCGTGATCTACGTCGGCCCGCGCGACGACTACGGCTACAACCAGGCCCAGGCCGAAGCAGCGGCCATGCTCAAGAAGATGCCGGGCGTTAAGGTGGTGGAAGAAGAGAACGTGCCCGAGACCGCGGCCGTGCAGCGCACCATGACCGGCATGATCGCGCAGGACGGCGCGCAGCTCGTGTTCCCCACCTCGTTCGGCTATTTCGACCCCCACATGCTGGCGGTGGCGGCCAAGTTCCCCGACGCACGCTTTGCCCACTGCGGCGGCATGTGGACCGAAGGCAAACACCCGAAGAACACGGCCAGCTTCTTCGGCTACATCGATGAGTGCCAGTACCTCAACGGCGTGATCGCCGGGCACATGAGCAAGAGCAAGAAGATCGGCTTCATCGCCGCCAAGCCGATCCCGCAGGTGCTGCGCAACATCAACGCCTTCACCATGGGTGCACGGTCGGTCGATCCCAAGATCTCCTGCAGCGTGATCTTCACCGGCGACTGGTCGATGCCGGTCAAGGAAGCCGAGGCCACCAACAGCCTGGCCGACCAGGGCGTGGACGTGTTCACCATGCACGTGGACGGCCCCAAGGTGATCGTGGAGACCGCGGCCAAGCGCGGCAAGATGGTCTGCGGTTACCACGCCAGCCAGGCCAAGCTCGCGCCCCAGGCCTACCTCACCGGCGCCGAATGGAACTGGCTCACCGCCTACACCGCCTTCGTTGATGCGGTGCGCAGCGGCAAGCCGCATCCCAACTTCGTGCGCGGCGGATTGAAGGAAGGTTTCGTCAAGCCCTCGGCCTACGGCCCCATGGTCACCGACGCCGCCAAGAAACAGGCCGATGGCGTGAAGGCGCAGATGATGGCCGGCAGCTTCGACATTTTCAAAGGCCCGCTCAAGGACAACAAGGGCGCCACCATCATTCCGGCCGGCAAGGCGTTCAAGCAGACCGACCTGGAACTCGAAAAAATGAACTACCTGGTCGAAGGCGTGAACGGTTCCGTCTGAAGGCTCCGTGGCCATGCGCAACATCCTCCTTCCCGTCGGCGCCATCGGGGTGTCCCTGCTGCTGTTCGGTCTCATCGTCTCGTTCTCGGGGGTGAGTCCGGTCGAGGTCTGGGTGCTGCTGTTCAAGGGCGCCTTCGGCGACTGGTACTCGTGGCAGAACACGCTGCAGCGCGCCGCGCCACTGATGCTGACGGCCTTGTGTGTGGCGATTCCGGCGCGCGCGGGCCTCACCGTGATCGGTGGTGAAGGTGCGCTGGTGCTGGGTGGCCTGGCCTGCGCCGCGCTGGCCCGGGCCGTGCCGCTGCCAACGAACCTCGCCGGCACGGTGATGGTGTGCCTGGCCGGGGCGCTGGCCGGCGGGTTGTGGGTGGCGCTCGCGGGCTGGCTGCGCCAGTACCGCGGCATCAACGAAACCATCAGCAGCCTGCTGCTGGCCTACGTGGCCATCGGCCTGTTCAAGCACCTGGTGGAAGGACCGCTGCGCGACCCCGCCAGCCTGAACAAGCCGTCCACACCCGCGCTCGACGAGGGCCTGCTCATCAGCACCATCGCCGGCTCCGACGTGCACTGGGGCCTGGTGATCGGGGTGGTGGTGTGTCTGGTCGCCGGCCTGTGGCTGCGCCTGACACCCTCGGGTTTTGCGGTGCGCGTGGTGGGCGGCAACCCGCGCGCGGCCCAGCTGGTGGGCCTGCCCGCCACGCGGCTGGTGGTGCTGGCCTGCGCGCTCGGTGGTGCGGCCGCCGGGCTGGCCGGTGCCATCGAAGTGGCCGCCGTGCACACCAGCGCCAACGCCGCGCTGATTGCGGGCTACGGCTACGCCGGCATCCTGGTCTCGTTCATGGCGCGGCACCACCCGGTGGCGGTGATCCCGGTGGCCATCCTGTTCGGCGGCTTCGGCGCCGCCGGCAGCCTGCTGCAGCGCCGCCTCGGTCTGCCCGACGCTTCGGTGCTGCTGCTGCAGGGCATCGCCTTCGTGCTGATCCTGGCCAGCGAGGCGCTGCGCGACACCGACTGGAAGGCCTGGTTCGCAAAGCTCGCCCGTGTCCCCTCGGCTGAGCCGGCGCCACAAGGAGAGCAGACATGACCGCAGATCAACTGATCATCTTCCTCTCCGGCATCGTCGGTGGCGCGCTACGCGTGGGCGTGCCCTTCCTGTTCGTGAGCCTGGGCGAGTGCCTGACCGAAAAATCGGGCCGCATCAACCTGGGCCTGGAAGGCGTGTTGGTGCTCTCGGCCATGACGGCTTTCGGCGCCTCGTACCTGAGCGGCTCGCCCTGGGTTGGTGTGCTGGCCGGCGCGGTGGCCGGTGCGCTGCTGGCCACGCTGCACGGCCTGCTGTGCTCGCTGCCGCGCGTCAACGACATCGCCACCGGCATCGCGCTCATGCTGCTCGGCATGGGCCTGGCGTTCTACCTCGGCAAGCCGCTGATCCAGCCGCAGGCACCTCAGTTGCCCGCGCTGTCCCTGGGCGGCTGGAGCGAATCGGCTGCGGTGCGCTCGGCGCTGGAGGTCAACGCGCTGCTGCCGCTCGGGCTGCTCATGGCCGTCCTGCTGTGGTGGGCGTTTGCGAACACGCGCCTGGGTCTGCTGGTGCGCCTGGCCGGCGACTCGGCAAACGCCACGCGCGCGCTGGGCTACTCGGTCTCGGGCATCCGCATCGCGGCCACCGCGGCGGGCGGCTTCATCGCAGGCCTCGGCGGTGCCTCGCTCACGCTGTTCTACCCCGGCAGCTGGAACGAAGGCATCTCCAGCGGCCAGGGCCTGATCGCGGTGGCGCTGGTGATCTTCGCGCGCTGGAGCCCGCTGCGTTGCGTGGGTGCCGCCCTGCTGTTCGGTGGTGCGGGCGCCATCGGCCCGGCGCTGCAGTCGGTCGGCATCGGCTGGGGCTACCACCTCTTCAACATCGTTCCCTATGTGCTCACGCTGCTGATCCTGGTGCTCACCTGCCGCCCGGGCGTGGTGGTGCCGGGCAGCCCGGGCGAACTCTCATCAACACGCTAGGAGCAGACTCATGAGTGGATTGGGTGGACTCAACAAATCGAAGCACGGTGTGGTCGTTGGCCTGGTGCAGCTGCAATTGCCGGTGGTGGAAACGCCCGAGCAACTGGCGGCGCAGACGCATCGCATCTGCGACCTGGTGGGCAAGGCGCGGCGCAACCAGGGCACCATGGACCTGGTGGTGTTCCCCGAGTACGCGCTGCACGGCCTCTCGATGAGCACCGCGCCCGAGCTCATGGTCTCACTCGACGGCCCGGAGGTCGCGGCCTTCAAGCAAGCCTGCATCGACCACCACATCTGGGGCTGCTTCTCCATCATGGAGGCCAACCCCGGCGGCAACCCCTACAACAGCGGGCTGATCATCGACGACACCGGCGCCCTCCGCCTCTACTACCGCAAGCTGCACCCCTGGGTGCCGGTGGAACCCTGGGAGCCCGGCAACCTGGGCGTGCCAGTGTGCGACGGGCCCAACGGCAGCAAGCTCTCGCTCATCATCTGCCACGACGGCATGTTCCCCGAGATGGCGCGCGAGGCGGCCTATAAGGGGGCGGAGATCATCCTGCGCACCGCCGGCTACACGGCACCCATCCGCCACGCCTGGAAGATCACCAACCAGGCCAACGCCTTCCAAAACCTGGCCATCACCGCCAGCGTCTGCCTGTGCGGCAGCGACGGCACGTTCGACTCCATGGGCGAGGGCATGTTCTGCAGCTTCGACGGCACGGTGATCACCGAAGGCGGTGGGCGTGCCGACGAGATCATCACCGCCGAACTGCGGCCCGACCTGGTGCGCGAGGCGCGCCAAGGATGGGGCGTGGAGAACAACATCTACCAGCTCTATCACCGCGGTTATGTGGCCGTGAAGGGCGGGGCGCAGGACTGCCCCTACACCTACATGCACGCCATGGCCGCCGGCACCTACCAGCTGCCCTGGAAGGTGGACGTGACCGACGGCACGCCCTGCGGTTTCGATGCGCCCACACGCTCGTACAAAGGCCCGGAGCCGCACCCGCTGGTGCCGGATCCGGCGGTGGTCAACCTGAAGAAGGCGGCCTGAACCATGGAACGCTTCATCGACGCCACCCCCTACGCCTGGCCCTACAACGGCGACCTGCGGCCCGAGAACACCGCGCTGATCGTGATCGACATGCAGACCGACTTCTGCGGCATCGGTGGCTATGTGGACCAGATGGGCTACGACATCTCGCTCACGCGCGCACCCATCGCGCCGCTGCAGACGCTGATGGCCGCGATGCGCGATGCCGGCTACACGGTGATGCACACCCGCGAAGGCCACCGGCCCGACCTCTCGGACCTGCCGGCCAACAAACGCTGGCGCTCGCGCCAGATCGGCACCAACGGCGTGGGCATCGGCGACGACGGACCCTGCGGGCGCATCCTGGTGCGTGGCGAGCCGGGCTGGGACATCATTCCCGAACTCGCGCCGCTGTCGGGCGAGGTGGTGATCGACAAGCCAGGCAAAGGCTCGTTCTATGCCACCGACCTGGAACTGCTGCTGCGCACGCGCGGCAT
>Ga0066604_10002223_pt1 | contig 10080 bp, 4 predicted proteins | sample Higcelwee11metaG_FD_59501 | JGI IMG/M metagenome (GOLD analysis project Ga0066604, IMG submission 59501) | Freshwater pond sediment microbial communities from the University of Edinburgh, under environmental carbon perturbations - High... | ecosystem: Environmental > Aquatic > Freshwater > Pond... | reverse complement strand
GTGTTTGGCTGCAAACGCGATGTCTTCCATGATGATGTCATCGGATTTGATTTTGAACCGTTCGCCTTTATAGGCCCCGCAAAAGGTGCATTTGTTGTGGGAGCATCCCACCGTGGCCTGGAGCAGGATGCTGTTCGCCTCGCTCGGCGGACGGATGATATAGCCTTCGTAGTGCATGGTTTTTTCTCCTTTTAAAGATGCAATGCCGGATTTTTTATCCTGAAACGGTCCGGATATGCAACCTTTTTAAAAGGACAAAAAAACGGAAGGGATGCCGTTGCAGCATCCCTTCCGTTTTTTAGCAGGGATATATGACGTTCGAGGATATCGGCATTGCCTTATTTCAATGCATTGATAAAACAGCCGCCGCCTCCCCCGCCGCCTCCCCCGGATTTGATTTTAAATGTCGCGGCAATGGCATGGTCTTTATTGATGGCGGTAAATGTGTAGGCGGCAACCGCGCCCTGGGACACGCCGTCCACGGAAACATCACTCACGGCGTAGCCTTCCGCCGGGGTGATGGTGAAGGTCTCGTTGGCTCCGTCAAATACCGGCGTTTCTCCGGATGGGGAAATGCCGCCGCCCGCGCCTGCGGTGGCCGTAATCCAGTGGGCCGTCACCTGGTCGGCGGAGTTTTGGTAAATGGCCAGCCGGGTGGCTGGATCACCAATCAAATTGAGTGAAATTAACACCTTATCAGATGCACCCGCATAATAGGCGTCCCGTTTTGATTGGGTGAGGATATCGCCCATGCGGTTTTCCTTGTCCAGGAACAGGTTTTCAAATAGTGCCGTGCCGAACAAATCATGCTCCTGGGAATGGGAAAGCCCGCTGGGGGCGATGCAGGCCACGGCCCCCTTGTCCTTGGCCATGACCCATTCTTCGGCCAGGCAATAATTAAGGGGCTGGGAAAAATACCCATTCAGGCAGTTTAAGGCAATCATGCAGGTGAGGGCGTTTTTATTTTTCAGGTTATCCAGATCATTGGGCGAAATGATAAAATCACCGCCCCCGGCCGGTTCCGCGCCCCACCGGGTGACATCCCCGTGTCCCACAAAATTGGTGAGGAGGGCCCCGCTGTCCACAACACTCAGAATGTCCGACGTGACGCTGTCCATATCCGCATACAGCCGGGCGTAAATTTTTACCGCCGTCATATTCGATGGCAGATAACTTGCGAGATTGTCGTTCAATTCTTCAAAAGCCGTGTCGTCATTATCCGCCACCATGAGCGCCCGGCCGGGAATTCCGGTTTTGGCGGTTTCATACCGGATGAGTTTATTCACAATGGTCGAAATATCTTCCGGGTCCGCGCCGGGAATGCGCCCGATATTCATGGCGGGCGCCGGGCTCTTGTCGTCAAAGCTCACATACCAGTTGTCCGACGGCGTCAATCCCAGTTCCGAGGTCTTGCTTAAATAAACCGGCACGATGTTTTGCTTAACGGCTTTTAAATAGTTCCGGTAATCCAGGTTGGAATCCCCGGCCAGAAGCACATATTGGGGGGCGGGGGCCTGCCAGTTTTCGGTTGCGTATTGGAGAAAATCGCGCACCGCCGTAGGGTCGAAAAATCCAAAGCTGAAGGCGTCATAGATGTCTTCAATGGCCGCGGTTTTGACCCGCAGGCCTTGAAGCCTTCGGAGTTCGCAGAGCTTTTCCAGGGCAGGAAGGAAGGATTTGGCGGTTATCAATATATAATCCGCGCCATTTGCCGGGTTTTTCAAATCCGCCTGGCTTTTGAAATTAAGCCGGTCAGGGGTTTTCATCGAATCCGCCGTGAACGCGGCATAGGTTTTTTCCCCGCCCGGATGCTGAAACAGGATTTTAAAAGCGGCATTGTCCGCCTGGATCTCTATATTGGAGAGAATGCTGACGTTTGCCGGATCGGTAATATCGAAAACGCTGACGGCATTATTGCTGAACCCGGACACGGACACCCGGCCCGGTTCGGTTTGATTGAGGGTGAAGATCAAGGCATTGTTTTTGGCGGTGAGGATTTTCAGATAATCCACGTCTACGCGGTTCAGATAGATGACGCCGCCCGCATTCCCTGAGGCGTTGACAGTCAATTGATTGGAGACGGTCTTCAAATCCGTTTGGGGAAAAATGGCGGTCTGCGTGTGGGCGGATGCGCCGGGCCAGGTTTCATCCCCAATGACCTTGCCGTTTAAGGTAATGACCGTATGATGGTCTCCCGCGGATCGGCCCTGGAAAACAAAGGATAGAACCACGTCTCCGCCTGCGGCCGGGGAAGGCGCGTCAAAGGTGAGATTCATGGTTTGCGGGGCCGTGAGTTTTTCCCAGAACCAGTAATCGGCTTCCGGCGCATCCGGCGTATCGGACCACAGGGTGTGATTTTCTTCCACCTCAAGGATTTCGCGGAATTCGGTTATCAGGGGAGAATCCCCGTCCGCCGCTCCGTCCACCGGAAGCATCCTGCGTCCGGAAACCGCCGTTCCCCAGTACAGCCAGTAAACATCCGTGCCGGTGTAGCGGGTATCGATGCCCGTGGCAAAAAACCAGATGGCGTCCGCCGGGTCGAATTTCCCGTCAGTTCCTGATGATACGGTGATCCGGATTTCCGCGTCCCCGTGGAACAGGCGGAATGAAGCCGGATTAATGGCCGCCGGGTCAACACCCGCGTTGGTAAGATCGCTGCCGGTAATCCGGTAAATGCCTTTCTGGGAGAGCTCAACCTTGATGCCGCCCTTCTGGGGCCGGGGGTCGGTTGCGGCCTGGGCGGGTTCCATAAAAGCAAATGAGCCAGCAAGCATAACGGCAACTATCAGCCCGAGGAAACCGTGAGAATAAGGGGATAGGCTGGAATTTTTCATGGGTATATATAAAACCTTCATATAAATGTGGGGTTTATGGGTGTCCGATCGGACGATCGGATTTTTGCCGGAAAAGCATTCAGGATCGCAACATATTGTATTTTTATTGATTTAACCGTAGGCCGGGTTTCTTACCCGGCGATGCACTTCGCGTAATCCACCATTTGGCTAATAAAGCAATATAATAATATAGTTACATTTAAAAAACGTTCATGAAGTCCTCTCTTGAAATACCGCATTGCGTAAGAATCAAACGTAACGTTGAGCCTTTTATGACCGGATGGTTTGGCATGGTCAATGGTGTTCGCGTTCCGTCCGGATTTTCACGCACCATTGCGATATGATTGCCTTCCCTTACCAACTGAAAGCCGAGAGATTCAAGAGCCCGGATAACCTTCTTCAAATGTGCATCAACAGGGAATTTCGCCATCATACCGCAATTTTCAATTCGGTTATAAAGGCTTCCAATACAGGCGGATCTATTTGAAAAATATCATCCCCAAAAGTCTCGATATGAAATTTTATCGCAGAGTTAATATCTGTCAATACAGCTTCATAGGTATCGCCCTGACCTACCACCACGCCCTTGCATCCCAGCGGATAAGCGATATATGTGTCCGGATGTTTTTCAATGACTATTTTATAATTTTTCATGATGATTCACCTATCAATGTAATTACCACATAACCGAATCAATAAAACACGCCTTATCGCTGGAACCGCTGCCGCCCTGGGCCGCCGTAATAGTTTCCGTCACCGGGCCGATGGGACCGTGCATATTGCCGGAACCGGTGGTATCCATTTCGATTTCTTCCAGCATATAATAATATTTCGCGCCGGTTGAAAAATCCACGCCGCAGTCCCGGAAACTGTATGCCGCGCCCATGGTTTCCATTTCGGATGTTGAGGCGATCATCCCGCTGGTAACGCGCACAAACCCGGTGAGGGGGTTGTCGGACCGCCAGACATGGAAACCCGCAGTATTGATTTCCGTGGCGGTTTCCCAAGCGATCTCAACGCATCCGTCCGAAGTCGTGGCGTTAAAGGAGCTAAGGGTGATGGCGAGGGGCGCGTTAATGCCGCCAAAAATGTATTCCGTTCCGGTTTCACCGGTCAGGCTCAAGGTGTCGGCCCCGGCGTCCAGATTCGCCAAAGAATCCTCCCAGGTTCGGTCGCAGAATTCATCTCGTTTGGCCAAGCCTACCACCGAATCAATATCCGGTGTCAAGGGATTGCCGGTATAATGGTAAACCACATCATAGGAGGGGCCATTTACAGAATCCGTGATAAACACCCCCCAGTAGCGGTAATAATCGATGGAAGACCAGTCATCCGGCGGCACCATGCCGTTTTGGGGCTGGTAGTCATAATAATCATCTTCCCAGATATCCGGCTGATAGACCGGCGCTTCATCCACCCGGTAAATGTGAAGGCCGGAAAAATCGTCGGTCCAGTCAACGCCGTTTTCAGTAGCAGCCATATAATCCCCGTCCGAATGGGCCAATTGTGCGGTGACCGGGGTCAGCGGCGTTACTGACGAAGGATCATGATAGGCATACGCACTGTCATCGCCGATGGGGGCGGATGAGCAGACCCGGAATTCACGTATGGGATCAAGAGGAAAAATAGTATTGTCCCCGAAACCGGTCATGGTGCCGTCGTTGTTGTTGGTGGTTTCATCCGGGCATTCGATGTCGTCCGTCTCCTCATCAAACCGCCAATAACCCACGAGGCCGGTTTCCGAACCAGCCAGTTTCTGGCACATGGTATCGCGGACGGCGGCCTGACTGCGGGCAATATTCCAGACCCGGACTTCGTCAATCTGGCCCTGAAAATAATTAGTGTTGTCTGTGGCAATGGTTAAATCACTACTGCTTGTGATTCCTGATTCCTGGGCGGATGGGATGCTATTTATATCCAAAACACCATTAATATACAGATTCATGGCAGTGCCATCCCAGGTGGCGGCGATGTGGTGCCAGGTGGCGGTGGCCAGAGTGGTGTCGCTCGTCAGGATCGTGCTGGTGGGATCAGGTAAAGTCGCTGTCGAATTATGCAAGGAAAAAACGATATTGCCGGAGGCATTGAGTGCAAGGGAATATCCGTCGATGGTAGGTGTGGCGGTGGTATATATTTTGTTAATGATACCAGAAGCTTTTATATTATTAATATAAATCCACGCCTCAAGGGTTCCGTCCGTGGTCAAATCCAGGCTTGCATTATCCGGCACGCTCACATAATCAGTCGATCCGTCATAAAGAATCGCATTTCTCGGCGGCAAGTCAGTTCCCAGGATAAATTCCGTGCCGGTCTGGCCCCCGATGGTCAAGGTGCGGGGGAGGTCGGGATCGGGTGTCGCATTCAAATTTTTCCAGCTCTCGCAATTGCCGTGCCGCCAGTTCAGGTGCGGATCGGTTCCGCTTCCGACGCCTGGAATTCCGTCACCGGTCTCATCGTAGGTGTATTGCACTTTATACGTGGGGCCATCGCCGCCGGTGACAAATACACCCCAGTACCCGATATCGGTAAGAAGCCGTGATCCGATGGGGCCGGAGTTGTCTTCGCAACAAACCGTATTCACCCGGTAAACCTGAAGGCCGGATTTTAAAGCCTCGGTCCAGTTGTCGAAGGGCTCTTCCGCGCTTACGGTCAGGCTTTCATCCTTGGCTGGATAATCAAAAACCACACTGAAACCGTCGGAATCTTCATAATCAGGCATGCTGGCATCCCCAATCGGCGCGGAAGAGCAAACCCGCGCCGCATTGTTGTAACCGAGATTGCCGTAACTGGAAATATCGTCGCAGAAAGGGTTTCCGAGGGTCTCATCAAACCGCCAGTTGCCCATGAGATCAACATAATCGGATTCGCTGGCGGTAAGTTTGTGGCACATGGTTTCCTGAATTTGGGCCGGACTCCGGGCCGCGTCCCAGATACGGACTTCGTCGATAATGCCGATATATCTGCCGCCGACAATATGATTGAGGCCAATTTTCAGGTCTTCGGTGTTTGTCCGGATATCGTCAATGCCGGGAGAACCGGTTTTTTCTTCCACGCCGTTGATATAAATCGCCATTTCCGGAGACCCGTTAATGTCCCACACACAGGCGATGTGATACCACTTGTTGGCATTCAGCGTATAATTATCCGCGATTAAAAGATGCTGGGTGCCGTCGGTTTCATAGAGCGCAAAACCGATGTTTTGCGCAGTGCCGCCTGCAAATTCATCGCCGCTGACCCCGCCGCACAATCCGATATCAAAGGTTTCTGCTATGTTCCCTTTTCCTATAAGTTCTGAATTTGCATTAAATTCTTTCACATAAATCCATGCTTCAATCGTTCCGGTGGCGGATATGGATTCAAGGGAAGGACTTGAGGGGACGGTGACGCTCCTGTTGCTGGCAGGTATAAATTCCATCGCCATGCGTCCGCCTTCCACAACGATATCAGGGGTGCAGGACGCGTCATTGTTTCCGGTATCCGGATCAAAGATATCAGATACCACCGAGGCCGTGTTTTCCTCGGGAACAAAGGTCGAGGCAACATTGGCAAAAATCCGGATCACCTTTGAAGATCCCGAAAGCATGTCACCCAATGGTACGGTGTTTGAACCTGGCGAGAGAGGCCAGAGCGCACGCGCTCCGCCGTCTACCGTATATTCGATATTGGTCAGCCCGGCAGCGGCCAATGCGTCGAGATCATCGAATAATTCCGCATTGTCCGCGGCAACCAAATTATTAGGGCCGTTGTTCGTCACCGTAATGACAAAGACCAATTGGTCGGTATCGTCCAATCGCAATGGCACACAGTATTTGGTGATCGACAAATCGGCGTATCCGTTGGTTTCAAAACCGAAATTGAGGGTCGCATCCGGCCCCACGGTCCTTGTATCAGGGTTGGTCGTTGATGGTGTATAATATATCGCATCAGGATTGTCTGCTGTCACAGTATAGGTTCCCGCCAGGAGATCCGTAAATATATAGTTGCCGTTAATGTCGGTATGAAGCAAGTCCGCAAGCAAATGAACTCCTACCCCGGAAATCCCGGGATCTCCCGGATCCTTTATACCGTCTCCGTTCACATCTTCAAATACCGTTCCGGAAATCGTGTAGACGCCGAGAGGACTCAGAGTGGGCTGCATCCCATTATTGAGATTGCCGTCACCGTCAGTGGCCTGATGAGTGTCGTTACCGCCGACGCTGTCGCTGTCATAAAACACGTCCGCCTGATTGCTGATCTGGGTCACGCCGACCGGCATTGAAGCAGCCAGTTGTACCCGGAATTTAATTGTTATTTCGTTGTTGGGGGATACGCCGCCAATATCGATGCCGGTGATGGTCAGGGTCGGGGCTGAATATGATATGACAATGGGGTGGTCTACCGCCACAGCCGGTGTCGTAACGTCGGGAGTGACGGTTGTGGTAGCCCCTGGGATATATGTCGTATTGGCCGGGATCATATCTGTGAACTCCATCGGGGTGGCGGCAGGGTATCCGCTGGAGTTTGTAATCACGACGGTATACTCCAGGATGTCACCAGGTTCCAGGCTCCCGCCGTTTACATCCCAGGCGGTCTTAGTGCCGAAACCCTGCGCCGGGGCGCCGACGGTGACAAGCGTTGGCTGAATGCCCGGCGTACCAGGATTGCCATCCGTGGGCAGGGTTTCGTCAATATCTCCATTATTGTTGGAGTCATAATGAACGGTTCCCTGGTTTGAAATTACATCCCCTGACACGGCTCCGGCGTTGACGATCACATCAAAGGTGATATTGACCAAAACGCCGATATCGAGATCTCCGTTCCATGTGATCTGTCCCCCGGTATCGGTGACAGTTCCGCCGCCGCTGATGATGGACATGGTCCCAGCATAAGTTGTATATATCGGAGGCGGTGAAGTGAGATCATCCGTGAACTCGTCCCCAGGCAAGTCCGGCAAATCCACAGTGCCGTTATTAAGCATTTTCACGTTGTAGCGTAGCGTATCACCTGCTGATATTACTCCTATCGGAGCCACATCAGAACCAGGCACCAGCGCCACGCTTTTGGTTACCGTAAGCGCTGCCGCAAGAGGCTCTTCCGGGCACCAAGTGCCGTGGGCCGGTTCGGAACTCACAAATTTTCTGACCGAAACCCAGTCATAATCGGTATATGATCCATAATGGTTTTGGAGTGAAATCTGCCCCGGCCCGGTATAGGCCGCATTGGTTACGGTTCGCCGTGAAATATTGTCCTGGTAATAATTAAAATCGGTTCCAAAAGCGGTTATTGTTCCACGATACCAGGTATTTATTGCAGGTTCAACCGTATCCTGGCCGGGGGGGGTGATGATGGTCCAGACGCCAACCTGGTAGGGCCGCAGCAGAAAACTTTGCCCTTCATCTGTTCGCTGGTCGCTTCGTCCCTTATACCCGGTATTGGCGGCAAAATTCCCGCGAAAGCTGACTTCGGATATGCCGGTTGCGGCCACCCGGTACCTGAATTCAACGGCATTATTTTGAAACCCGGTATAGGATGGCGCGGAACCCAGGCACGTCCAGCCATAAGAGCCGCTTGCCACCCCCCCGCCATTCCTTAAATAACTGTCTGCGCCGGTGGATTCGATTTGTGGATAGAGGCCTGAGACTGACTGCCGCGCCCACTTTGCCAAGTCCAAAGTCCCATTAAAATCGTCAAAAAATATAAAGGTGTTCTTTCCGTTGGACGTGGTGGCGGCTGCGGCATTTCCGTAATAAATATAAATGGTCTGGTTGGCTGCTGCACTCAAATCATCCAGAACTTCAACCCAGAACACGGCGCTGGTGCCGTCCGTCTTGGTTTCCATCCAGTAATCCAGTTCGGTGACGCCATCTGAAGACACAAACCGGACGTCTGCAAAATCCGTCCGGCAACGACTGTTCAAGTAGACATTTTCACCGAGATCGTAGCTGCCTGAATTGTCATCGCCGAAATGGGCTGTAATTCTTACCTGATAATGGGTTCCCGCCCCCGCCCCCGTATTGATAATGGTATGGCATTTCCGGTAGCCCCAGCCTGTGGGAAATGTGGACGAGTATACCGTCAAGGTGAAGTTCTGTGTTGCGTTCGGCGCGACGAGGTTGTCGGCCGTGAAGGTCAGAGGGTAGGTTCCGGCCGGACCGGCTGGCGTGCCGCCTATGATGCCGGTGACGGGATCGAAGGTCATGCCCGAAGGCAGAGCCTCCGCCAGAGAAAGACTGATGGTCGGGGAACCAACAGCCGTGACTTTGAAAGTCTGGTTCTGGCCTATCGCGACATCCGCACTGTTGACGCTGGTGAAAGCCGGGGGGGTGGCAGCATTTAAGGTCATGGCCGACATGGAGTCCCAGCAATTGCCGCTTGCCGTGTGTTGAGAGGTCGTTGTGCCAGCCGTAAAATTGGTTGCGATATACGCGGTCTGCGCGTTAGCAGTATAAGGCTGACTGTTTGGGCCAAAAGCAGAGCTCCAATTTGTGGCCCAGGCATTAATGGTGCGAACGGTTAAAGGCAAACCTGTGGTTCTTGTAATGTTAATGACCTCCACTGCCCAGTCACCGGTGTCGATGGTCAGAGCGGGCGCAAAGGGGCCAACGGCTGTATTTGCGCCTGAATTATTGTAATTCCGAGAGTTTGTGATCGGGCTATCCTGATCAACACCCGCATACACGGCTGCATACACATGGTTATAGTTGGATGTCCCCCCCGTCACAGTGACGACGAGGTTCGTATCCACAGCAGCCTCGGCCGCAGCAATCCCGGCTTCATTGAGATAGAAGAGGTATGAGTGTTGCCGCGCCAAGGTGCCGGCGTCTCCGACCGCGAGTGTGAGCGTCTGCCCGCCATAGGTGACAGTGGCTGTCTGAGCTACAGCAGTACCCTGCGTTGAGGAGACGGCAACCACCAGCACCCGGTTGATGGCTGCCGGAACGGAGTAAGTGTAGGTGCCAGGGTAGGCGGTATTTCCATAGACAAGCGACCACGCCTGCGGATTGGTGATCGCTGCCGACGCCGGCGTCACAGCCATGAGGGAGATGGAAACGGCTATAATAAAGGACAGGACCAGCATGCTTGCCTGGAAAAAAGCGGAGTTCTTTTTTTTCATTGGTTGCCTCGCAATAAGGTAAAAAACCGGTATAAAAAACATCGGGAGTAAATATGCATTTAATTGAAAAAAATCATACCGGCAATTATTTCAATTTTCAATTGAATTATGACAAATGTGCCGGAAGAAGGCGGGGTGTCCGGAAAGATAACA
>Ga0066604_10002220_pt1 | contig 10089 bp, 5 predicted proteins | sample Higcelwee11metaG_FD_59501 | JGI IMG/M metagenome (GOLD analysis project Ga0066604, IMG submission 59501) | Freshwater pond sediment microbial communities from the University of Edinburgh, under environmental carbon perturbations - High... | ecosystem: Environmental > Aquatic > Freshwater > Pond... | reverse complement strand
CATTTTATACCCGAACGCTTCGAAAAAATCATTTACCTGGATGTGGACATGATTATGATGCGCGATGTATCCGAATTGTGGAATGTTGAATTAGGCGATCACATGCTGGCAGCTGTTATGGATCCCCGTTTAAAAGTATTCAGCAACTCGTGGGGCGGTATTTTAAATTACAAAGAGTTGGGCTTTGATCCTGAAACCAAGTATTTTAATACCGGAATTCTTATCATAAATATTAAAAAATGGAGAGAAGAGAACAGTGCTGTTACGGTAGTAAAATGCATTTCGGACAACGAAAAATTTGCCAATTATCCTGACCAATATGGCTTAAACATCGTGATGGCTAACCGCTGGCTGGAACTTGATCCCCGCTGGAACGCATTTGCTTCGGACGAATGTGCCGATCCTTTCAATATTCATTTTATCGGCCGCAAACCGATGTACAAAACCTACGATAACAGGGAGGAATTTCGCAAAATATTTTTCGAACACCTCAACCGCACCAAATGGAAAAATCTCAGACCTATTGGTGAATCGAAAAGGTACATCAAGAAACTAAGCAATGTTATAAAAAAGATTCCTGAATTTTTTCTCCGCTAAACCTTTAATAAACAAGCTGATCGAATGAAAAAAGCTATCACATATATGCAATACCTGGCCGAATACCTCCGGCATGGCGATTTTATGTCGGTTGTTTCGTCGGTTAAGTATCTGATAAACAAAACATCGCATAGTAAAAACAGAATTATCAATACATCAATCGGTACTTTTTATTGCCGTAAAAACACAAATGATTTTCAGTTTGCCAACTACCATTACGAGTGGGGTGTTAAAAAGTTTATACTCAACCGCATCAACGATTTTACCGTATTTATCGATGGGGGTGCCTGCATAGGCGATTACAGCATATTACTGGCAAAACGTAATATGCGTTGCATTGCTTTTGAGCCAATAGCCGAAAATTATGCTGCTTTAATTAAAAATCTTCAGCTTAACAATCTTGTATGCAGGGTTAAGGCATATTATACCGGCTTAAGCAATGAAAACAAACAGGCACGATTCCATTTTAATCCGGTAAATACAGGTGCGTCGCACATCGACAGGAATGAAAATGATGGAAGTTTTAAAGGCGAATTATGCACATTCGATTCAATGCTCGAAAAGCTTAAAATCGGTAAGGACGAAAATATCCTTTTCAAACTCGATGTCGAAGGTATGGAACCTGAAGCGTTGCAGGGATCTGCTGAATTTATACGCCAATATCCGAACATAACTTTTGTTATTGAAGGTAAACACGCAGGCGACGACCCTATTAAATCGATCCTGAGCAAAATTGCCGAGTTTGAATTTGGCATTGTTGACGATTATAACATTTATGCCCGTAAGATCAATAATTTAAACTAACAGGTATTCCTATGCTGACACTCAAAATTTTATTCTGGCTTCTGCTTTTTATTGTTTTTTACGCATATGTCGGTTATGGAATCCTTCTGTATATTCTTGTAAAAATCAAGCGTATTTCGGGTCGTTCGGTTTCCGGTTCTAACAATCCTGGCTATGAACCTGACGTAACCTTGTTTATAGCAGCATACAACGAAAAAGCATTTGTGGCCGAAAAAATAAAAAACTCGCGCGAACTTGATTATCCGGCCGAAAAGCTTCACATGGTTTGGGTTACCGATGGTTCGGATGACGGCACACCTGAAGAATTGAAGAAATACGACGGTGTTACTGTTCACCACCTGCCGCAGCGTAACGGGAAAATTGGCGCTATGAACCGCGGAATGAAGTTCGTTAAAACACCAGTAGTAGTTTTCTGCGATGCCAATACTATGCTCGGCCGCGAATCCATCCGTCGGATTGTTACTCTTTTCAGTAATCCAAAAGTAGGATGTGTATCGGGCGAGAAACGAATTTTCAGCAAGGAAAAAGATGCTGCAGCCGGTGCCGGCGAAGGATTGTATTGGAAATACGAATCGACACTTAAAAAATGGGATGCTGAACTTTACTCGGTTGTTGGCGCTGCCGGCGAGCTTTTTGCTATCCGCACCGAACTATATCGTGAGGTGGAACGCGATACCATCCTCGACGATTTCATAATCTCACTTCGTGTGGCACAGGAAGGTTACACCATTCAGTATGATCCCGAGGCTTATGCTATTGAAACCGCATCGGCAAATGTAAAAGAGGAACTGAAGCGAAAAATAAGGATATCGGCAGGTGGAATTCAATCTGTTGTCAGGCTTCGGTCGCTGCTGAATGTTTTCAAATACGGTACACTATCGTTTCAGTACATTTCGCACCGCGTTTTGCGCTGGACGCTGGCTCCGCTGGCTCTGCTGCTGCTGATAGCTGCCGGGCTCATTCTGGCTTTAAACGAAGGAATTACAGGGTTCGGAATTTATAGCGTACTATTCTGGATGCAAATACTTTTCTACCTTTCGGCCTTGCTGGGATGGTACCTCGAAAATCGTTCAATCCGCATTAAACTACTCTTCGTTCCATACTACTTTTTCATCATGAACCTTTCCGTTTTTCTTGGATTTAAAAGGTACCTGAAAGGATCACAATCTGTAAACTGGGAAAGAGCCAAACGAAGCACCTGATACAAATTTTAAATACTGACATGATACGAAAATTCGCCGTTTATATAGTTCTGACTTACGCCTGCCTGATGAGCAATGGTGCTAAAAGTCAGCAACATGTATTTTTGGTGGATACCACAGTTACACTTGTTGATGCAAATGAACCGCCCTATAATATGGTGCAGCCAGGTGATACTTTATTGTTTGCCGGCGGGCAACGTAGTGTTTTGCGTATAAAGAATTTTACCGGAGAAAAAGATAAGCCGGTAATATTCATGAATTACAACGGACAGGTTATTATTGATACCGATCATTATTACGGCATTTCGATTTTAAATTGCCGCTATTTCAGGCTTACCGGAACGGGTGATGTCAATCACTTTTATGGAATCCATATCAGCAGGGTCGCCGATGGTGCCGGAATTGGTATTGGCGGTATGAGCTCCGATTATGAAATTGATCATGTAAGAATCGAAAATTGTAAGTCAGCAGGTATTTTTGCTAAAACCGATCCTGATTGCAGCTTTACCTCAACCCGTGAAAACTTTACCCAGTATAACACTCTTATCCACGACAATTATATCGGGCATACCGGCACTGAGGGATTATATATAGGAAGCACGCAATATTTCGGACAAACGGTTAAATGCAATGGAGTGGATACACTTTTACTTCCCTCGTTGCTCAAAGGAGTTAAGGTTTATAATAACATTATTGAATATTCAGGCTGGGATGGCATACAAGTTAGTTCAGCCTCAAGCGATTGCCAGGTTTTTGATAACATTGTATTATTTGACAGCCAGGAGGAATATTACGGTCAAATGTCGGGAATCATAATCGGGGGCGGTTCCAAATGCGATTGCTACAACAATTTTATCAGTCAGGGAAAAGGACAAGGTATACAGGTTTTCGGCCTTGCCGGCGAAAGGATATTTAACAATATAATTATTGATGCCGGAAGAAATTTCTTTCCGGCAGATTCGACAAGAAAGGTGCACGGAATTTTTATTTCCGACATTTCTGCCCAAAGCGACTCTGCCTTTACAATTGTTTTTAACACAATTTTAAATCCAAAAACTGATGGAATCCGGTTTGTAAGCATAGTAACTAAAAATAATCTGATTGCTTCCAACGCAATTATAAATCCCGGAGCTTATGATTATTACGAAAACGGGAATACCAGTTTTACAGGCGATGACGCCTATATTATGCTCCCCGATCCTGATTCGGATGTGTTGGTAAAAAACAATTACCTGGCACGAAACAGCGACAGCGCAAAATTTGCCTCGGATGGATATAGCCTGCTTGAAGATTCGCCAATGATAAATGCAGCCTGGGTTGATGGTAATACTATAACCTTCGACTATTTTAACAATGCCCGGCCTTTTGGTGCTTCAGCCGATATTGGGGCTGTTGAGTTCGACCCTTCAGTAGCCGGAGTATCCGGGCAATTGATCGGAAATCCGGATATTTTCCCTAACCCCGTTAATACATGGCTTACCATTCAATACAAAACAAAATCAAGCTCAGAGGTTTACATGGGGATTTATACCATTGCCGGCGTGCTGGTTCTTGATAAAAAACAGCTCCCGGCAGATTATGGATTGCAGTCAATGCAGATAAATGTATCAAATCTGGCTACAGGAATTTACATTTATACACTTCGATCGGGAAACCAAACTATTACTGGCAAATTCATAAAACAGAATTGAAAATCCTGATCCATAAATAAAAAAGAATAACACAAATACCAGCTTAAATGCCTATGTTTGTAAGTACGCAAGTTAAATTATAAAACTGATTTTTTAACTCCTTTGCCATGATCATACAGATTGATAAAGACGGAACCCTCCAAAATCTGGAAAAGATGCTTCTGAAAGCTGATTCCGATGCATCTGTTGAAGCCATTATGGTACTGGCCTGCGATGCCAATAATTTTACACCCGATAACTCCGACAACCTTTTCAAAAAAGTAAAGAAACCAATATTTGGCGGCATCTTTCCACAAATACTTCACAATACCGAAAACTTAATCCAGGGAACTATTGTTGCAGGTTTCAGTCATAAAATCAATCCATGTATAATTGAAAACATAAGCAGGGCTGATAGTAACCTCGACAAACTAATCGAAGAAATTACGTTGGAAATGCCGGTTGCCGATAACACCATTTTCTTGTTTGTGGATGGTATGAGCCGTACGATAGCCAGTTTGCTCGATAGCACATTCAACCACCTGGGATTGCTTTCGAACTACATTGGAGGAGGCGCCGGTTCGCTTTCCTTTAAGCCGACGCATTGTGTTATAACAGCAAAAGGTCTTTTAATGGATGCTGCAGTTCTGGCATTTGCCGATATGGGCAGTGGCGTAGGAGTAGCGCATGGCTGGCATCCGGTTTCGGAACCCATGAAAATTACATCGTCAAAGTACAATTCAGTAGTATCACTCGACTGGAAACCTGCATTTGAAGTGTACCGCGAAATAATAGCAAATGTGTTACATAAAGATAGTCTTGATATTACTTTCGAAGCATATGCAAAAAGCTTTCCGCTGGGAATTGTAAAAATTGCCGACGAACTCCTGGTTCGCGATCCGGTTAGCTGCTCGGATAATGAAATGATTTGCCTGGGCGAACTGCCTCAAAACTCATTTGTTTACGTACTCAAAGGAGATATTGCCTCGCTGCTGGCAGGTGCTAAAAAATCAAGAGAAATTGCTGAAATGATTTACTTTTCGCGGTTTGACAATTCAAAAGAAGCAAAACCACTTACTTTTTTTATTGACTGTATTACCCGTGTGCAATTTCTGGGAAATCATTTTAGAGAAGAACTCGAAATAGCTTCGGGAGGAAATGAACTTATCGGTGCACTTTCGTTAGGCGAAATTGCCAATTCAGGGCGCGATTATCTGGAGTTTTACAACAAAACATCAGTAATCGCCATATTGGAGGATTAATTATGGAAAATCAAATCTGGAACCAGGTATTGCTGGAACTTTCACTTTCAATCGGTGGCGAACTTGATCTTGAAAAAACAATTAAAAAAGCAGCTTCTGCATTTTTAAAGAAACTGGGATGCACCATTGTAAGTGTTTCGCAAAATGACACTTCAGGTAAGTCAACTATTACTACTTTGCCATATTATGTCCGTAAAGAAACGCAGCACCTGCAGCTTATTGACGAAATTAATCAAAACCTGACCGATACTCCCGAAACTGAATCATTTGTTTCAATAAAAAATGGCACTTATTATTATGGCTTCCGTCTGAGAGGCTATGGGTTGCTCATCATCGGACGTGCATTTCCGCTTGATAATCAGCATCTTAACGAGCTGATACCAATTATTGAGTTATTCGCCAAGTCATGCGCTGCCTCCCTCGAAGTGACAAAACGTATCGAAGCCGAGAGAAAACTGATCAGCGAGCAAACGTTGTTGCGAACCATTGTCAATAACATTCCCGACCCTATTTATTTTAAAGATCTGCATGGACGTAAAACCCTGCTTAATAATGCCGAAGCTCACCTTCTTGGTGCTGACAGTATTGAGCAGGCAATAGGTAAAACTGATGCTGAATTTTATTCATCAGAGGAATACATCAATACAACCGAAGAAGATAATTATGTAATACATTCAAAAAAGTCAATTCTGAACCGTGAAGCATGCCTGGTAACACCCTCGGGCGAAAAAAAATGGCTTATCGGTAACAAAATACCTCAACTGGATGCTGATGGCAATGTAACAGGGATAGTTGGAATAAGTCACGATATTACCCATAGGAAAATAGCCGAGGAAGCTCTGCGCGAAACAGCCGAGAAATACGAATCAATATTTAATTCGTTTCTCGATCTTTATTACCGCTCCGATTTAAAAGGAAATATTCTTGATCTTTCGCCTTCTGTTTACAAACTATCGGGCTATAAACCCGAAGAACTCATCGGAAAAAGCGTCGAAATGGTTTATTCCAATATTGAAAACCGGAATAAAATGATCCAAATGCTGGTACAGCATGGCAGAGTAAACGATTTTGAAAATGTCTTACGCCACAAAAACGGCACTTTGATTCCAGTTTCCATCACAAGCCATTTAATAAAAGGACAAGATGGAGAACCTCTTTTTATTGAAGGCACTATCAGGGATATTTCCGAACGCAAGCAGATAGAAAAAGTTATACGCGAAAGCGAAGAACGCTGGCAGTTTGCGCTTGAAGGTTCGGGTGACGGTGTTTGGGATTGGAACGTACTTACCCAGGAGGTTTTCTTTTCGAAACAATGGAAGGAAATGCTCGGATACCAGGAATACGAAATAGGAAGTACTATTGATGAATGGGAAAAACGTATCCACCCCGAGGACAAGAAAAAAGTTGTACTCGATCTGCAAAGCCATTTTAACAGCAAAAGCCCGGTATTTATTAATGAACATCGCGTGCTTTGTAAAAATGGTAATTATAAATGGGTCCTTAGCAGGGGAAAAGTAATAAGCCAATCCGACGACAACGAATCATTCCGTGTATTGGGCACATTTACTGATATTTCGAAACGAAAACTGTCAGAAGAAAAATTAAACAAAATTGTCAGCCTGCAAACGCTGCTAAGCCATCTGGCAACAGAATTTATTAATATACCGCTCGAAAACAGTGACAGCGCCATTAACAGGTTGCTAACACTAATAGGCGAAAAACTTGAAGTAGACAGGGTGTATATCTTCAGCTATAACTTTGAAGCTGACACCATGTCGAACACATTTGAATGGTGTAATCAGGGCATTACAAAGGAAATAGAAAACCTTCAGGATGTTCCTAATAAATATGCTCCCGAATGGGTTTCGACCCATTTGAAAGGCGAAGTTGTGGCTATCCCGGATGTGAGCGCTTTACCCGCAGAAAGCCCTCTTCGGCAGATACTTGAACCCCAGTCAATTAAAACCCTGATAACAATTCCAATGATCCTTAGTGGGGAATGCCTTGGATTTGTTGGTTTCGACTCGGTTCAAAATATAAGGGAGTGGACTACTGACGAAATGACTTTCCTGCATGTGCTTGCCGATTTACTTTGCAATGTAACCGATCGAAAACGCAAGGAAGAAGCACTGCGAAACCGCGAAGCTTACCTGAAAGCGATTTTTAACAATGTGCCATACCAGATGTGGCTTAAAGATACTCACGGAAAATTTCTGGCTATCAATAAACCCTTTGCCAATGCTTTTAGTATTGATAATGAAGATCAAATAATTGGTAAAACTGTTTATAATATATGGACTGAAAATCAGGCAAAGCATTTCGATGATCAGGATAAAGAAGTAATGTCGACCCTGAAACAAAAAACTGTTGAAGAAATAATACAGCAGAATAATTCGAAACGCTGGTTCGAAATTTTCAGGGCACCCATACTTGACCAAAACAGTGTGTTACTGGGTACTACAGGAATAGCGCGCGATATCACAAACCGTAAAAAAGCCGACAAGGAACTTATTATGGCTACCGAAGCAGCCGAAGCGGCCAATAGCGCTAAATCGAGATTTCTGGCTAATATGAGCCACGAAATACGAACCCCGCTCAATGCCATTATCGGCATGATAAATATGCTCGACGACACCCAGCTTAACCTGCCGCAAAAGAAATTGCTTCGCAATCTGTATATTTCGTCCGACAACCTGTTTACAATAATCAACGATATTCTTGATTTCTCAAAAATAGAATCAGGGCAGTTTAACCTCGAAAAAACCGATATAAGTATCGAAGAAATTATCCGTCGGGTTTATGGCTCACAGGAATATAAAGCTGAAGAAAAAAACATCAGGTTGGAGTATTCCATCGATCCCGGTATCGATCCGTTTCTGAGCGGCGACCCTGTTCGTCTGCAACAGGTTTTAGTGAACCTGGTTAACAATGCAATTAAATTTACCTCCGAAGGATCAGTAAAACTTAGTTGCACACTGCTATCAAAATCAGCAAATAACAACAGTTTAAAATTTGTTGTCGAAGATACCGGAATAGGAATCAATAAGGAAAGTCTTTCGAAAATATTCGAAAGTTTCCAACAGGAAGACGAGAGTATAACCAGGAATTATGGAGGAACAGGCCTCGGGCTTGCTATTAGCAAGCAGCTTATCGAACTTATGGGCGGAGTTATTGAAGTGGAAAGTCAAAAAGATTCGGGAAGCAAATTCTTCTTTACCCTAAATTTGCCTGTTATAAAAAAAGACGCTGCCGATGAAAACACAGAACCTAAAAAAACCGCTTTCATGAATTTAAAAGGAGTTAATATTTTATTGGTCGAGGATAATAAATTCAATCAGATCATTGCACAGTCGTTGCTCGAAAAATGGGAAACCACTGTTAAAATTGCTGATAATGGACAGAAAGCTATTGAGATACTTCAAACCGCCTCTTTCGATATCATACTTATGGATTTACAAATGCCTGTAATGGATGGAATAACGGCAGCAGGCATAATCAGGCAGGATCTTAAACTCGATACTCCTATACTTGCACTTACTGCCAATGTTGTAAAAGGTGTTATTGAAAAATGTATGGAAGCAGGCATGAACGGCTATGTTTCAAAACCATTTATTCCCGAAGATATACATGCTAAAATTGTGAGCCTGCTAAAACCAGGTGTATTAAATGCTGAAGACAATTGAAATCACAGTTAATTGTACAACTAAATTTGCTTTAAACCGATCCTGTTTCATCAATCCATACGTTTCCAATCATTTTATGATCAGGAGTTTGTGGAATGCGTTAACAGTTTGTTCTATTCTTACTCTATCAATTAGTAATTGATTTGAAAATCGCGACTGTCTGATTTTCTTAAAATGAACCAGGATTCACCAAAAACCAAAACATGAACAATAAAATCATTAATATACAGCCTCTGGGTTTTATGTGGCCGGTTAAAGATCCGTTTCTTTTTTGCGCGCATCACCTCGATCAGTATCCTGCCGGTAACGAAGAAATGGGTCCGGCGGCCTCACTGGCCGGGCGTAACCTGGGTCAGGATTTTTCAATCAAAGATGGCTGGCGCATGTATCACGGCGAAACTGTTCCCGGATTTCCTGCGCATCCACACAGGGGTTTCGAAACGGTAACTATTGTTATGCAAGGCCTGGTCGATCATTCCGATTCGTGGGGGCAGGCTGGCCGTTATGGCAATGGCGATGTACAATGGATGACTGCCGGTGCCGGCCTGCAACATTGCGAAATGTTCCCATTGCTGAATCGTGAAAGCGAAAATCCTGCCGAATTATTCCAGGTATGGCTCAATCTTCCGAAAGCTAAAAAATTTGCACCGCCTCACTTTAAAATGCTTTGGAACGAAGATATTCCTGTTCATAAAATTACCGACGCAAATGGCAAATCAGTTGATATACATGTGATTGCAGGTAAAATTGGAAATACAACTCCTCCCCTTCCTGCTCCTGATTCGTGGGCTGCAGATCCGGATAACGAAGTTGCTTTCTGGACAATAAGTATGGAAGCAGGTGCAAAATGGATTGTTCCTGCAGCAGCAGG
>Ga0066604_10002215_pt1 | contig 10103 bp, 2 predicted proteins | sample Higcelwee11metaG_FD_59501 | JGI IMG/M metagenome (GOLD analysis project Ga0066604, IMG submission 59501) | Freshwater pond sediment microbial communities from the University of Edinburgh, under environmental carbon perturbations - High... | ecosystem: Environmental > Aquatic > Freshwater > Pond... | reverse complement strand
TCCGCCAGCGGCGGGCAGGCGCACCCAGAGGTGCCCAGCCTCCTCCACCCAGCCCGGCGCCGCGTTAGACTCCAAGGCCGTGAGGCTAGCGACCTCCGCCAGCGCGGCCCCGTTCAAAGTGATTGATTCTGCGGACTCGTCAAGTCCGAGCAGCTCAACGAGCAGACCTTGGGTGAACACCGAGCCCGGCGTCCAGGTGAGGCGGGCGCCGCTCTCTGTGGCGGATTGCCCAATGACCCCGCCGTCGTAGAGCTCAAACTCCCCCGCTGGGCCGGGGAACACCCGGGCGTAGAGCGCGCCGGCGTCTTCAGCGAACGAGTCCACGATGTCGGGGCTGTCTGTGGGCGAGAGGGTGTCGATGGTGGGGCGCAAGAGCGGCACAACACCCCCTTCAGCGAGATAGAGCGGCAGGCGATCAAGGGGCGCGGGCACCGTCAGCTCGCTGGGGCCCTCGATGATCGTGTCGTCAAACCAGTTAATAAATCGTCCCGGCGGCACCATCAGCTCACGCTCACGGGCGCCGCGCTCAATCACCGGCGCGACGAGCAGATAATCGCCGAGCATGTAGATGTCGCCAGGATGACCGTACAGATCCGGGTAGGCTAGGCCTAAAGCGCGCACGATGGGGCGACCGTCTGTGAGCAGGGCTTGGGCGTAGCTCCACAACATCGGGAACAGGCGCAGGTGCAGCCGGGTGTACTCCCGATACACGTCGAGCAGCTCCTCATCAAAGCCGTTCTCCGCGGTCGGCTCCCAGGCCACGTCGTTTGTGCTGGTTCCAATCTGCATCACCACGGTGAGCGCGGTGTGCTGAAACCAGCGCATAAACAGCTCTTTGTCGGGCGGCGAGTGACGGTAACCCCCGGTGTCTGACGCGAAGAACGGGAAGCCAGAGGGCCCCAAGCTCAGCGCCGCGGAGACCGCCGCGGGCAGACCGCCCACCGCCGTGTAGGTCTCGCCGTCGCGGTTTGTGTCTTGTGTGCCATGTCGTGCGAAGCTCGCGTCGAGGTCGCCGGGCCAGATCACCCCGGTGTAGGCCTGACTGCCCCAGCTGCCCGCGCGACACAACAAGAAGCCGCCGTCTGCGGGCAACATCTCGGCGTAGGTCTGGTGGTAGAGGCCGGGGTAACGGCGGTGCATGGTGCGCTCGTCGCTGCCGTCCTCAAACTCCCAGGCGAGGCGGCCGCCGTTCAGTCCGGGCACGATGTCCTCACCATAGTCGAGCTTAAAGCCCTCGATGCCCATGTCTGTGTAGCGCCCGATGAGGCTCTGCCACGCCGCCGTGGCCGCCTCATCGGTGAAGTCGATGGGATCGGACCAGTTATTGAACACAATTGGCACGACCGGGGGGAACCAGCCCTCGTCAAGGGCCTGCTGGTGCAGCTCGCCCGCCTTCTCCTCCACATACGGCGTGTGCCACAGCGCCATCCGAAATCCGAGGCTGTGCGCGAGCTGAATCATGCCCTCAGGGTCGGGGAAGCGGTCGTCGAAGTCAAAGCTGTTCACGGCGTTGGCGTAGGGGCGGTCGATCCAGTAGCCGCTCGTGGCCAAGTCGAGCTCGCGTAAGGTCTGTAGATCGGCGCGCACCTCGGCCTCATCAGCGCTCTCGTCACGCCACACCCACGGCCCAAGCGCCCAAGGCGCGGGCAAGGTGGGGAACGCCGTCGTCTCATAATAATGCCGGGTGATGTCGAGGGGGTGATCGGCGGCGTACAGATGAAACCGGAGGCCTTCAGCGCTGTCAACGCCGACCCCGAAGGTGATCTCGATGAGGGTGCCCTCTTGGGTGGCCACGTCAAACACGCCCGGGTGGTGATCTTCAACGAACAGTCCCCAGCCTCTGGTGCCGATGAGCAAAGGCACGGGCACATGGGCCTCGTTGTAGCCGCTCTCTAGGTTCAGATCGAGCTCAAGCTGCATGGCCCGCCGGGTGCCGCGGTGCTCGGGCACATCAAACAGCTCGCCGAGGCCATAAAAGCCCTCGCTGCTGCTCCCCCGGGGGCGCAGGCGCACATAGCCCGCGCGGGCGGCGGTGGCGGCGTCTGGCTTGAGGTGTAAGGCGAAGTTTCCGGCGCTGACCTCCTCGATGGTGAGCGTGGCCTCGGCGTCCTGCTCAAAACGGAGCCGCCATGTGCCGGGGCTGCCCTCCACGGGGAGGATCTCGATGACGGAGACGTAGTCGGCGTCTTTGTCCTCAAACCAAGGGTCGTAGCTCAGGGTGTCGGGCAGCTCATCCCGCAGGCCGAGCTGCAGGCCATCGGCGGGGAAGCCCAACAAGTCGTTACCGTCGCGGCTCAGCGCGATCCGAAGGCCCGGCGCGTCGAGGGTCAGGCAGAAGCGCGCGGCGCACTCCACGGGCGCCTCGTCGCGGCGACAGCCGAGGAGGGTGAGCAGGAGCAGCGAGGCGGCGCGGGGCGAGACGCGAGGCATGATGAACCCTCGGATGGAGGGACAGCATACAGCGTGGAGGGCCCCTGGCGCGGCGCGCGGTTTAGGAGGCCCCGCCAAACAGGGGGCGCAGGCGCCAAGTGCTCAGGTGGGGCGTGGCGCTCACGACACGTTTGTAGCCCTTCGCCAGCACGACCTTGCCCTTGCGAGAGAGCATCAGGGCCAAGGCGGCGCCGCCGAGCACCGAGCCGCCGGGGAAGGTGAAGGCCATCACCGTGGCGCATAAGGTGCAGAGGCGGCGGTTGACGGCCTCTAAGCGGTGAAGCTGCCAGCCCGCGCGCAGGAGCAGGGCCGAGAACACCGCGACGAGCACGCTGGCGAGCCAAGCGAGGCCCCCGGCGAAGGGCGCGAGCCAGGAGGTGTGGATCGTGCCCGCGAGGTAGGGCGCCCCCGCGGCGCCGATGAGGCCTACGCCCGCGGTCAACATCCACAGGCGACCCATCCAGCGCAGGGCGATCTCGACCTTGAGGTGCTCACGGCGAGCGCGGTCAAGGCGGGCGAACACCGCGTCTACGGAGCGGGTGGCGTCGGTCAGCAGGGTGTCGCGGAGGGTGGATCGAGGCACGGTCACAGTATAAGCGCGCCCACCCTCAAAGCCAAGCGTCGGTTAAGCGAAGGGGATGACGCCCCTCTGCGCCCTGAACATCCCCTCCCCCGCGGCGCGGCTGCGCGCCGTCGCCTTGGCCCCCGAGCGCTGGTGGTCCCCCGACGCCTCGCTCCAGGACGGCGTGCTCCGCGCCGAGGGCCAGCTCCTCCACGCCGAGGCCGACTCCTTGGGCCTCCGTCTGCGCGGTGAGGGCCTCGACGCCGCGCTGCGCTGCGTCGATGGCCGGGCAGAGGTCTGGGCCGAGGTGAGCCCTGAAGACGCCGCCGAGCACCGCCTGGCCTGGGCGTCTTTGCTCGACGGGCTCGCCTTCGCCGCCGCCTTAGACGCGCCGCCGACCTGGGCGCGGATCACCGCCGAGGCCGCGCTCTCGTACAGCGACGCCTGGACCAAGCTCATCGGGCCCCGCGGCCTTCGTGGGGTGCGAGGCCGTCAGCCCGGCCAGACCTTACGCCTGCGCCTTGGCCGAGAGGATGTGGGGTTCAACGCCACGATGGCGCGTGTTGAGCCGCCCCGGGCGTTCACCCTCGACCTTGACGCCTTCGGCGGGGCGCGCCTGCGGGTGGGCCTGTGGCCCGGGGCGACGATGACCGGCCTCGTGCTCGACCTGATGAGCCTGCACCCCGCAGAGGACGGGATCCTTCAGGCTTGGCGTGAGGCCCTGGTCAGCGGGTTTCGCCCGGCTTGGCTCGATCAGGTGAGCCCGATCGAGCCGGATTAACTTACCCGTTAAATCCACGATTAATCTCGGGGGAACCTCCGAGATCCGAGGTGAAGCGGAGCGGCGACGAGGCCCAGCGCCCGGGCGGCCTCGGCGTAGGCGCTCGCCTCGGGCTCGGTCACGGGGCCGGTGATGCGCGGCAAGCCGGGGCGGGCGGCCAAGACCAGGGCCTCCCACTGGCAGCCGGGCAGGCCCAGCGGGTCCGCGGGGAGGATCGTCGCGGCGGCGGAGCGAAGGTCGGGCGCGGGGGTGAGCGTCGGCGGCTGGGCCGTGGTGAGCAGGCCGCCGCCGAGCACGATCACGTCCCCAGCGCTGTCCATACGCGCCCAGGCGCCCTCGACGGGGACGGCCGGGGGGAACGAGTCGTCGATGAGCACGCAGCCCACGGGCAGCGCCTCGGCGGGCCAGACGCCGCCTTCGCTGGTGGCGGCGAGGATCAGCGGGGCGTCGAGCTCGTCGCGGCTGCGTAGGCTCACCCGCACACCGTCGGAGGCCAACGACTCGGCGAGACGGTTGAGCCGGGCCGCGGCCTCCGGGCGATCACAGAGCTGCACCTCAGCCACCGCCACCCGCCGCCGCAGGGCCGCCAAGGCGCCGAGGCCGATCGCCCCGCAGCCGAGCACACCGACGCTCAACGGGGGCTCCAGCTCAAAGCGTGACATCGCCTCCAGGGTGGTCTCGACCACAGCGTAGATCGTCAGGGCGTGGCCCGTCGTGAGCGGCAGCGGGCTCTGCAGCCCCGCGCCGAAGTTCAGCCACGTCGGCAGGCGCCCGGCCAGAGACGCCGCCTTGGCCCCAGCCTCGGCCGCCAGCGCCAGGGCCGCCTGGGTGTGGGCCTCAAGGCCGGGGCGCTCCAGCTCATCGGCGCCGACGGGCAAGGCGATCACCAGGCTCTCGCCCAAGGCGGTGTGTGCGCTGCCCACAGCTCGGGGGCGATCCCCTTGGCTCTGCCGCCACATCGGGCCCATCCCGACGGGCAAGGTCGTGATCAACGCCGCCGACGGCCCGGGGCGGAGGGTGTTGAGCAGGGCCTCAGGGGACTGGCCCAAAGCCTCAGACGCCCACAGCGTCACCCGGCTCTCGTCGCCTACGATCCGCACGGCGACGTGTAACAGACACCCCGCCGGAGGCTGAAGCTCGGACTCGTCAAGGCGCAGCGCCGCTCGTTCGGCCTGCTCAATCACCGTGACGCTCACCGCGGCGCCGATGGCGCGGCTGGGGCTGAGCCCGGGGAAGGCCCGGATGAGCTGACCGGGGCCGGGGGCGTGGGCCAAGGCGTCGTGCAGGGCGCTTGTGGCGTCTTCAGGACGCTCAACCCGCACCGGAATCATCGACGCCAGAGGCCCCACGAGGCGCGCCGAGGCGCCGTCACGCCCGGAGATGGCGACGCCGATCTCGATGGGGCCGCGCAGAGCGCCGGTGAGCTTGGCGAGGATGGCGCCAACGCCAACCCGACGGGGCCACCGCGCCGTGGCTTTGGTCATCAACCCCGCCGGGGCGGGCAGCGCAGGCGCGGGGCGGGCGAAGAGCTCCGCCCAATGGCGGTGGGCGTCCTCCCCCAGCGGCGGCGCGGCCTGGGTGAGCGGCGCGAGGCTCGGCGGGGCGGGCAAGGGCTCGCCGTTGAGGGTCTGGAGCAGCTCCTCGGCGATGACCTCGACGCTCCAGCCATCGGCGAGGCCGTGGTGGGCGAGGAGCAGGATCACCAGCTCCTCTTTGGAGAGCCGCCGCAGGCTTACCCGCACCCCAGCCTCACGGAGATCAAGGGGGGTGTGGGCGTCCACCTCTTGGCGGGCGCGCAGCGCGGCGCTCTGCTCCTCTTGGGGCAGGCCGACGAGGCTCAGCACCGGGGGCGCCTGGGGTGTTGGGCCCTCCAGCCACTCAAACCCACGCTCGGCCCGGATGATGCGCGCCCGCAGCGTCGGGTGCCGGGCGAAGATCACGCCCAAGGCCGCCTGCACGGCCTCATCGGTGTACCCGCCGCGTAGGGTGAACCGCGCGGACCACTGGGCGGGGCGGCTGGGGTCGAGGGCCTCGGCGAGCAAAAACCCGGCGACGACGGGGGGCACGGGGCCCTGGAGGCGCTCGGGGGCGACCCGGGGCGGCGCGGCGGCGGCGCTGGCAGTTACTGCCAAGAGGTAGGCGCCGAAGCGTGGGCAGCGGTAGATCGTCAGCGGGCGCAGGCCCGGCGGCGGCTTGAGGTGCTCAAAGAGGCGAAGCGCCGCCAACGAGTCGCCGCCGGAGGCGAAGAAGTCGTCGTCGTCGGAGCGCGGCGGGCTGCCGAGGGTGGCCGTCCAGGCGGCGCGGAGGCGGGCGGGCCAGTCGTCACCGGTCGTCTGAGGCCCCTGCTGCGCGGCCTCTTCAGCCTTGAGCTGGGCGGCGAGGCGCTCACGAACGGCGCCCTCATCCACCTTGCCTCGGGTTGTGCGCGGCAGCGGGCTCACCACGACGAGGCGGGGTCGGGCCGCGGCGGGCAGCCGCTCGCCGAGCCGCGTGGCGGCGTCCTCGGGCAGCGTCCCCTCAACAACCCCCCACAAGGCGCCGTCGATGACGATGGCCACGGCGTCGTGAACCCCGGGGAGCTGGCGCAGAGCGGCCTCGATCTCCCCGGCCTCCACACGCTGGCCGCGCAGCTTGAGCTGGCGATCCAGCCGACCCCGATACAGCAGCGCGCCGCCGACCCGGACGACCCGATCGCCACTGCGGTGCCAAGGCGCCCCGTTGATCCGGGCGTGGGTGAGCCCGAGGGCCTCGTCCGCCAAGCCGACGCCGCCGATGAGCAGCTCACCGTCTTCAGCGGCCTCACCCTCGGCGTTGACCACACACAGTTGAACGCCGGGCCAAGGCTCGCCCAAGGGGACCTCATCGCCGTCAAAGCCCGGCGGCACCTCAAACGTCGTGGCGTTGATCGTGGTCTCCGTGGGGCCGTAGAGGTTGAACAGTCGCGCCCGCCCCGCCCAGCGCCGGGCGAGGTCCGCGGGCAGGGCCTCACCGCCGAGCTGAATGATCCGCAAGGAGTGCTCCCCGAGGCGCGACTCGACGAGGCGAAACAACGACGGCACAGACGACCAGAGGGTGATCCCCTCGCGCACGATGGCCTCGGCCAGCGCCTCGGGGTCGCGGGTGAGGCGCGGCGGCGCGGGCAGCACGGCGGCGCCTGCGCGGATCGGCGCGAGGAGCTGACGTAAGGAGGCGTCGAAGGAGAGCGGGGCCGCCGCCAAACACCGATCGTCGGGGCGAAGCCCGAAGCGGGCCTGGGCGAAGGTGAGATAGGCCTCCAGAGCCTCGCGGCGGATGGGGACGGCCCGGGGCGCCCCGGTGGTGCCCGAGGTCAAGAGGATCGCCGCCCACGGGCTCTTGGGTGTCTGATCCGACACAGAGGCTGGGCCGCTCAGGAGGCGCCGGAGGTGCTGCTCTTCGTAGATCTTGGGGGATCCGGCGGCGGCGAGGGCGGGCTCCACCCGAGCCAGCGGATCATCGGGCGAGAGCGGCATCCAGGCCCGACCCGTGAGCTGTGTGGCCAAGAGCGCGGCCAAGGCCACGGGCCCCTGGTGCAGGCGCGCGGCGATCACGGGCCCCTCATCGGCGAAGGCCAGGGCCAAGGCGCGGGCGGCGCGCTGTAGACGACGGTGGCCCCAAGGCTCATCACCCAAGACCGCCGGGGTGTCGTCGCCGTCAAAGACCTCCACGGGCCAGGCGGTGAGCGCCTCAATGACGCTGGCGCCCAAGCTGTGAATGGTGGCGTCGCTGAGGAGATCCTCGGGCCAGGTGAACGACAGACCCAGCGCCCCCTCGTGCTCCCACACGGCCAGGGCGAGGCGTGTCGCCCGGGTGGCGGTGGCCCCTCGCGCCGCGATCACCCGAATCGGCCCGCTCGGCGCGCTTAGGCTCGGGAATCGCGCGAAGGAGAAGCCCGGCACGGGGCCCATGTTTGGCTGATCGAGGGAGGAGCGTGACGGGGGCCGGGCGGCGAGGCGCTGGTGAACGGCGCGGCTGAGGGCCTCGACGCCTCCGCGGGTGGGCAGCAGCAAGGGCGTTGTGTCGGCAAAACAGCCCACCACGCCCTCTAAACCCGGGAGCGGCGCGTCTCGCCGGGCCTCGGCGACCTTCACCACGACCTCCTCGTGGCCTGACCACTGGCCGAGGGCGTGTGTCCAGGCGGCGAGCACACGGGCGGCGAAGGTGACGCCCAAGGCGGCGGCCTCGTCCTTGAGACGCCGGGTGGCGGCGACGTCTATCGCAAAAAATCGCGCACAGACGCGCCCCTCTCCGGGGCCCTCCCACGGCAGCGCCGGCGCCTGGAGCAGCGGCGCGGGGGGCGGAGGGGGCTGCCCGGCCTCCCAGCGGGTCCAGTCGGCGAAGGAGCTGGGGCTCGGCGCCGGGAGCGTCGCCCCAGAGAGCAGGGCCATCAGCTCCTGCGCGATCACCTGCAGGCTCCAGCCGTCGCCGACGAGGTGGTGAACGAGCAGCAGCAGACGCGGCCCGGCGGGCGTCTGGAGGAGCCGCAAGATCAACGGACCTCGCTCCATGGGCAGGGGCGCCCGCAGCGGCTCGAGCACGTCCTCGGCGGGGAGCGGGGCGATCCACGGCGCACGGTCGGCGTCGACGCTGAGCGCCTCGTCCTCACGACCGGGGCGCAGACGCAACATCGGGTGCCGGGCGATGACCTGGGCGGCGGCGGCGCGTAGGGCCTCCTCGGTGAGGGTGCCCTCCAGATCCAGCCAGAGCGCGGAGAACGGCACAAAGTCCGGATCAAGCTGAACAAGGCGCTGGATCGCCCGCTGGGTGCGGCCTCTTGGCGCAGGGGGCGGCGCGGCGGGCGGCGCGGCGGGCGGCGCGGGCACGTTTGAGACGAGCTCGTTGGCCCCTCGGCCTGCGCGGTGGGCGGCGATGAGCCCCGCGAGGCCCACGACGCTCGACTGATCAAAAAAGAGCTGAGGGGGCAGGCCCTCGCCGGGCTCCTCCACCTTTCGTAAGAGATCCAGGGCGCCCAGAGAGTCGAGGCCCTGCTCAATCAGGCTCCTGTCCTCGTCGATCTCCTCCTCGGGCACACCGAGCACCCAGGCCGCCGCCGCCCGCAGCTTGGCGCGCAGAGGGCTGAGCTGGGCCTCGGCGGGGGGCACACTCGGCACAGATCGCGGCGCTGGGGCGACGTCTAAGACGGGCGCCTCGTCACCCTCGACGATCACCCAGGCCTCGGAGAGCGTCCGGGGCAGCGCCCACGCGGCGGCGGCCTCACGCAGCGGCCGTTGACCCCGAAGGTGCTCGGCGCGACCTTGGGCCATGCCAACACGCCATGCGCCCCACGCCACAGACGTCCAAGGCAGGCCACGCGCCCGCTGCTGCTCGGCGATCGTGTCCAATGCCGCGTTCGCCGCCGCGTAGTCCACCAGCCCCGCCGCCTGCCCCTCCCGGGCCGCGCTTGAGGACGACATCAACACCACGGGCACGGCCGCGTCCCCCAGCGCCTCCGCCAGGGCCTCGGCGACGCCGACCTTGGCCCCAAACGTCTCCGCCGTGGCCGCCTCGTCTTGGCGTCGGGCGGCGCCGGGGAACATCACCCCCGCCGCGTGAACGATGAGGTCCACGGGCCCCACCCGCGCCAGAAGCTCTACGATGCCCTCGGGGAGCTGTGTGCTGTGCAGCACAATCGTCGCCCCGCCGTCGCCTAAGCCCTCTAGGTTGACCTCCGCCCGGCGCCCGACGAGGTGCAGGGTGCGCCCAGGCGTGTCCCAGGCCCGGGCCAAGGCGCGGCCGACGCCGCCCGTCCCGCCCAAGATCAGCACCCGGGGCCCCACCTCAGCGGCCTGCTCTAAGCCCGTGGGCGCGAGGCCCAGGCGGCACCAGCGACCGCTCACCCAGCGCAGCCGCCCGGCGACGTCTGGCGGCGCCGCGTCCCCGGCCTCCCCGGCGCAGGCCGTGACGCTCAGGTCTGGGCGCTCTTGACCGAGGCCCCAGGCCCAGCTCACCAGCGCCCACGCGAGGCGCCCCGATGCCCGCACAGTCACCCGGCCCGGCGGAGCCTCCAACAGCGCCCGGCGCAGGCCAAACACCGCCTGAATGAGCCCCGCCGTGTCCTCCGCCGAGACGTGAAGGTCGAATCCCCCGTGTTGGGACTCCTCTGTGTCTAATGGTGTCCAGACCGGGGCGAAGGCCCGCACCCCTGGCGGCGCCCTCAGGCTAAATCCTTCCACATAGAGCACAAGCTGGCCGTCCTCGTTCAGCGCCCAGATCGCCGCGTCCTCGGGCCTCCCGGTGGTGATCACACGCAGACGCCCGCCGAGGTCTCCCAGGCGCACGACGCGCCGCGCGCCCGCCGGGATCCGCAACGAC
>Ga0066604_10002204_pt1 | contig 10132 bp, 9 predicted proteins | sample Higcelwee11metaG_FD_59501 | JGI IMG/M metagenome (GOLD analysis project Ga0066604, IMG submission 59501) | Freshwater pond sediment microbial communities from the University of Edinburgh, under environmental carbon perturbations - High... | ecosystem: Environmental > Aquatic > Freshwater > Pond... | reverse complement strand
CCTCGCCGCCGGGATCGCCGGGGCCATCGACGCCAGCGTCTCCGCGTGATTCCCGCGGCCTGCGTCGTTTGACGCTCCAGGGGGCTCGTGCTATGAGGGCAGCCCCAAATCCGGCTGACCCACCCTTGGGCGGCCCCGCTCGTCACACCGCCGAGAGCCGCCTCGGCCCACTGGAACTGACGATGTTGACCCCCTCCATGCTCTCGCGAGACAGCGTCATCGCCGCCGTCCTTATGACGGCGGGGGCGTTTGTGTTCGGCGGCGTGGACTGGGGCGTCGGCGTCTTCTCCGGCGCGATCTTCTCCCTCGTTCACCTCTACTTCATGTCGGTGATCGTGCGGCGCTTCGTCACAGGCCAGCTCGGCGGCGTCGCCTTGCTGCTGCCGATCAAGAGCCTCGCCGCGGGCCTCGGCCTCGTGGCGCTGCTCGGGGCCTTCCAGCCCTTGCCGGTGATGAGCGGTGTGCTCGTGGTGGTGGTCGCCGTGGCGGCGCATGGCGCCCTCGGTCTGGTTCGGCCCGTCGTCGAGGCGCAGGAGGCCTGATGTACCACTTCTCCTGGTTTTTCCTCATCCCTGGTGTCGAGCACGGCGAGGTCCTGCACGCGCTGGAGTCTCTGCCCGGCCACGCCCACGGTGAGCTCGCCAACGCGCACGTCATCCCCGCGGCCTGGACGGTCTTCGTCATCTTGACGATCGTCGCGTTGGCCGCCCGCTCGGGGCTCAACGCCGCCCGGGCCAAGGGTGGGATTGAGCAGTACATCCCCGCCGAGAACCTCGGCGCGCGCAACGTGATGGAGATCCTCACCAGCGGCCTGTTCAACTTCTGCGAGAACATCATCGGCCGCCGCGATCTCACGATGAAGTATTTCCCGCTCCTCGGCGGGATCTTCCTCTACGTCTTCTTCTCGAACTTTCTGGGTGTGATCCCCGGGTTCTTGCCGCCGACCTCCTCCATCTCGAACAACTTCGCGATGGCCCTGGTCGTGTTCTTGGTGTTCAACTACGCCGGGCTCAAAGAGAACGGCTTCAACTACATCAAGCACCTCGCTGGCCCGATGCCCGCCCTGGCGATCCTCATCTTCCCCGTTGAGGTGCTGTCGTTGGTGCTGCGCCCGGTCACCCTCTCGGTGCGCCTGTACATCAACATGTTCGCCGACCACCTGCTCCTCGGCGTCTCCAGCAACCTCGTGCCGCTGGTCGTGCCCGCGGGCTTCGTCGGCCTGGGCATGTTCGTCTCGTTGGTGCAAGCCTTCGTCTTCACGCTCCTGACCACGATCTACATCGCCTTGGCCGTCGCCCATGAAGACCATGGCGACGCCCACGCGGATGATCACGGTCATGGCCACGACCACGATCACGCCCACGCGCACTGATCCCGGTCGCCTCATCGTTTGTTCGTTCAACTTCGTCTCGCTGTCCCCCTCACCCTCAAGCCCCCATGCGGGGGCCCCGCCTCCCCAGGAGAGCCCCATGAACTCTAAGCTGATGACCGTCGCGTTGACCGCGGTGGCCCTCTTCCTGGTCTCCAACCCCGCCTTCGCCCAGGACGCCGCTGGCGCCGGTAAGCTCAGCGGCATCGGCTTGAGCGCCGGTCTGTCCGTCGGTCTCGCCGCGATCGGCTGTGGTCTCGGCCAAGGCCGCGCCACCGCCGCCGCGCTGGAGGGCATCTCCCGGAACCCCCAGGCCGCCGACAAGATCCAGACCCCGATGCTCATCGGTCTGGTCTTCATCGAGACCCTGGTGCTCTTCACCTTCGGTTTCGGCTTCCTCGCGATCAGCTGAGCTGGTCTTCTTCGGCGCCCGTTCAGGGGGTGATCAGGATAAGCTCCTGCACCCCCTGTTCGTGTCTCTGCGATTCACCCACAACGTCCTCCCGGCCAGGAGCCCTCTATGACCCGCTCCCTCCTCCCTCTGCTGATGCTCACCGCGTGTGGCCCTAAGAAGGAGGTCGCCCCTGCCCCGCCGCCCGTGGGCTGGCACGCTGAGGAGGGTTGGAAGGGCCAGTGTTATTTCCCGCCCGACTTTGACGAGCTGGAGAGCACCGGCGGCATCTCGGCCCGCAAGATGGCGCGGCAGAAGGCGCTTGAGGAGCAGCTCACCCAGTGGCGTGGCCAGCGCCAAGACGGCGTCGAGTTCGTCTCGTCCCTCGCGGATGACGTCGAGACGGTGCTGCTGGGCCGCCCCGAGCAGATCGAGGCCGTGTCCCGCAAAAACCTCGAGCTGTGTAAGCAGGTCATGGGCGCCGGCGCGCCTCTGGACGAGTGGTCGGCCTGGCTTCGTGCTCTGCCCGACAAGCTCACCGCCGGAGAGTGCCTGGTGCCCTTCACCTACACCCTCTTCGACTACCTGGAGATCGTCGGCGGCTGGCAGCTCTCGGTGCCTTTGTGCGCCGGGAACACCGCGGAGATCGTCGCCACCCAGGCCGACCGCTACCGCATCACCCAGGGCGGCGACTGGATGAACGTCACCGGCCAGGCCGGGACGGTGCCCCCGTCGGACTACCCCTGCACCAAAGAGGGCTGCGTTCCGGGCATGCTCATCGGTCGGTTCGTGACCGAAGACGGCGTGGAGGAGATCTTCCCCATCGGGGTCACCACCACCTACACCGCGCCCCGCCACGGCACCCTGTCGATCTCGATCAACGACAACACCTGGTACGACAACACCTGGTACAAGTCCGGCGGCTTAGAGGACCACACCGGCATCACGATCTCCCCGCCCGGCGAGGAGTGATCTAAAGCCGCTCGGGCCACGCGCCGCGCACAAGTCTGGTAAACTCAGCTCCGCCCGTGGCAGGCCGCCAGGGAGGTTCATCTGAGCACCGGTAGAAAGCTCCTGTTCTCGCTTTTGAGCGTCCTGCTGTTCATGGCGGGCGCTGAGATCGCGCTGCGCGCCGTGGGCTGGCCCACCGTGGATCCCCAAGCGCGCTTCGCGCACAAGGAGATCTACTGGAAGACCGACCCCAACCTGCGCGCCGAGCCTACGCTCCACAAAGAGCTCGGCGTCAGCTTCCCGCTCACGACGAACGCCGATGGGCTCCGCGCGCCGCTGCATGAGGCCGCGCGCACGCCGGGCGTGTTCCGGGTGATGACCTTGGGCTGCTCCACCACCTTTGGCTGGGGCGTGGCCGACGACGAGAGCTACCCCGCGCGCTTAGAGGCGATCTTGCAGGCCAAGGGCCAGCAGGTCGAGGTGATCAACGCCGGGCAGCCGGGCTACACGAGCTTTCAGGGGCTCTGGCTGTGGCGGGAGCTTTTGCACCGCTACAAGCCCGATCTGGTGCTCATCGGCTACATCGTGCAGGACGCCCGCAAAGCGGCGTACTCGGATCTCAGCCAGGCGATCCTCACCGGGGAGCAGAGCTTCCTCAAGCAGTCGATCCTCTGGCAGTCCAGGCTCTATCTGGGCGTGAAGGTCGCCACGGGCAAGGTCGCCGTGCGCGCCAAAGAGCGTGAGGCGGGCGGGGACGAGGGTGAGTTTCGTGTGGCGCCGCCGGACTACCTGATGAACCTGCGCGCGCTGCGGGGGCTCATCGAGGAGGCCGGGGGCCGGGCGATGCACTTCGGCTACCCCTTGGAGGTGGTCGGCTACACCGAGACCCACCGCCGCGTGCTCCGCCTGGAGGCGCAGAGCGCGGGCATCGCCCACTTCGACCCGTCCGAGGCCATCGCTGAGGCCGCGCGCGGCCGCGCCTTGTTCTTCCCCCAAGACAAGGGCCACGCGAACGCCGAGGGCAACGGGCTCATCGCGGAGCTGGTCGCCCAACATCTCATCGAGAACAAGCTCTTGGGGTCACCATGATCCGCGACGCGGCCATCGTGCTGCTCACGCTGAACGAGGTCCAGGGCCTCAACGCCTTGTGGGACCGCATCCCCCGAGATCGTTTTCGCGAGCTCGTCGCCGTGGACGGCGGCTCCAAAGACGGCACCCGCGAGTTTTTGGCCGCCCGTGGGGTGCCGATCCTCGACCAGACCATCCCCGGCCGCGGCGTGGCCTTCCGTGTGGCCGCTGAAGGCTGCCACGCCGAGCGCCTGATCTTCTACAGCCCTGACGGCAACGAAGATCCCGACGACATCGAGCGCCTGGATGACCTGCTTATCGGCGGCGCCCGCCTCGCCATCGCCTCTCGGTTCGCCCGGGGCGCGGTGAACGAGGAGGACGTCTCGCCGTTTCGCCCCCGAAGCTGGGCCAACCAGGGGCTCACGGCCTTGGCGAACCTCATCTTCAACGAGGGGCCCTGGGTGACCGACACGATCAACGGCTTCCGGGCGCTGCGCCGGGCGGATCTGCTGGCGCTGGACACCTCGGTGAAACGGTTCCCCATCGAGTACCAGATCAGCATCCGGAGCATGGCCCGCCGCTGGCCCATCGCTGAGTTAGCGACGAATGAGGGCCAACGCATCGGCGGGGCCTCGAAGGCGCTGTCTTGGCCTGTGGGCAAGGATCACCTCAAGGTGCTGTTCAGCGAGCTTCACAACGCAAAACCGCTCCGCGACTAGACCAAGGAGGCCCTGGCGATGGACCGCCGCGAGAGAATCGCCGCCCTCATCCGTGAGGAGCTGCAGGGCCTCCCCGAGGAGACCCACGATGCGAGCCTGGGCATGCCGCTCCAGGTGATGCCCTATGGCGCGGATGAGGTGATCGCGGCGCTCAACTGTATGCTCAGCACCTATGTGACCATGGGCGCTGAGGTGCGGCGGTTTGAGGCGGCGTGGGCGACGTACTGTGGCGCTGAGCACGCGGTGATGGTGAACTCAGGAAGCTCGGCGAACCTCATCGCGCTCGCCGCCTTGGTCGCCTCGGGTCAGCTTCAGCCCGGCGACGAGGTGCTCGTGCCCGCCGTGGCGTGGTCTACGTCGCTGTTCCCCATCGCCCAGGTCGGCCTCGTGCCGGTGATGGTCGATGTGGAGCCTGACACCCTCTGCCTAGACGTGGCCAAGGCGAAGGCGGCGATGACGCCGCGCACCAAGGCCGCCCTGCTCGTTCACCTCATGGGCCAGCCCGGCGACGTGGCGGGCTTGGAGGCCCTGGGGCTCACCGTGGTCGAGGACGCCTGCGCCGCCCCCGGGGCCGAGCGGGGCGGGCGAAGGGTGGGGGCGCAGGGGGTGATGGGCACCTTCTCGTTCTTCTTCAGCCACCACATCACGACGATTGAGGGCGGGATCGTCGTGCTCAACGACCCCGGCCTCGCCGACCTCTCGCGCTCGTTACGCGCCCATGGCTGGGTGCGGGAGCGCGGCGACCGCGCCGCCTTAGAGAAGGCCCACGACAGCATCGACCCCCGCTTCTTGTTCGTCACCGCGGGCTACAACCTGCGGCCGACGGAGCTGGCGGCGGCCTTTGGTCTGCGGCAGCTCCAGCGCCTCCCGGCCTGGCTCGACCGCCGCCGCGAGAGCCATCGGCTCTTTTGTGAGGCCCTCGCTGGGCTCCCCGGGGTGAACACCCTGCCCGAGCGGCCGGGGGAGCGCCACGCCTCGATGGCCTTCCCGATCCTGCTCGACGAGGGCGTGGACCGCCGGGCGGTGATGGCGCACCTGGAGTCCCGGGGCATCCAGACCCGGCCGATCTCCGGCTCCAACCTCGCGCGTCAGCCGGCGTTCACCTCAGTGCCCGGGGCGCGCATCGCCGGGGCCCTGACCGTGGCCGACGCCGTGCATGAGCGCGGCTTCTTCGTGGGCAACAGCCACGCCTTCGGGGCGGGGCACGCCGCCCGACTTCGTTTGACCTTAGAGGAGGTGCTCCATGTCCAAGGACGGATCTGAGCGCGCCCGCACCAAGGTGGTGGTCACCGGCGGCGCGGGCTTCTACGGGAGCGTGCTGGTGCGCCAGCTCCTCGCCGCGGGCTACCAGGTACACGTCATCGACAACCTGATGTACGGCCCGCACACGATCTTGGAGCTGTTCATCCGGCCCAACTTCAAGTTCACCCACGGGGACATCCTCGACCGCAAGCTGCTCGGTGAGGTGCTCCAAGACGCCGACGCCGTGGTTCACCTCGCGGCCTTGGTGGGCTACCCCCTGTGTAAGAAGGAGCCCGAGCGCGCCCGCGCCGTCAACGTGCAGGGCACCACCAACGTCATCGAGCTGCTCCCGGCCCAGTCCAAGCTGATCTACGCCTCCACGGGCAGCAACTACGGCGAGGTCATGGGCGTCTGCACTGAAGAGACGCCGCTCAACCCCTTGTCGTTGTATGGCGAGACGAAGACCCTCGCCGAGCACATGTGTATGGAGCGGCCCAACAGCGTCTCGTTCCGCTTCGCCACGGCCTTCGGCCTCTCGCCTCGCCTGCGCTTGGACCTGATGATCAACGACTTCGCCTGGCAGGCCCTCGTGCAGCGGTTTCTGGTGGTGTACGAGAAACACTTCCGCCGCACCTTCATCCACGTCTGGGACATGGCCCGCGCGGTCACCTTCACCCTGGACCACTGGGAGGAGATGCAGAACGAGGTGTTCAACGTCGGCCAAGACTCGATGAACTACACCAAGGAGGACATCATCATGCTCCTCCACAAGAAGCTCGACTTCATGGTGCACTTCGCTGAGGTGGGCACCGACGCCGACAAACGTGACTACGCGGTGAGTTACGCCAAGATCAACCGCCTCGGCTTCTTCACCGAGGTGGACATTCACCGGGGCACGGACGAGCTGATCTCGGGGCTTCGCCTCGTGGACTTCCGCCGCCCGTACTCCAACGTCTGAGCGGGCTCGCCCAACTCGGAGGTGTCTGTGGGCTTCTGGGACGGGCGACGGGTGCTGCTCACCGGGGCGGGCGGGTTCTTGGGATCCCACCTCGTCGACCGCCTCAACAACCTGGGGGCGAGCCTGATCACGCCGCGACGGGCGGAGCTGGACCTCCTGGATCGTGGGGCGACGGAGCGGTTCTTCAACGACGCGCGCCCGCAGCTCGTGATCCACGCGGCCGTAGACGGCGGCGGCATCGGCTACATGCGGGAGCACCCCGGAAGTGTGCTCTACAACAACCTCTTGATGAACACCCACGTCCTGCACGCCGCGCACCTCGCTGGCGTCGCGCGGTTTGTGGGGGTCTCTTCCGTCTGCGCTTACCCCCGCGACGCCCCGGTGCCCATGCGTGAGGCGGATCTCTGGGCGGGTTACCCCGAGCCGACGAACGGGCCTTATGGCCTCTCCAAGCGGGTTCTCATGGAGCAGGGCCGGGCGTATCACGCCCAGTATGGCCTGAGCGTGGCGTTCCCGATGCCGACGAACCTCTACGGCCCTCGCGACAACTTCTCCCCCGAGCGCAGCCACGTCGTGCCCGCGCTGATCCGCCGCTGCCTGGAGGCCGTGGACTCCGGCGCTGAGGAGATCGTGGTCTGGGGCACCGGCAGAGCCACCCGCGAGTTGCTCTACGTCGAAGACTGCGCTGAGGCCGTGCTCGCCATGGCTGAGCGCTGGGACAGCCCTGAGCCGGTGAACATCGGCAACGGCGTCGAGGTGCCCGTGGCGGACCTGGTCGCCGCCATCGCCCGGGCCTGCGGCTATGAGGGCCGCCTTCTCTGGGACACCACCAAGCCGGATGGCCAGCCGCGCAAGTGCCTGGACACCTCCCGGGCCGCCCAAGGCTTCGGCTGGCGCGCCGCCGTGGACTTAGACGAGGGCCTACGGCGCACCGTCGCGTGGTACAGATCCAGCCGATGAGCCGCCTTCGTGTCCCCGCCCTCGCCGCAGCCCTCGCCGCCACCCTGCTCGGCGGCTGCCCTGAGCGTGTGACCTGGGAGGCCAAACCGCTGGACCCCCGCTTCACGGCGAACGCGCCGGGCTCGGGGCACCAAGAGGTCAAACACGGCGACGGCAGCGCCAAGAGCGACGGCGGCGGCCCCGAGCACCTCGACGTCGAGCACAACCCCAACGCCCAGCCCCCGGGCCCGTTTGAGGGCGTTGAGGGCCCCACGGTGAAGGTCAGCGGCGTGATCACCGCGCCCGGCGACGACCCCATCGACATCGACCTGCGCGCCCCCGACCCCGATGCCCCTGGCGGAAACCGCCACCTGGGCAAGATCATGCTCGCCGCGCCGGGGCCCTTTGAGATCCTCGCGCCTTCAGGCTTCGGCTCCTTGACCTTGGAGGCCTTTCAGGATCCCGGGCGAAACGGCCCTGATGACGCCGACCCCTACGCCACGGCGCAGGTCGTCGTCGGCGCGGCGGACCTCACGCCCCTGGCCTTGAGCTTGGAGGCCGGCGGCCGGTCCAAAGCCGCGGGGCAAGGCAACGCCGGGGGATCGAGCGCCGACGTGTTTAAGGGCTGGGAGGGGGAGTGGCTGGTGCTGCGGGGCATGATCACCAGCCCCATGGAGGGCTCCGTCGCCATTGATGTGCGGGTGACCGACCCCAAGTCCACCACCGGCGACGCGTATCTGGGGAAGATCCAGCTCAACGGCCTGGGCGAGTACGCCGTGCGGATGCCCCGGGGCTATGGCGCCGTCGTGCTGGAGGCGTTTCAAGACCTCAAAGGGGACGGCCCCAGCCCCGATGACCCCTACGCCCGCGCCCAGGTCACGCTCACTGAAGCGGCGGAGCTGGTGCAAGACTTCGGGCTGACGCCGGGAGGCCGGGCGAACGTCGGCGGAGGGGGCACGGCCTCGGGCAGCCCCACCCCCGCGCCCCCCGCCGGGGGAGGATCCTTGTTTAAATCACTCGGCGAAGATCCGGTCACCTTGGCCGGAGAGCTGCGCCTCGTCGGGGTTCAGGCCGCGGTCATCGATCTCGACGCCTTCACCCAAGATCCCCAGGCCCCTGGCGGCCGCCGTTATCTGGGCAAGCTCAAGCTGCCGCCGGGCAAATTCAGCCTCCAGGCCCCCCAGGACGCGGGTGCCTTGATCTTTGAGGCGTTTGTAGACCTCGACAACGACGGCCCGACGCCGACGGATCCCTTCGGCGTATGTACGCCCACCCCGGCGCGGGTGTCCGATGACGACATTCTCAACCTCCAGTGTGTCGTCTCCCCCAGAGCCCCGTCCACGCCGAACTAGCTGGATGTAGTCAATGACTACATCCTCAAACGGGAGGGCGGTGCTATAGTACGGGCCACCCGCCGAGGACTGCTCATGGCTGCGCGATCGCGCTGGCTGCTCGCCGCTCTCTCCTGCCTTCTCAGCGCCAACGCCTACGCGGTGGACCCCCCTGCCAAGGCGGGCGAGATCCTCATCACCGAGCTCCTCGCCGAGCCCAAACAGGTCGCCGACTACTACGGCGAGTGGTTTGAGCTGGTGAACGTCTCTGGGCGCACCCTCGATCTGAACGGCGTCTCGATCCGCGACAAAGATGGCGAAGAGATCCAGATCAGCACCTCCGCGCCCACGAACGTGCGCTACTTCGCCGCCGGGGATCGCCTCGTGTTCGGGGTGTGGAGCGACACGAACGTCAACGGCAACATCAACCTCGACCTCGTCTACGACTTCACCAACTTCAAGCTCGACAAGACCGGCGACGAGATCTACGTCTACTACGGCGCGTTGTTGATCGACGCCGTCGTCTGGGACTCCACCTGGGGCCTCACCGATGGTTACGCCACCCAGCTCAGCCCCACGGTGACGAGCGAGTGGGCCAACGGCCTGGACGTGAACTGGTGCGACGCGAGCACCTTCATCTCCCCCAAAGGCATCTACGGCACCCCAGGCGCCGAGAACACCGCCTGCCCTGGCGACGGCGTAGACACCGACGGCGACGGCTTCACCCCCAGCGAGGGCGACTGTGACGACGGCGACGCGTACGTCAACGTCGGCACCGTCGACGGCGGCGACGCCAGCGAGCGGTTCGGCGCCTTAGACGACGACGCCGACTGCGACGGCGTACGCGACGACGGCCTCACCGATGACGACGGCGACGGCTGGACCGAGACTGAAGGCGACTGCGACGACGAGGACGAGTTTGTTGGGCCCACGTCTGCCGAGGGCCGCGTCGCCAACGCCATCGACGACGACTGCGACTGCTACATCGACGACCTCGACCTCGACGGCGACGGCGCGACGGAGCTCGCCGCCGACCGCTACGACCCGGGCATCTTCTCCACGGTCTCCGACCCGATTGAGGGCTTCTGCGCTGATCCCGCCTTGGGCGACTGCGACGACGCCGATGACACGATCTTCCCCGGCGCGACCGAGATCCCCTACGAT
>Ga0066604_10002202_pt1 | contig 10142 bp, 11 predicted proteins | sample Higcelwee11metaG_FD_59501 | JGI IMG/M metagenome (GOLD analysis project Ga0066604, IMG submission 59501) | Freshwater pond sediment microbial communities from the University of Edinburgh, under environmental carbon perturbations - High... | ecosystem: Environmental > Aquatic > Freshwater > Pond... | reverse complement strand
CTTTCCCGATATTTCAGCTTTGATCAGGCAATCCTTGCGAAAGCGCTGACACTCACCTTCGCCCAGCGTGAGACGGAAATGGATATAAGCGTTGTTTTCTCCCCAGAATTCTCAGGCTTAAAGCAAGTGCAATGGGAGGCATTTCGCAAGCGGCAAAAGCTCTCGTATGCGCCTGCTCAGTTTTCCGATGTAGTAAATACCCTTTCTCGTTTTCTTATACCGTGCGTGTCATCTGAGGTGGCGGAGGTGAGAAAGGAAACGATATGGAAGCCGCTCGGTCCTTGGGAAAGTATAAACAAAGAATAAAGCATTAGAAATAAAAAATACCCAAAGAGCTGGAAAGCGCAAAGGCTTCTTGGGCGCTTTAGCACTAAGCTAGTGCCGCTTTTGGTGAAGAAAAAAGTGTAGAAACCTTTGGGATTTCCACAGCTTTATATAGATTTCTTTGGATGCAAACTCTTCCTGTAAATCGATTCTGGATATTACTATAGATGTCTAGGGATGAGAGTTGTCCTTCTCTCATAATCCGTTGGTCCCTGGTTCAAGTCCAGGTGGGCCTATTAAGAATTCATTACTATTTCCATTGTTTCGTTTGGATATTTAATCCTTCCATATCCCTTAGAAACGTACTAAAACCGAAGCTGCAAATCTGACTGATAGCCCACATCTCGAGAGAATATTTCCTTCTATGCGATTAAATTATGCGGTTAAATCGTCGCGGCTGTAAAATAATCTATAAATTTCTTAAAAACACCTTGACCTAGAGTTAACTCGACATCTTATGTTTCTCTGCAATTATGTACGCACAAGGATCACCGGGCTGGGATAAGATTTTTCCGCTCAGCGACAAGGTAACTCATGAGAAGGTTTCGTATCCGAATCGGTACGGAATAACTATTTCGGCTGATCTATACCTGCCGAAGAACATCGACAAGTCACAGAAATATGCGGCTATCGAAGTAGGACCGCCTTTAGGTGGGGTAAAAGAACAGGGGCCGGGCGTTTACGCTCAAGCATTAGCCGAGCGAGGCTTTGTCGCCATCGCTTTTGACCAATCCTACAATGGAGAGAGCAGCGGCACACCGCGGAACCTCTTCTCATGGGACTTCTATTCCGAGGATTATAGCGCTGGTGTTGATTTCCTGGGGTCTCTTCCCTACGTAGATCGGGAAAAAATCGGCGCCATCGGCATGTGCGGCGGCGGAAGTTTCGTACTGACAGCCGCTCAGGCAGACAGCCGAATTAAAGCTGTCGTTACGTCCGTGATGTACGATTTCAATTTTCGCACTCAATTCGCCAGCAATCTTAACGCGCTTAATGCCACCTTGGACCGGCTTGGCGAGCAGAGATGGAAAGATTTTATAGCGGGCACTCCTGAGTATTCTCCCCAGAACTATCCGGACAAGCCTACGGCAACTATTCCCGCAGGGCTCGATCCTGTCCGATCGGAGTTTTATGAGTTCTACGGTATGGAGCGGGGGCATCACCCGAGAGCCGCCAAGACTTTCACTGAAACCAGTATGGCTGGCGCTTTGAAATTCCCGCTGTTTGAATATGTTGATCAAATCTCACCAAGGCCGATTCTGTTTATCACCGGAGAAAATGCCCACTCCCGCCATTTTGGCGATGCGGCATTCGCGAAGGCGAAAGAACCCAAAGAACTTTATGTCGTTCCGGGCGCTCGGCATATTGACCTCTATGATGATGTAAAGATGATTCCCTTTGATAAAATAGAATCATTTTTTCATGAGAATTTGAAATAACATTTTCTGGCGGTACTCCCTTTCAGGGCGGTATCCCCTCCTTACATACATGAATTGGTTCCTAATGGAGCGTCGTATGAAATATAAATCTGCATCGTTGCTGATCCCCGCTGTTATCATCGCAGCCTCGTTTTTGAATTCTCATCAACTGCAAGGAGAGGAAGTGGATCAGCCTACACAGATCACAAACAGTGGCACCTATCAGGTTGTCGAAAGATCGGTAAGGCGTGACCAGCTTTCAATCTATGGGCAGCTGTATCTTCCTGTTCAGCGAACGCAGAAAATGCCTATGGTAATTATCTCCCACGGATTTAGCGGAAATATTGGAAGTGTCGAAGAATATGCGCCAATACTGGCAAGGTCCGGGATTGTTACGTACGTGTTTGACTTCTGCGGCGGAGGACCGTCAAGCAGGAGTGATGGATCGATAACCGATATGAGTGTATTGACCGAAGTGGAGGATCTTTCCGCTGTTCTGGATATGGCTAAGGCTTTGCCTTTTGTCGATGAACGGAACATTTTTCTTATGGGTGAGAGTCAGGGCGGTTTGGTTTCGGCGCTGGTTGGCGCAAAACATTCGACCGACATAAAGGGCCTTATTCTTCTGTATCCGGCTTTTCGCATTGAAGATGATTTTAATGATTTCAAGTCACGCGGCGAGCCTTGGCCGCGATCACAGTTTGGCGTTCCGATCGGGAAGCGCTATGCTGATGATGCCCGCAGTCTCGATACCTATAAAACCGTCGCCAAGTTTACGGGTAACGTCTTGATCCTCCACGGAGACCGTGATTCGTTGGTTCCGCTATCCTTTTCGAAAAAGGCTATCAATGCGTATAAGTCGGCAACCTTGGTCGTCATGCCTGGTGCGGGACACGGGTTTTATGGGCAAGACCTGACGCTTGCTGGACAAAAAGCCGTTACGTTCATTAGCTCTTTGGCAAAATAACCCGCCTATAAAATTAATTCTGAAAACAGGAGGGACCTTACTCGATTTCTGTCGGTGTTTTGTAAATTTCGTCCAGAGGATTCACGTTTCCGGGGGGTGTTTTACTTCTTACGGCGGCTTCGGAGCCTTCAGCCACAGCGGTATCATAATACCAGCATTTGTAGTTGATGACATCAAGAACTTTCTGCATTTCGGTTATCTGTGCGAGTACGGTTTCTTTCCTTTCATGGAACAGATTGCTTCTCTTGACGAGCGATGAATCGCCTTCCTGACACCAGTCCAGAAATTGCTTGATATCTTTTAATGGCATACCGCTTTTTTTCAGGCACTCGACCATTTTTAGCCCGCCGACGGACGATTCATCAAATTTTCGGATTCCACTCCTGGTTCGCTTTACAAATGGCAATAAGCCTTCTTTCTCGTAGTATCGTAAGGCATGAATACTCAAATTATACATCTTTGATACCTGCCCGATTGAGTAATCCATATAAAACTTCCTCCAATAATTCAATATTTCAAAATAACCCTTGACCTAGAGTTAGCTCTAGTTGTTAGACTATTTTTAACACAGAGCAAGATAGAAGGCAATAGCCGATGCGTAACTTTCGGAGCTTACTGTTGCACCTTGTTCGATTACAGGAGTTCACACTATGGGTTTTCAGATGTATGTACCGACGAGATTTGTCTTTGGTAATGGCTCATTGAGCAAACTGAAAGACCAGTCTTTGCCCGGAAAAAAAGCATTGCTTCTTATTTCTAACGGAAAATCCGTTAGGGAAAACGGCGCGCTTGAGCGCGTGGAAGAGCAAATGCGACAGCTTGACGTGTCGACGGCATTGTTCAGCAAAATCGGCGCGAATCCGACCAAGTCGTCTGTCATGGAAGGCGCGAAATTCGCCCGCGAGCATGGATGCGATTTTATCGTCGCGCTTGGGGGCGGAAGCGTTATGGACGCGGCGAAGGCAATCGCCATGATGGTAACGAATGACGGCGATCTGTGGGATTACGTTTCAGGCGGCACGGGAAAAGGAATGAAGATCCAGAACGATCCGATTCCGCTTGTTTGCATAACGACCACAGCGGGTACTGGAAGCGAAGCGGATCAGTGGGGCGTGGTCACGAATGAACTGACAAACGAGAAAATTGGGGTAGGCGGTTACGATACTCTTTTTCCGAGACTATCGATTATCGACCCGGAACTGATGGCGTCCGTTCCGCCTGCGTTCACCGCGTATCAGGGCTTTGACGCCCTCTTTCACGCGACGGAAAGCTATATTTCGACCTTCGCCAGCGCCATGAGCGACATGTACGCGCTTACATCCATAGAGAATGTCGGGAAGTATCTTGCGCGGGCAGTTCGTAACGGAGGCGACAAGGAAGCGCGCGAAGGTATGGCTTTTGCGAACACGCTTTCGGGCGTGGTGATGACGGTGAGCGTTACGACGGCCGAACATTCCCTCGAGCACGCGATGAGCGCGTATCATCACGATCTGCCGCACGGCGCGGGACTCATCATGATCTCGAAAGCGTTCTACGAGTTCTTCATCGAGAAGCACGCATGCGACGAACGCTTTATCCGTATGGCTCAGGCTCTTGGCAGGAAAGACGCCTCGAAGCCGGAAGATTTCATTGCTGCCCTGGTCGATCTGCAAAAAGCCTGTGGTGTCGACGGGCTCAAGATGAGCGATTATGGATTTACGCTTGACGAGATGGACAAGATCGCGAAAAACGCGCGGGAAACCATGGGCGGATTATTCGCCGCGAATCCGTGCGAGATGACCCATGCGGATTGCGTCTCGGTCTTACGCACATCGTATCGGCGAGAAGTCGGAGATGAGATGGGGAAGGCTGTATGAGAAATGCGAGAATGCTTTTTTTCGCCTTGGTGGTATTGGCAACCGTTCCTGTATTGACTGTCTGCGCAATAACGGGAACGTCTGAATCGGATACGAAGGAGGCTTCTACGAAACTGGAAATTCGCGTCGGGGGCAAAACCTTTACAGCGGTATTGTATGACAATGCTTCGACGGACGCTTTCTTGCAGAAACTCCCCCTGGCGCTCGACATGAGCGAGTTGAACGGAAACGAGAAGTATTTCTATCTGAGCGAGCGATTGCCGGCCAACAGCCAGCGGGTTGGATCGATTAAAAATGGCGACCTCATGCTCTATGGATCGGATTGTCTTGTGCTGTTTTATGAAAGTTTTTCCACTTCGTACAGTTACACGAAGCTTGGGTACGTTACGGACGCGACGGGACTTGCCGGCGCGCTCGGAAGCGGAAGCGTCAAGGTTTCATTCCGTGTCGCTAAGAAACGCGTAGCGTCGGACAATGCGGTAATGCAGACGGCAAATAAAAAAATGCCCACGCGCGTTATCAAGAACGGCACAAAAATCACTATGCGCTTCGGTAATACGGTTATTCCCGGTATTTTGAACAACAGCGAAACGGCGAAAGCACTGATCGCCAGACTGCCCTATACAGTACATGTGAGCCGGTATTCCCATGATTTCTGCGGAGTTATGAATAATCCGCTTCCCTATAGCGAGAGCAACGTTCATTTCGGCTGGCTGAACGGAGACATTGACTTCGCGCGGGATGCCAATTACTTCACGATCCTGTTCGAAGACGAGAAGAAATCGGAGCAGTACGGACATCAGATCAATATCGGCGTTATCGATTGCGAGCTTTCGCGGATCAGTAACTTGCGGGGCAGTTATGATGTCCTGATCGAACTGGCGAAGTAAGCGTTATATGCATAAATACGCTTTACTACTTTGCGCCATTTTGCTCGTGCTTACTAGCGGGGTTTTTGCCCAGACTATCTCGAAGAAACCGACGATTCTGATAGCGTACTTTACGCGCGCCCAAAACATTCAGCACCCGATGCCTTCCGTCGACACGACGTCGCATGCGAGCGTAAATCTCGTAAACGGCAAGTATACCGGCAATACCGAGTTGCTCGCCGAGTGGATTCAACAGGAAGTCGGTGGCGATCTTTTTGCCATCAAGACCGTTTCGCTTTATTCAACCGACTATGATACTTCAGTAAATCAGGGGCAAAAAGAGAATCGCGAGAAAACGCGACCTGCTCTGGCGACACGGGTTCAGAATATTGGAAAGTACGACATTGTGTTCGTGGGCTTCCCGAATTGGTGGTACGACATGCCGATGGCCGTGTATGCCTTTCTTGAAACATACGACCTTTCGGGGAAAATGATCATACCGTTTTGCACAAGCGGAGGGAGCGGCTTTTCAGGTTCAATTAAAGCACTACGAGATCTTGAGCCGAATGGTATAGTACGCGAAGGGCTTACCGTGCGCGATTCCCAGTCTCTTCAAGGCAAACAGGCGGTTAAGAGCTGGCTTGCAAAGCTCGGCTTTTAATCGCGTTAGGCGGGCTCTTGAACGTAAAAATTTTCATCAAAAGAATCGTTGATCTATCTATGGCCGTGGTTCTGCTTTTTCTTATGGCATGGGCCCTGATCGGCGAAGCAGCTCATGAGTTTCTCGGTTGTGCGATGTTTGCGCTGATGCTCGTTCATGTGACGCTCAACTGGTCCTGGTATCGCAGTCTTCTCAAGGGTACATGGCCGCTCCGGCGTATTTTGCTGACAGCAGCGGACTTTCTGGTGCTTGCGTGCATGCTGACTAGTATGGCCAGTGGCATCTTGCTTTCGCGCCATGTTTTTACCCCATTGGGGATTACGGGCAACCTTGCGATTGCTCGCCTAATGCATCTGCTTGCCTCCTGCTGGGGATTCTGTTTGATGTCCGTACATCTCGGCATGCATTGGAATGTCATCACTTTCATGATTCGGGATCGAAGAATACAGTTCGTAATGAACGCTATTGGTATCTGTGTCGCCGCTTACGGACTTATTGCCTTTGTCGCTCGGGGAATCGGTGGGTATCTTCTTCTCCTGACTCAATTCGTTTTTTTTGACTTTGAGGAACCGTTGCCCCTGTTTCTGGCGGATTATGCGGCGATCATGGTTTTGTACGTATGTATTGGCATATTGCTTTCAAAGATGGTTTTACGCACTTCGAAAAAAAAGGAAGTCCGCAAAGTGTTCATTACTCAAGGAGAATAAAATGGAGCAACAGACGGCAGGCAGAAATATTCTTTGATACTTCGCTGAAATACCACCTTCAGAACGCGAAGGACCACGGCGTAACTAAGGTTGAGATGATCGAAATCGTGACTCACATCGCGTTCTATGTTGGATGGCCCAACGCATGGGCCGTTTTCCCTTTGGTTCGCGAAGTATACGCCGAAGAAAAATCGGCGTCTTCGGATTCATTGTTCGGGCTTGGCGAACCGAATGTGATGTATTCCAGGTATTTCATCGGCAACAGCTATCTAAAGTCTCTTAACCTGAACGGGGTAAACATATTCAATGTGACCTTCGAGCCCGGATGCAGGAATAATTGGCACATTCATCATGCAGGTGGACAAGTTTTGCTGTGCACTGATGGAGAAGGCTGGTTTCAGGAGTGGGGCGATCCCGCCCGAAAGCTTTTACCCGGCGATGTCATGTATATCAAACCGGAAGTCAGACATTGGCACGGCGCAAGTCGAGATAGTTGGTTTACTCATATCGCGATCGAAGTCCCGGCTCAAGGAGGAAATACTGAGTGGCTTGATCCCGTCGACGACAGTCAGTATCCCCGACGATGAATGTCAGTCCTTCATCAGGGGAACCTGGCGTTATTCAGCGTGAGAATGCCGATTCTGGGCTCGAGTTCCGCTACGGTAACGCCAAGGTGGCGAAGCTGATGAAGAGCTTGAAAATGAGCAAGAGGCTTCGGGTGTCTGCCTTCATCTTGCTCTGTGCCGTCGCATGTTCGGGGATTTTTTTGCTGATCAGCGTGGGAAACACCGCCGGCATCACTACGACGACCGTCGAGGCGAAACAAAACGCTCAGGGCGGATCATCGACGAAAATCGACAGAGGAGAAGGCATGTCGAAAGTATATATGACGAAAGATATCAGTCCCAACGGCTTGGCTTCGATGTATAGGGCCATGGGCTGCGACCTGCCTGGAAAGGTGGCGGTGAAGCTCAGTACGGGCGAGCCTGGTGGGCACCACTTTCTCTCTCCGGCGCTCATCAAGGGGTTGGTTCAAACGTTGCGCGGCACCATCGTTGAGTGCAATACGGCCTATGGCGGGCAACGCGCCGAAACGGCTATGCACAAACAGGTGGCGAAAGATCACGGATTCACCGCCATCGCGCCCGTAGACATCATGGACGAGGAAGGGACGATCAGTCTTCCTTTCCCAATGGGGAAGAATATAAAAGAAGATCTGGTTGGCTCTCATTTTAGCCGCTATGATTCCTTCCTCGTACTTTCCCATTTCAAAGGACACGCGATGGGAGGATTCGGCGGCGCGATCAAAAACATATCGATCGGCATCGCCTCCGCGAGCGGTAAAAGCTGGATTCACAGCGCCGGCACTGTGAAAAGCGGGTTCCGCCTCCTCCTGAGATGGACGATATAGGCATCCTCGCCTCTCTCGATCCGGTCGCGCTCGATAGGGCTTGCGTCGATCAAGTATACGCTTCGGACACGAAGCGTAGCGCTTCCCTGCGGGAGCGCATCGAGTCCCGCAACGGCATGCACACGCTCGATCACGCGGAAGCGCTTGGATTGGGCAGCCAAAAATACGAGCTGGTGATGCTTGATGATTGAAATAGCCGAACGCGAGCTTACCTACCTCTGGTATAATCTCAGCGTCCAGTTCAGGCAAATCGCTCTTTACTGGGCGCTCGGGATTGCCATCGGTTTGGTCGTATCGGTATTCGGGAAGGATAAGATACATTCGCGTCTTCTAGCTTTGAAGAGCATGCGCATCGGCATATTCGGCATAATCCCCGCCAGCCTTCTCGGGATCGCCTCACCGCTCTGCATGTATGGAACCATCCCGATCGTGGCGTCCTTTTCCAGGAAAGGTGTACGAGAGGATTGGCTGGCGGCCTTCATGATGTCATCCATGTTGATCAATCCGCAGCTGCTCATGTATAGCGAAGCTCTGGGTAAGCGAATGCTCGTGTTCAGATTTGTTTTCTGCTTCCTCGGCGGGATATGCGCGGGGCTCTGTGTTAGGATTTTTTTCAAACAGAAGTCTTTTTTTTCTTTTGCCGCGTTTGATGAATCTGCAAGCAGGGATACGCATTCAAACATGATGGTTCGCTTGCTGTTCAATATGTGGCGGAACGTCAAGGCGACCGGGCCATATTTCTTCTTAGGAATTATACTGACAGCCCTTTACCAGCGCTACATACCGCAGCCGTGGATCGCGAACCTCTTCGGCGAGCAGAGACGCGGTATCGGAGTTTTAATCGCAGCTACTCTGGGGGTTCCTCTCTATGTCTGCGGCGGCGGTACCATCCCCCTCCTCGCGGAATGGCTGCGGAATGGTATGAGCGCGGGGAGCGCGGTCGCTTTCATGCTTTCTGGTCCGGCTACAAAAATAACCAACCTCAGCGCGCTGAAAATCGTATTCAGCCGCCATACGGAGCGCCACAGCGGAGCGTACGAGGAAATCCCTGCACCACTCAAAGCGTCGGGCATCATTCCCGTCGACCTCGGTGGCGGTTCCGAAATGGATTCCTCGGCTGAAGTGAACGACGTCAGAGAAAGACACGGTTTCCTCTACGGCATCTATCCCAACTTCTCTATTTGCTGCCCGCGATTGTCATACACGCTCTTGGCACGGGACACGGCCTACGGCAGTCTTGCGACGTTCATCCAGATCGCGAGCCGCGTATTCCCCAAGTTCCTGCGTTGGGCGGCGAAGAGCGGCAACGCTCTGCTCAAACAGAGCGCCGTGAATGTTTGAGGCGTTTCCCCTGACATTCCTGACGTAATCTTCCAAGGCATCGAGCGTACCGAAAAGTTTTTTGTCGACTGCGGGATTGCTCGCAGCTATCGCGGTGTCGGCGTGCGGATGGAGACAATGCGTTATAACTAAATTGTTGATACTTATTAAAATACACGCCAGATAATGTCCAAGTGTTACAGCGCATGGTTAAGGATTTTTCGTCCTCATAATCCGTTGGTCCCTGGTTCAAGTCCAGGTGTGCTCATAACGTATTCCTTTATATTATAAGGGATCTTGAGAGCACCCTTAATTCAGGAGTGACAACTTACTTCCCCACTGTAGAAAAGACTGTAGAAAAGTCTTGGGGAGGGAGTATGTCTCGTCGGTATTACCTGTACAAGCGCGGTTCCACCTATTACGCGAAGCTGGCAAATCCAACCAGTGGCAAGATCCTTGAAGCTCGTAGCACGCACAAGCAGAACGAGGATGAAGCCAATCTCGAAGTAGCCAACTGGCTCCTCAATGGGGTCCCCCAAGGTTCGGGGTCTCGTTATCGCCGCTGTTGCCGCCAACGAACGAAGCGCTGAACTGGTGAGCGAATTCCTC
>Ga0066604_10002196_pt1 | contig 10163 bp, 6 predicted proteins | sample Higcelwee11metaG_FD_59501 | JGI IMG/M metagenome (GOLD analysis project Ga0066604, IMG submission 59501) | Freshwater pond sediment microbial communities from the University of Edinburgh, under environmental carbon perturbations - High... | ecosystem: Environmental > Aquatic > Freshwater > Pond... | reverse complement strand
GAGATCGGCGAGCGCCGTGGTGAACACAACGGCCGTGTCGCCCAGGTCGTTGAGCTACTCACCGATCGTTTCGGCCCGCTGCCGAGCTGGGCGTTTGAACACCTCCAAGGCGCCGACAACGATGAGCTTCGGCGAGTCGTTCGCGCGCATCTCGGCGCCCACAGCCTGGAATCTCTCCTGGAGCGGTCGAGCTGAGCACCCCTCGCTCACAACACCCCGTCGTTGCGGTCGAGGTGCTCTACCAAGGCCCGGATGAGGTCTGTGCGGGTCAGGATCGCCGTCGGGAAGCCCGCTTCGTCGGTGAGCGGCAGGCAGCCCACTCGCTCGGCGACCATGATCGCCGCGGCCTCGCCGCAGGTCTGCCCCGGGCGAAGGGTGTGTACACGCTCACCACGCCAGATCTGGCCCACCGGGGCCTCACGACCAAACGCGCCCATCCCTACGGAGAGGTCCCGCAGCGAGATCACACCGGCGAGGCGCCCTTTGTCCAAGATGAGCAGGTGGCGGCGGCCCTGCACGATCATGCGCTCCCAGGCGTCTGCGACGTGCTCATCGGCGGAGATTCCTTCGGGATCTTCGCTGAGCCAGGGCGCCGCCGGGCCGTCGAGGGCCTGCGCCATCCGTAAGGCGTCGTGCTCGGTGAGCATGCCCATCGGGTGCCCATCCTCGTCTACGACGACCGCGTAGTCTTGGGAGGTGCTGAGCTTGGCGCGCAGCGTGCCCGCGAGGTCGTCCTCTGGGCGCACCACCACCCGGGGCTGCTCGGCGACGTCGCCCGCCTCCAGGTCGATGTCGGCGTCGTGGAAGGGCATCCACAGCTCGCCGCTCGACCCGGCGAGCACCCCACGACGGAACACGTCGAGGTCACGCACGACACCGATGACCCGGCCGTCCCCGTTGGTCATCGGCAGGTGGCGGAGGTGGTGGCGCCGCATCTTCACCGCGCAGGCGTGCAGCGGCGTGTCGAAGGTCACACAGATCGGCTGGGGGCTCATCAACTCAATCACGGTCTCCATTCGCACCTCCAGAGGGCCCATAGAGTAGGGGATTCTCCAGCCTAGTTCAACCCAAAGTGCGCGCGCTTATGCGATAATCCCAGCCTCATCTGCCGCCGAGCGCCCACCATGCCAACGCAAGAGAGCCTCACCGCGTCCCTTCGTTTCTTCGCCCTCGATGGAGATCTCGACATTGAGGATGTCGACCACGCCGCGCAGATCGCCCTGGAGGACGGTCGCATCAGCGCGTCGGAGGCCATGGACCTGCGCGCGGCCATCGACCGTTTCCGCGCCCAGATCGACCCCCAAGCGAGGGCTTACCTGGAGGATCTCGTCGCGGGGAAGGCGCCTCAGCTCGTCAACCGCACCTTGCTCGCCGCCGCGCCGCGGGGTCGCGACAAAGAGCTCTACACCCCCCGGGCGGACGTCGTCGCCCTGCAAGAGCGCATCGGCTGGTTGGGCGTGGCCTGCACCATCGACGGCGACTTTGGCCCGGCCACCACCGCGGCGCTCAAGCAGGTGCAGCAGGGCCTCGGCCTGCCGCCGTCTGGGCTTCTCGACAGCCGAACCGTAGGCCGCATGAACCGCGCCTTGGGCCTCGCTGGCCGTCCGCCGCTCGACCTCAACCCCCGCGCCCGAATTCGCCCCGACGTGGTCATCGCCGTCAAAGGCGCGGGCGAACGTTCGCGGGTGAAGGCGCTGCAGACCGCCCTGAACGCGCTCTCTGGAGGGTTTGCGCTCGGCTGGCTCACCCTCGCCGAGGATGGGCTCTTCGGCGCGAAGACTGAAGATGTGGTTCGCCTCGCCCAAGACCTCGTCTACCTGCCCCCCACGGGCATCTTTGACACCAGCCTCGCCCTGGCCCTGAACCCGCTCCTCAAGAAGCTCGGGCTCGCCCCCCTCGACGAGCGCGCCCCCAGCTCGGGGGGTGGCCATGATGGCCGCGTCGAGCTGCACTTTTATCCAGGCCGCCACCAGCTCAAGGTCTACGTGCTCAAGGCGGGCCGGGTGCTCGACGTGTACGGCATGGTCGCTGGGGAGGAGGGCGCCAATCGCCCGAGCGCCTCAAATCCCCACGTTCAATACTCGGAGACCCCCGCGGGCCGGTACAGCGTCGTGGAGATCTCCCCCCACGCCTCGGGCTCCTGGCCGCGCTCGTATGTGCCGTATGGCGCTGAGCTGCGGCTCATGGACGACGAGGTGCAGTACCGCGCTGGGGATGGCGTCTGGCGCTTCGCGACAGGGCCCAAGTCAGAGTTTGTCCGCCGGGATCCACCGCCGATGACCCGCGCGGGCTACCTCAGCCCCGACGGCAGCCTGCCCCGCACCTACACCGGCAACGACTTTGGGCACCTGCGCGTCTACCTGCGCGACCTCGCCACGGGCCGTCTCCAGACCCACATGGTCCACCCCATCCCCGAGCTTGAGCAGAACGCCAAGTATTGGGAGGACACCCGGGCCCTCACCTCGCCCGCGGCGGCGTTGGCGACGCTTCGTTACTCCCACGGCTGCGAGCACATCCACCCGCGGGATCTCGACGAGATGATCGCCAAGGGCTACGTCGCGCCGGGGGTGCTGTTCGTCGTGCACAGCTACGACGATGAGCCGGTCCTCTGAGCCCATGAACTGCGCTGGTTGAGGTCGCCCAAACACCTCGGATTGGTGTATAAGGGCGCATCTGCTCATCCGAGCGACCCCCGGAGACGGGGCCGCCCATTCTGTCGGCCCTGGAACCCCCGCGCACCCGAGCGCCAGGACCACGTCTTCAATGGGTGCCCCGCGCCGTCGCGGAGGAGTCGCTGATGAACGCCCCGGTCTCCAAGGATGAACCTCCGTCTAGTCGGTGGGGGCGCGCGCAGAGCCCCTGGCGCGACGTCCCCGCCTCGGACTGGAACGATGTCCGCTGGCAGCTCAAGAACCTGATCCGCACCCCGGCGCGCCTGGGGGAGCTGCTCAGCTTGCCCCAAGGCGAACAAGACGCGGTCTTGGGCTTGGGCAAGCAGTTTCGCTGGGCGATCTCGCCCTACTACTTCTCCCTCATTGATCCTTCGGACCCCCACGACCCCATCCGGCGGCTGATCGTGCCGTCGTCGAATGAAGACGTCGAGGAGGGCCTCGCTGACCCGCTCTCCGAGAAGGAGGACCAGGTCGCCCCTGGGCTCACCCACCGTTACCCCGACCGGGTGCTCTTCGTCGTCACGTCGTTCTGCTCCAGCTACTGCCGCTTCTGCATCCGCAAACGCAACTGGAAACACAGCGACGCCGCGGGCTCTCGGGAGGAGATCGATCAGGCCATCGCCTACCTGCGCGCCCACGAGGAGGTGCGCGACGTGCTCATCTCCGGCGGCGACCCGCTCACCCTGCCGCCGGAGCAGCTCGACTACATCTTGGCCCAGGTCAGGAGCGTGCCCCACGTTGAGTTTGTGCGCATCGGCTCCCGCGAGCCGGTGATGCTGCCGATGCGCATCGGCGATGAGCTTTTGCGTGTGCTCGACCGCCACGGCCCGATCTGGATCAACACCCACTTCAACCACCCCCGCGAGCTGACTGAAGAGGCCGCCGCCGCCTGCGAGCGCCTGGCCCGCATCGGCGTCCCCCTGGGCAACCAGACGGTCTTGCTGCGGGGTATCAACGACGAGCTGAGCACCTTGAAGCGGCTGTTTCAGGGGCTCCTCAAGATCCGGGTGCGGCCTTATTATCTGTACCAGGCAGACCCCGTTATCGGCGCGGCCCACCTGCGCACCTCGGTCTGGAAGGGCATGGAGCTGATGGAGGGCCTGCGTGGGCACACCACGGGCCTCGCCGTGCCCACCTACGTCGTGGACGCCCCCGGCGGCGGCGGCAAGATCCCCATCTCCCCGAACTACATCGTCAGCGCCGGGCCGGGCCGCGTCGTGCTGCGCAACTTTGAGGGGGCGATGTTCAGCTACCCCGACGGCGGCACCCACGTCGAGGTGAACGACCGGCCCTCGGCCTCGGTGTCAGACCTCGCCTCGGGCCTCGCCCAGCGCATTCGCCCCGCGGACCACCCCCACTACGCCCGCCGCGCCCAGCTCGCCCAGACCCGCCGCGATCACGACGGAGACCCAGAGTGAAGCTCGCCGTCCTGTACAGCCCCCCGGGCGCCTTGTTGCCCGGCGATCCCATCGACAAGTACGCAGAGCACGACGGCGACGAGACGATTCAGGGCGTCTGCGGGGCCTTGGAGCGCCTGGGCCACGTCGTCGTGCCGGTGATCGCCGATCGCCGCTTGCCCTGGCGCCTCGACGAGGGCGGCTTCGACGCCGCGTTCAACATCGCCGAGGGCGAGGGCCGCCGCTGCCGTGAGGCCGTGCCCGCCGCGGTCTGCGAGCTGCTCGGCCTGCCCTACACCCACTCCGACCCCCTCACCCTGGCGGTCTGTTTGGACAAAGACGTCGCCCGGCGCCTCGTCGCGAGCGAGGTGCGGGTCGCCCGGGGCGGCGTGGTGCGTAGCCGCGATCAGCTCGCCGCCTTGGGCCTCGTCTACCCCGTCATCGTCAAGCCCAACGACGAGGGCAGCAGCAAAGGCATCCGCGGCACCCCGGTGGCCATGGACGAGGGCTCCGCCTGGGAGAAGGTGTGTTGGCTCATCGAGACCTATGGCTGCCCCGTGCTCGTCGAGGAGATGATCCCTGGCGTCGAGGTCACCATCGGGCTGCGGGGCAACGGCGACGCCGTGGAGCTTCTGGGCATGGCGGAGATGGTGCCCCTGCAGCCGGGCCCCTTCGTCTACACCCACGAACTCAAGACCGACCCCAACTTCGCCGAGTATCTGGAGATCCGCACCCCGCCAAAGCTCCCCCTTGCCCAGCTTCAGGCGTTTGAGGCCGCCGCCCGGGCGGCGTGGCGCCTGCTCGGCTGCCGAGACGTCGCCCGATTTGACCTGCGGCTCAACGCCGAGGGCCTCCCGGTGTTCATGGAGTGCAACCCCATCCCCGGCATCAAGCCCGGGTGGAGCGACCTCGTGCTCATGACCCAGGATCGGATGAGCTATGACGAGCTGGTCGGCGGGGTGCTCGCGGCGGCGCAGAGACGCTGGGAGATTTCTAAATCATCTTGATGGGTTATGCGCCTTTTGACGCTCAAAGCGGCTTTTTTTGATCAAAATGGTGGGGTGCGTGTATCCTGAGCAGACCCCCAAGATGGTCACTCCGCCAGGATGGCAGAGACCTCCCGCACCGAGCACCGCATGTCCGCGATGGCCCAGGCCCGCAGCACCTCCCAGTCCGCCGCGCTCACCCCCCAGCAGGGCCTCGACACCCGCTCCCAAGGGGGAGTCAGCGGCGGTGAGCTGGGCGCGGGCCTCGACCCGCTCATGGCCCTTCGCCTGCAAGGCGTCGTCGGCAACGAGGCTCTCGCCGCGCTGATGCGTGAGGATTCCGGCGCCAACCCCGCCGCGCTCTTTGACCAGGCCGCCGGGGGCAAAAAAGAGGCCTTACCCAACCAGTCCAAGCTGGAGAGCTCGCTGGGGGACGACCTCTCTGGGCTCAAGGTGGTGCGGGGGCCCGAGGCCGAGGCCGCGCTCACGGGGCTCAACGCCCGCTCGGCGCTCAAGGGCGACGTCATCCTGCTCCGGGGCGACGCCACGGACGAAGACGTGGCCCATGAGGCGATTCATTACGAGCAGGGCCAGAAGAACGGCGGCGGCAACAAAGCCGTGGACTCGGGCAAGGCCGATCCGTCCGAGGCCGAGGCCCACGACGGCGCCAAACGGGCCGCCGCTGGGCAGCCCGTCGACGTGCAAGAGGCGGCGGGGGCTGAGGTCAACCGCTGGGGCCTGGGCGATCTCTGGGACGGCGCCAAGAACCTCGGCAACAAGGTCTGGGAGGGCGCCAAAGACGTCGGCAACGGCGCCTTGGATCTTGGCAAAGCCGCGGTGAACAAGGTCGTGGATGTTGGCTCGGCGGCGGCCACTGGGCTGTGGAACACCGGCAAAGCCGCGGTGAACGGCGTCGTCGACACCGCGGCGGCGGCGGGAAAGGGCCTGCTCAACGTCGGCGGTGACCTGCTCGGCGGCGCCTGGAACGCCGTCGCATCCCTGGGCTCCGGGGCCTTGGACGCGGGCAAAGAGCTCCTCGGCGGCTTAGGCGACGCCGGCGGCTCGATCTGGGGCGGGATCACCGGGGCGGCGAAAAACTTCGGCGACTGGGGGGCGATGGGCGAGTCCCTCTGGGGCGGCGTTCAAGGCGCGGGCAGCTCACTGTGGGGCGGCGTCAAGGGCGCGGGCGGGGCCTTGGTCGGCGGGGTCACCGACGCGGCGGGCGCGGCCTGGGACGGCCTCAAGAACGCCGGGGGAAGCCTCAAAGAGGGCGTGCTCAACACTCTGGATGAGGGCTGGGGCGCGCTCACGAGCACCGTCGGCAACGCGGCGGCGGGCTTTATCAACACCCTCGACGCGGGCATCGGCCTAGGCTGGATCGACAACTGGATCCAGAACGGCAGCGCGAAGCCGGTCACTGAAGACTCCGACGAGCGCTACTACAGCTCCGCGCCCCTGAACACCACCGACAACAAGTACGCCGACGCCACGCAGATCCCCCAGAACACCACCAAGTTCACCCAGCAGTTCAGCGGCTTGGGCATCCCGCTCACCGATGAGGCCTGGGCGCGGCAGAACGCCATCGACGGCGGCAAGCTCAAGCGCCTGCACGACACCACGCTCATGGGCACGCTCAGCGACGCCGGGGTGCTCGACAAGCTGGTTCAGTCCGGCGACATCAGCGCTGAAGACGCCCAGCAAGACTTCTCGTCGATGGAGCCCGACGCCCTCGCCGAGCTCGTGCGCACCGTAGACGGCGCCGGGGCCACCCAAGACTTCTTCGCGGCGATGGACCCAAAGACCTGGACCACCTTCCAAGAGGGCATCCTCGACAGCTACATGGCCATGGCCAATGCCGACCCCGAGAAGGCCGCGTTCTTCTTGGACGTGCTGCCCACCGAGCTCGACATCAAGCCCTCGATCTTGGAGCTCACCGGCGAAGAAGCCCCCAACGACTTCCGCGCCGGCGCCGTCACCTCGATGCAGCGTGAGGGCTCGGTGCGGGCGAGCCAGATGCTGCGCGACCAAGGCAAAGAGACCTACGGCCTGGTCGTGCCCTACGCGAACACCGCCGAGAACATCGTGCGCAACGAGGGCGCCCCCGTGGACGGCACGGACCACCTCTCGCGGTACCTGGGCCAGCTCGACGAGCGCACCACGACGATGGCTTCAGGCTACAGCCAGTCCGGCGCGGCGGTGCTCGACTACGCCAACCAGTACGGCGGCACCCAAGGCCTCGACTTCGTAGACGCCATCGCGCCGATGGGCGGCGCCGACCGCCAGGGCGGGGACGGCGTGTGGGCGGGCACCATCCGGGCCAACGAACAAGACCAGGGTGTGCAGGTCGCGTCGTTTATGAACCACGACGACCCGGCGAAGTACATCCACACCGCCGACGGAAACGCCGCCTTCCACGCGGCCTTGGCCAACTTCATCATGCCCGAGACGATCTTCGGCGTCGATCTCAAGAAGGGCGACGGTCAGCTCCACGCGGGCTTCCCCGACGCCAACAACCGCGACCCGCAGAACGGCTCCAACGGTTACCCGATGGACATGTCGGTGAACTACCTCAGCCGCCTGCTCAACGGCGAGTTCGCCAACAAAGACTATGAGCGCATCGCCGACTGGACGCCCGACCGCCGCAAAGGTGACAAGTAGCCGCGCCGGCGCGCGTCACCAGGGCAAGGTGACGCTGCCCGGGGCCTCGACGGTGTAGCTCAACGTCAGGGTGCGCAGCTCACCGGGCTGGAGCGTGAGGCTGAAGCGGGCGAAGCCGTCGCGGTCGAGCTCATCGAGGGCTGGCGCGCCGGTCACGCCGCTGACCTTGACCTCCTTGAGCTCACTCACGGGCACACGCTCCTTCACGTCGAGGCTCACGGCCTCGGCGCCGAAGTGGCTCAGGCGTAGGGTGACCTTAAACTTCACGGTCTGGGAGCCGGTGAAGCGGGAGGTCTCGGCCTCACGGTGAACATCGCGGGTGACCCGCACGGCGTCGTGGCCGCCCCAGCCGAGGTCAAAGGGCTCACCAGCGGGCACCAAGGAGAGCGGCACCTGGCCCACGGCCGCGCCGTCGCGGATGAGGCGCACGGGCCCGGCGAGCAGGGGGCGGCGGCTGAGATTCTGTTGGCGGGTGCGCAGATAGAGCTGAGGGCTACGCTCGGGCAGCGCCACCCAGCGGCGCTGGCCGGGAGCGGTGAAGGTCTCTAAGGCCAAGGTGACCGGACGGCCATCGGAGCGCAGATCCGTGGGCTCTGGCGCGTCGTACACCCGCACCTCGCCGCCGTCGTCTACGCCGAGGCCTTCAGAGCGTTTGACGGCGTCTCCTTGGCGGGCGAGCTGAACCGTCTCGTCCCGGGCCTCGACGACGACGGCGCCGCGCGGCTTGGCGGTGAGAAGGTCGTCGCTGAGGCTCGGCGGCGTGGCGCGCTCGCCGGGCCGGGCGGTAGAGAGCCGCAGCGGCGCGGCGATCCAGTCCTCGCCCGTGGTGTTCCAGGCGTAGGCGCCGATCTCCCACACCACCTGATCTCCCAACAGCGTCGCCCGGTGGGCCGGGCGCCACAGCGCGCACGGCACGACGTAGCGGATCGTGAGCTGACCCGGGCCCCGGCTGAGCACACCCAGGCGAAGGCTCGCCCGAAGGCGGCTGCGACCGCTAAACGCGGCCTTGATGCGGCGCTGGGCCTCGGCGAGGGCCTGGAGCGTGTCCTCCTCTTTGTGGGCCTCGGCTTGGGCCTGGAGGCGTAGGGTCTCCCAGGCCGCCGCGTTCTCTTGAACCGATTGAACGAGAACATCGACGCTGGAGCCGTCGTGCAGGGCCTCGTGAAGCCACGACGCGCCCGCCTTCACCCGCGCCTCGGCCCGGTCCGCCCGCTCTTGGGCCCGGCGGCGTGTGGTGGCCTGGGCGACGAGGGCGGCCTGGAGCGCGCGCTCCTCAGCCCGCAGCGTGGCCTCCTCTTCAGCGCCGACCTGCTCCTGCTCCAGCCAGCGGGTGACGGCGACAGACTCCACGGTGACCGGCGCGTCCGCGTCGGGGAATGACAGGCCCGCCTCCCGCAAGAGCGGTGAGAGGCCTTCGATCACGAGCTCGTAGCGCCCAGGCGCCTCAGGCAAGACCACGCGGCGGGTGATCGCGGCGCGGTCCTCAAAGAGCTCGACCAGCACGAGGGTAGAGGGGGTGAAGATCTCAGCCACGGCGGTCGCCTCCCATCAGCTCCTGCTTGTTGGACAAGGTGACGGCGTACTCCAGGGCCGCCATCCCTTCGCCCGAGGCGGGCACCTGCACCCGCTGGCGACGGCCTCCGTCGAGCCGCGCGCCTCGGGGCTCTCCTTCGTACACCTCAAGGGTCGGCAGCGCCTCGACGAGCTCCACCTTCACGCCCTCATCACGGCTCACGGGCAGCCGCTCCAGGAGCTCGACGTTCACCGGGCGGGGCAGGCTGGAGGAGATACGCACCTCCACCCGGGTGAACAGGCGTCGGTCGCCGCGCAAGAGCCCCGCCGTCTCTTCGCGATAGCGCACATTCCGCGAGAGCTTCAGGGCGTCGTCGGGGCCGAGGTCAACGCGCACCTCTGCGCCCCCGGCGGCGCCTTGCCAGGGCAAGGTGAGCAGGAGCGAGCCCGCCACGAACACGTCCATGGGGCCGGGGGTGAGCGCGAGGCGCTCCTTGAGCCGGGCGGTGGCGACGCGGAACGCCCGGGGGTCTTCCCGTGGCACGGCGCGGTAGCTCACGGCGAGATCGAGGGGGACCTCACGCAGGGCCACGGCGTTGAACCGCGCGGCGCTGGGCACGTCCAGAGGCGCCTCCGCCGTGAACGAGGCGTACACCCCCTCGACGCCGTCGGGGACGGCGTGGTGCTGGGGCAAGCTCAGGTGAAGTAGGCTCGTCTGCGCCTGGGCTTGTTCGGCCAAGGCGGCGTGCAGACGGGCGGAGGCGCCGGCGTCGCCGCCGCGCTCGTGAAGCTCATCCTCGATGGACCGCGGGGTGAAGCGCCCCCGGGCGCCGATGGGCGCGTCGAGTGCCTGCAGGCGCATCCGGCCATAGTCCATGCCTTGTAGGCCAGGATCGTAGGTGAGCTCCTGGGGCATCGGCTTGGGCGCCTGGGGCCGG
>Ga0066604_10002191_pt1 | contig 10173 bp, 6 predicted proteins | sample Higcelwee11metaG_FD_59501 | JGI IMG/M metagenome (GOLD analysis project Ga0066604, IMG submission 59501) | Freshwater pond sediment microbial communities from the University of Edinburgh, under environmental carbon perturbations - High... | ecosystem: Environmental > Aquatic > Freshwater > Pond... | reverse complement strand
ATTTGGGTAATTGCTTCTTTCGCATTGTTTATATTTATTTTCTACCAAATATCAATTTTTATGATGTATTCGGATACACAAATGTATCTTAACTATATTGCACAGAATGTTAATAATGATCGAGTAAATGATTTCCTATTATGGAATGGTCTTAAAGGTGTTGAATTTATTGCGATATACTTGTTTCAAGGCTACTTTCATTTCATTGCTGCACTAATACAAATACTAAATGCTGGTAAAGCACTATTTGGACTTAGTCCTGTAGATAATATCGTTATAAGTACTTGGAGCATGGGAATTATTTACTCTATTATCTCCAGTTTAACAATTCTAGAGTTTATTAATTATTTTAAGTACAAATCAAGATACATTAAAATAATTCTAACTTTATTTGCGTTGTTCTATACTAACTTCATGTATTGGAAAATATCATATTCATTCTATGGTAATACTTGGCGTTCATTGTTTATGGCTACACTCATGTTCATTTTGTATAAATGGATAAATGAAAATCGTAGTGAATATAAATATATCGGAGCTATCGTATTTGGGGCATCAATTGCTGCATCTTCCTCTTCACTATTTATTGGATTTGCGATTATTCTAGGTTTCACATACTATCTATTTAAAACAAAAGCTTCTAATATAATTGCGGATGTTTCGATAGTAGCTTCTCCTATGGTAATTTATGTGCTCGCAATACTATTTAAAGATCACACGAATGTTGCGATTGTATTAAGTTTTATTACATTGATTTACTATAGTCATTTCTTTATAAAACAAATAGAGAAATATGTCCTTATGTTAGAAGGATTCATTAAAAATCATGCTAATTTAATCTTTATCATCATTCTTCCGCTATTCGCAATTGTCTTCTCGTTTATTTATAAGTATTTAAATCCTAATTATCCGTATGACTTTTTCCATTATTTCCAAAATCATTCAGATTACGACATGGTTAAAGACTATCTATTTATACATTCCGATATTTTCGACATATTCTTAAATATCCTACGTTGGTCTGCTATATTGCTTCTAACTATAAAACATAGAAAACAGAATTCAATTAATTATTTATTAAGTCATTTTCTACTCATAGGATTATTCTTTCTAAATCCACTAACAACTGTATTCATCTCTAATGCTTTTGCCTCAAATGTATACTATCGTGCATTTGAATCTATATTTAACGCTTTTTCTGAAGTATTGCTATTTGGATATTTGCTTAACTACTTATGGAGTAAGAAAATAGTATTTTGGACCATATCATTGTTGCTAACAGTAACTGTATTCTATCAACATTATGCTTCATATGTTTTAAATGATCCTTCATCTAACTACGGTTTCGCGATTGCTGAAGGCAAGACTGTGATGCCAATATACAAGATTAGTTATAATGAATATGATGTTATTCAGAAGTTTATTGGATTTAACAACGATAAACCTATCGTAAATAAACAACTTACAGTTGTTTCTCATGCAAATGGTTTAAGGACATTTGTTCCTGATGCCTACCAATTATTTACTGCACGACAATACTGGCAGACTTGGGATAGAGTTAATCAAGAATTCTATGAAATCGCATGGAGAAGGTTTCCATGGGATGAAGTCAAACCACTAGACTATACAAAGAGCTGTGCATATCTTAAAGAATTCAAAGTTGATTATATTATTATAGAAACTATCTATAACAGCCAATTTGATTTAGCAAGCGATTCCTGTTCTACAACACTTTATACGAATGGGGAATTTAAGATTAAACAGATTAATGATTAGATTTTACTCCAATAAATATTTATAAGTATTTATTCATCTTTAAATAGATATAAAAAAGTATAGGATCTTCCTATACTTTTCTTAACTTTCAGATGATTGAGACTAAATGATTAAGATTTATTCATCACTTTCTTCGATTATATAAACGGGTCTATTCCTACTCGCATCAAAGTTTCTCCATAAGTATTCTCCTACTATACCTATTGAAACCAGTATGGTACCTGAAGAAAATAAATTAAATGCCATCAGAGTTGTCCATCCTTCAAGGCTTATACCACCAACAATTTTGTTGTAAATAATCATTAACATCCAAATAATTGAAATTATAAAGAATAAAACACCAATAACTGACATTACTCGCACTGGTAAGTATGTAAAACTTAGTATTGAATCAATAACTAGTTTAATCTTCTTTCTCAATGTCCATCTTGACTTGCCATTTTTTCTTTTTAATCTTTTATAGTATATTTCTCCAGTATTGAATCCGCTCCAAAGTATTTGACCCATAATTGAAGTATTTCTCTCATTCATATCACGCAAAACCTCAATTACTTTGCGATCAATTAGAAAACAATCAAACCCTCCTACCGGCATGTTCTTTAAGACGAATTTTTTAATTATGAAATAGTACAAATTGGAAAACATTTTTTGTATAAGATTGTCTTCTCGATCACTCCTAATTGCCAAAACAACTTTCTTTCCAGTTTTCCACTCATTATACATTTCTAGGATAATTTCAGAAGGTTCTTGCAAATCTGCTGTTTTCATAACTGCACAGTTTCCTGTACAAATATTCAACCCAGCAAGAATTGCTGCATGTGAACCAAAGTTTCTTGACAGTTTTATACTCCTTATGTGATTGTTTTTTTGAACTAACTCTTTAATAATCTCATAAGACTTGTCTTGAGAACCATCATCAACAAAAATCACTTCATAGTTATCTAGTTTGTTTAAAACTTTTAATTCTAAATCCGAATATAAATCATAGAGATTCATTTCATTAAAATATACAGGTATTATTATAGAAAGTTTATCCATTTCTACACTCCTTAACAAACTCATCATACCCTCTAATATATTCAGTTTTATCATATACATGACTTGAAAGTACAAGTAGTACTGATTCACTCGAAAAATCAAACATTTCTTTCCAGATCATATTTGATATATAGACTCCTGTATGAGGTTTATTTAACTCGACAACCTCTTGAGTCTTTCCATCATCGATTAAGATTTTCGATGTACCACTTACATTAATTAATATGAATTCACTATTCCGATTTGCATGTTTCCCCCTCACTACACTTTGATCTGATCCATAAATGTAGAATATCCGTTTAATCTCAAAAGGCACATCTTTAAACTCTTCTAGCACGACCAAGTGTCCTCTATCGTCACCCATTTGTTGAAACTCTAGTAATTTATAATTCATTTTTCCCCCTTAGTAATATTTCATAATAGAATAGATTCTTATATATTCCATTCACAAGTAAGTGTTCTTCATATAATCCTTTTTTAACAAATCCAATTTTCTCATAAAGATGTATGGATTTAGTATTCGATTCTAAAACATTTAGATAGATTTTATTTAGACCTAAGTTGTTTTTAGCATATTCTAAAATCAAATTACTTGCTTGTGTCGCGATACCTTTAGACCAAAATTGTCTTCTTATAACAATTGCATATTCTGCATGTTTATTCTCATAATCTAAATTTTTCAAACTAATAGTCCCTATATATTGATTACTTTCATCCGAAATAGCGAAATGTAAGTTCTTTATATCATTCCATGAATTTAAAATGAATTTTTCTGCATCTTCCAAAGTATATTGTTTAGAGTTAAATCTAAATTGTTGCATGACATTAGAATCATTCAACCACTCTAACATGGATTCCGCATCCTCTTTGAGTAGTTTTCTTAGTTTTGACATAATGGTTTAAAGTTGTTTACTACACGTATAACTTCGTTGGCTTCTTCAAATGTCATTTCGTCAAACAATGTTAATGATAGTACTTCTTTTGCCAAAATTTCAGAAATCGGAAAACTTCCTTCTTTGTATTCTAAATTTGAATAAGCCTCTGAAAGATGTGGCGGAATTGGATAATGAATGATCGTTTTAACACCATTGTCCATTAAATAGTCTACTAATTCATTTCTGTATTTACATCTAATAACATATTGGTGATATATATGATCACAGTCATCTGCAACTAAAGGTAATAGTATATAAGGATTACTTATCTTCTGATTAAAGATATCTGCTATTTTTTTTCTATCTAGGTTAAGCTCATCTAAATAATTCAATTTCACATTTAGCAATGCTGCTTGCATCTCATCTAATCTCGAATTCGTTCCAATTACATTATTGTGATAACGCTTCTCGCTACCATAGTTTCCAAATATTCTAACTTTCTCAGCAATATCCTTATTATTTGTTAATAGCGCACCACCATCTCCAAATGCACCTAGATTTTTTGTTGGATAAAAACTAAAACAAGCAATATCTCCAAATGATCCTGTCATCTTGTTTTTATATGAAACTCCATGGCTTTGAGCACAGTCTTCGATTAGATATAAATTATATTTTTTACAGAGAGTTTGTATTTCCTCCATTTGACTTGATTGACCATAAAGATGAACAACCATGATAGCTTTTGTTTTATCAGTGATTTTCTCTTCAATTTTATTTACATCAATATTAAAATATTCATTGGGTTCAACAAATATAGGTGTCGCCAGATTTATTGTGATTGACATTACTGTTGCAATGTATGTATTTGCTTGAACGATAACTTCATCATTCGAAGTAATTCCTAACGCTTTCAGTCCAATCCACAAAGCATCTAATCCATTACCCAATCCCACACAATAATCTACTCCAACATATGACGCAAATCTATTTTCAAAGTTTTCAAGTTCACTTCCAGAAATGTACCAACCACTTGTCATAACTTTTCTAAAAGCACTATCATACTCATTTTGGTGACTTAAATAATGTCTATTCATTTCCAATTTTATCATTTTTATTTCCATTTCTTTTTCTAATCACGACTATTAGAACTATACCTGCTGCAAAAATTGATAATAAAGTCCCAACTTTCAAACCATTGGGGACAAAGTACATCTCAATAGAATGATAGCCTTTATCAAGTACTATTCCAGTAAACCCTCCATTTACATTCAATACTTCAGTTTCTACATTATTATCTAGTACTTTCCAACCCGAATTATACGGAATTGAAAGAAATAGTAATTGCTTTGATTTAAGCTCAATTGATCCGAAAAATGAGCTACTGGTCGAGTTAACAACATTCAAATTTACTGAGTCACTAGACTCTATGTCTTCAATTTTCATTAAGTCGTCATCATAAAGATAAGCGATATCATTCCAATTAATTGAACTGTTTGAGTCTAAATTATCGATTCTAGAGAACTGGCTATATGTAAATCCAATTGATCTATAATTTTTTAGTTTATACACTTTAAGAAAATCAAGATTATAGACATATTCAAATTCAAAGTTAGATGGCAATTCTGATTCATCATAAACAATGAAATATTTAACCCCTAACATTCTTAATACATCTGGATTATTTAAATGTATAATATGCCAATTTATATTATTTAGACTCAAGAACTTTGATAAATTTGGTTCATATGCACTATCGTAACTTGAAACTGATAGATAATTATAATGTAAAGATTGATTAAGATTTAATTCACTCGAAGGCAATAAATGCGTTGGGTTAATATAAATTCTATACATTTTATCAACATCAATAGATTGATAATATTCTAAATACTCTTTCGTTAAACTTGGAACATAATTATAAAAACTACTATTTAAACTCCAAGTTACTATACTAGTAGATAAAATTAGTTCAAACATTATCATAAACAATGTATATTTTCTAAATTTGCTTTCATATATGAATATAATTGACCAACCAAAAATATATGAACAAAGGATAAAAATTATTTGATATTTAAAGATAGATAGATCTATGATTCCTATTAATAATCCAATAAGAGAAACAAACGCAAGAAGCGCAGAAAATAATGAGTATCCGAGTTTAATTTTTAGTGATTCAAAATTATCTAATATGTAACTTGCTATAAAAATTATTACAAAGACATATAAGAAAACAAGTCTTAATGTTGGCTCAGAAAATGCATGAAATATTGAATTAACCGGCTTAAAAAGTAGTATCAAGAGCGTACTTAATAATAAAAAACTGAAGTATTTCTTATTCTTATCTTTTGTTAGAAATAGATAAGTAAATATAACCGCAATTACGAAAGTTGAAGCATAAACTGAGTACCATGTTCCATGCCCATTATTACCAGAATAGAACATAAATGGAATATTAGTATATAAAGCAAATGGAGCACTTATATGACTCAATACAAAACCAATTAGAACTTTTGGCTCCCAAATTAGTGAAGTATCATAACTGTTTCCAACACGTGAATTATTAAGAATATAGAGAATTGATGGGATGCTTAGAAAAGAACTAAGTAAAAAACCTAGTAGATAATAAGCTATTAATTTAATGGATTTAAATAAGTAATTAGTAATCGTAGATTTATTTTTGTTGTAGAAATAGCTAAATGTAAAATAAACAACTAAAAAGAGACTCGTTGGAAACATAAAATAAAGCGATGTTATTGATAATAAAAAAACGGAGAATATAAATAATCCGAACTTGCCATGTTGCACATATCTCTCAACACCAGCAAAAAGCAAAGGCAAGAATGCATAGAATCTTAGAAACATATAATTTCCAAAATATAGTGTAGCTATTCCTGAAAACGCATAAACAAAAGACATAATTAGAATTGTGTTTTCTTTTTTTATTCCAAAAGAAATTAAGAAAAAAGAAAAACATAAACTAGAAATATATATTAATAAGATTAGCTCAAAGAAAAGTGCATTATCTATATTTTTAAACAATAAGAGAATTGGTAAGAAAATGTCACCAGTGACATAAATACTAGCAGATGAATAGAAATCAGATCCTAGGAACTTTGACCAAGAGTAGAATGGTAATTCCCCACTAGAAATGAAATTTCTAATCAATCTTATCCACTCTTCATAGAATAGATGGTAAGTTAACTGTTGGTCAGCCGCAATAAACAAAGGTTTGTTAAAAAAAATATGATAACTAAATATAAACAGGAGTGCGATAGAAGTTATAATGATAGACTTTACTACAAGTTTATATTTAATTGTTTTGGGCATACAAAAATAGTACCATACTACTAATTTTAATTATAGAAATTGTTTGATAACTAGCACTATTTTGATTAATAATGTTTAAAGTTTATTTTTGTCGTTAAAACTAGATTGAATTTTTCACTTTGTAATTTAAGCATAAACATAATAATTCTATTTTAATATGTGATTAATTATCAAATCAGATATTAAAATACTTTATTATGATTTATTTTTTTAATTGATTTATCTTATTAATTCTTTCTTATTAATGTTAGTTTTGAATTTAAACTATCTATTTTATATATGCCCTTTTGTACAACGTTTTCACTATTGTCAAATAAAGATCCATAATTATTAATAAATTGTTCATCTATTTCACTTAAATATAAATAATCATAATTAAGCAATTCAGTTTTGAATTCATCTACAGATAGATTCTTCGTAAAAATATCATCTGCATTTTCTATCTCTCCTAAACTAAAATTTCTAGTATTAAATTTACGATCTATTGATAAATAATTGAGTGCATTTATTGAATAGGTATTACATTTCTGGCAAATTATATAAATCGAAGCTTGGTCTTCTGTATAAGTTTCTATCGTTTCAAAGTCATCGTAAAACGGATTAATTGTCGTTCTGTATTCTAGCTCAGCTACATAATTCACTATGTTTCTTTCACTATGCATTGTTAAAGCGATAAGTAAGATTAATATTCCAATAAGGCTTAATTGTTTAGAGTCTCTATAACTATCCAAAGTAATAAATAGCATTGTTATTAGGACTAAAATCGCGAACCAATATGTATTTAAGTATCGTGTGAAAGAAGCTAAACGTGGTCCTTCAAATGAACCAAAATTAAACACATAAAGTAACATCATTACAATTGCGTAGATTATTGCGCCAAAGAATACTGTAAAACTTAAGCCCCACATTTGATATTTTTTAAAAGCTTTTGAACCTATTCTTTCTAATACCCAAAACCCTAGAATTGATAAAAGTATTAATTGCCAATATGTTATTGGAATTATGCTTATTTTAAAATCATTAGTAAATATTGCTTTGATAAAATTCATTAACGCATCATTTTGATACAACTCTCCAGCTGTCTTATTATATATTCCACTTAACATTGAAATATCAATGAGTGAAGTATTAAATTGACGATCGACTGGATATTGTAGAATATACCATCTCCATGAGATGTTAAACAAAGTAGGAATAACCACTAACAAACTAATAACTTTGAAGAAATAGAATTTATTCAAATTAAGCTTACGAATTCTATCAATAACTTCCTTGTGATTAGTTATTATTAGGTTAATCCCATAAGCCATTAATATAAGTGCGAAAAAGAGCAATCCTATTTGTTTTGAAAGTAAAAGAAATGAAAGTAGAAATGATAGATTTATAAGTTTGAAATTGTCTTCTTTTAAAACAAAGACAAGATATAAACCATATGCAATAGTAATTCCTAAAAGCCCATCTGTGTAGATTGTTCTATAGAAATTAGCATCTTCAAGATAGACAGCATTCAAAGTAATAATCATTAATAAAGATATTCCCACTATATTAAAAACATCTTTAATCGATTTATTCCATTTTAAATAGTTCAATGCCGGTATAAAGAAAGAGAATGCAAGCATTTGTAGACTCTTGTAAACAGCAGGTTCAGAATAACCTCCAGAGAGCTTACACCACAATGCCTCAAACAAGGTAATAATTGGAGGATAATCTTTATGATAGGACAATGTTGATTCTGTAACTGCATAGAATCGATCAAGTCTTAATGTTTGAGTCACCATCGGTCCCCAATGTGAGAATTCATCCCAAGCAGTAAATCCCCTATTTAAATTTAGATAATAAACAAATACATATAGAAGACAGAATATGAAGAAACCTGGTGTTAGTAAATTCAGCAGTAAATCTTTATACTTATTATTAAAAAGGTTAATGATTAATAATACTGGTCCAATGATTGCAAATAAATAAATTAGATAATAACCATATTTCATTAACTCTATTAATCCAAAAAGATAGATAACTAAACTTACAGCTATAATCGATATTGGAAGTACAAGTTCAAACTTCCGATTAAAAATATAGATGGACGTTATAGATATTCCTATAAGAAAAAGTAATGGTAAATAAAAACTCATATTGCCCCCTATATTCCACTTTGTATGTGGGAATTTAGCATATAAATCATACCATAAAGATATATAACTAGAATTATAATCATTACGCCAAATTACGCAAAATTTAGAAATAGTATTAAGTAATTAGTATCTTCAATTTCTAGAACTTATCGTTTAAATACTTGAGTTTAAATTCCAATATTTTAATAGATAGAGTATAATTTAGAAATGGGTAATGTCAAACTAAATCTAACCAAAATAAATAAAGATGAGTCAAAATATGATAATGTTTCTGTTTGTAAATTCAAGCATAATTTAGACACGAAACCCTTAATATCTATTTTAATACCTACATATGATCGAGAAGACTATCTTCTAGAGTCCATTAATAGTGCACTAAATCAAGTTAACTGCGAGGTTGAATACGAGATTATTGTTGTTAATGATAATCCTAAAAATACAAGTATTGAAGTTCTATTAAGAAATCTTAAATCTAATAGAATTTCGTATTATCAGAATAAAGAAAATCTAAAACTATTTGAAACAATGAATCTCATGATGCGTCTTGCGGAAGGCAAATGGGCTGCATTTTTACATGATGATGATTTAGTTAATCCAAATTATATATATGAAATAAATAGATTGTTAAATCGTCGTAAAAATATTGGAGCTATAATGGTTTCAAATAAACAAATTGGACTAGTACCTTATAGATCACGTTTACGTCAATCATTAATATACAAAACATTGAAACCTATAAAAGACAAACTAAGCGTTGGACATTTTTATAGACTACGTATTTTTGATAATATTTTGTGGTGTGCAGATCAATATGGACCACCATCTTGTGGAACGATTTTTAGAAGATCTTACTTTATTAGTTTAGCTGGGTATAACGAAGATACTTGGCCATCAGGTGATTGGTATTATATGGTTGAATTTAATAAGCATTATAAAGTCTATAAAACAACTGAGCAATTGGGCCAATATCGTTGGGGTAGTAATGAATCTATGAAAAAGGAGACTATAAAAGCCTTTATCGA
>Ga0066604_10002177_pt1 | contig 10200 bp, 13 predicted proteins | sample Higcelwee11metaG_FD_59501 | JGI IMG/M metagenome (GOLD analysis project Ga0066604, IMG submission 59501) | Freshwater pond sediment microbial communities from the University of Edinburgh, under environmental carbon perturbations - High... | ecosystem: Environmental > Aquatic > Freshwater > Pond... | reverse complement strand
AAATCCGGTGTGCGGTCGAGAGGTCGCAGGTAGGTTCGACTCCTATACGCTTCCGCCATCATTGAAGAATTTACTGTTCATCGGCACTTCTTCGCCCCTTCATTTTTCCCCATATTGCTTTTTTGCTCCAATTTTGCTCCACTTGCTCCAACAAAGAGGTGGTGCAAATGGCTACTTTTCGGAAGCGCGGAAATCTCCAATGGGAGGCCCGGATTCGCAAACGAGGCTATCCCACGACGTGCAAAACTTTCGATACCAAGGCCGAAGCCGAGCAATGGGCGAAAGGGGTTGAAACGGAAATGTCCAAGGGACAATTTGTTTCGACCAAGGAAGCCGAGAGCTACACCCTGGCCGAATGCCTGGATCGTTACAAAGAGGAATATTTGCCGAGGCTCAAAGCCCCCCAAACTGAGATATATCGGGCGGATTGCCTTAAAAGACGGCCTCTGGCTCGTCGAGTCATGTCAACAATTCGCTCGAAGGACATTGCGGACTATCGCCGGGAGCGGGAAACGGAAGGGATTTCAGCCAATACGATTCGTCTGGAACTGGCCCTCCTTTCTCGTCTTTTTAACTTCGCCAAAAGCGATTGGGGAATGGAAAGTCTGACCAATCCCGTGCAACTTGCTGCCAAGCCAAAATTGCCGCCGGGGCGAGAAAGACGACTTGAACAGGGGGAAGAAGAAAAACTTTTTGAAGCTATTGGCAACGACTTTGAATTTTCTGCAATAATAAAAATCGCTTTGGAAACGGCTATGCGCCGTGGTGAAATTGTCAAACTTAACTGGAAAGACGTAGATTTCAGCAATCAAGCCGCTTCTTTGTACGATACAAAGAATGGAACGTGCCGCACAGTTCCATTATCAAGAAAAGCTGTGGACGTTTTTCAAGGACTTCCACGGCATATCTCAGGTCGGATATTTCCAAGTTGTGGTGCTCAACAATTGTCCAAAAAAATGGCAAAAGCCTGTCAGAGGGCCGGGCTGGAAAATTTGCGGTTTCATGATCTTCGTCATGAAGCCACTAGCCGTTTTTTTGAGCATACGGACCTGGACGTGATGGAAATCAAAGCCATTACCGGGCACAAATCGTTGCAAATGCTAGCGAGGTACACGCATTTACGAACGGCTAACCTTGCCGCGAGATTGGATGGTGCGAAACGTGGGGAGGTCAGGCGCTAGTGATTTTTTCGAAATGAAGAGGGAAGCCCTTTTATGGCCCGTATGCCTTGACGAAACATCACGAGGATGTGGATGGTTGGGCTTGTCCTGGGTGTTCGGTCGAATTGGAGAATACTCCAGAATACCATTTGGTTGCCGATGTGGTCGATAATCATATTTTCTTGCAAATTTGCTCCGAGTTTGCTCCTTTTTTCCATGGGGACATTACATGTGAAGTTTCCTTTTCGGGGCAGGGCTCCTGGATGAAATGTGAGCCGGGGGATGTCCGAACATGTTAGATTGACCGGCAATGGCATGTGTTCACCGTGATACGAATTAGTCGAGAGGAAGTATGCGCATCTCCGAGCATGAAAAACGTTGCAGGCAGGAACTCGGTAAGCCGTTCACCAAGGTTCATCGTTTTCTCGATCAATTTGCGACGAAATATAATATGCGCATGGCACATCGCATGATCCTGCATCACCGTCTTGGCGTGGAAGTGGTTGGCCAGGAGTTTGGTCCCGAAGCCATAGCGGCGGCTAGGCTTCATATCCGAGATGACTTATGGGGAATACTGCCGACTGGCCCGGAATGGTTTCTGGCCCAGGAGGTTTTCCGCCCCGTATCCGGCCAGGAGGATTCCATTGAGGCCGATATGCGGACCTTGCTGGGGTATGCGCCGGACCTCAGCCGTACCTGGATGACCGATTGGCACGCACCCATGTTCAAATGCCCCTGTGGCTTTCAAGGTCCGACACCGGATGGCGTGCATCAGTGCCCGTGGTGCGCCATCACCAAGACGGAACGCTTCGTTATGCTGTTGCGGCAACTCCATTCACGCTAGGGAAACAGGTTTTTCCCACACGCAACCGTTCATCTCTTTTGGAGTCTGAGGATTCAAGCATGGAGCATCAGCAAATCAACGGGGTTCTATTCGACGCCTTCGGCACCTTGTGCCACATCGAATCCCCCCGGTTCCCATACCGTTCGATCATGAAGCACTGGCCGCAAGGGGCGGCTGATTGCTACCAAGCCATCATGACGCGGGATGTCCCCTTGGCGGAGTTCGCGGGACAGGCGGGCCTCTCCGGGGCCGAAATCGAGCTCATGGAAGCGAATCTCGCCGAGGAAATCCGTTCGATGCAGCTTTTCCCCGAGGTCTCACAGACCCTTCGGACCCTTCTTCAGCATGGAGTCAAGATCGCTGTGGTCTCGAATCTGGCCACTCCGTACGGCGCGCCGTGCCGCGCGCTCCTGCCCGTCGAGCCGGATGTTCTGGCTCTTTCCTATGAAGTCGGGGCACGAAAGCCCGAGGCGGCCATTTACCGCCATGCATGGGAGAAACTTGGGTGCGCCCCTGAGGAATTGCTCATGGTCGGCGATTCGCTGCAAAATGACTATCAGGCTCCTATGGCGCTTGGTATCCAGGCGCTGTGGCTCGACCGGAAGCAAACAGCCCAGCCCGGCGACAACGGCCATGTCATCAACGCTCTTGACGGAATCCTGGGATATCTGGGTATCGCTTGATTCTCGCCCTTTTTGAGGGGGCACTCTGTCGACCATCCGCAAGCCCGGCCTCTCTCAGCGGGAAGTGGGAATTCACGCCGTTTTGCGGGAACAGCCCTGGGGGCTGGATCAGGTGACGGTTTTTTGCCTGACGGCGGGTCAGATCACAGCGTCGATGCGCCTTGCCTGCAAAAAGGCGCTGCTTGAAAAACTGCGGTTCCATGACTTGCGGCACGAGGCCACCAGCCGGTTCTTCGGGGATACGGATTTGGATGTCATGGAAATCAAGGCCATTACCGGGTACAAGATGTTGCAAATGCTGGCGCGGTATACGGCCCTGAGGACGGCGCGGCTGGCGGATAGGCTGACGGGGAGTGAGAGGGGGTAGCGGAAAATGGTTCAAAGGGTTGAAGTCTATCATTCAGCCAGTTGCAGGACGCTTAAACAGGTGGCCTGAAGGCATTCAAGAGGTCGTGGGATCGATTCCCTGCCGGTTTTCGTGACTGGCGGGTAGCTATTTATTCCCAACAAAATTGATTATAGCCCTGAAGAAACGACTGTGCTTCTCTCAAACTCAATCAGGCAGGTCGGTTATGAAGGATATTTGGAAACCGGAATGGGATGAACTTATTGAAGCTGCCTATAGCAACGCAGTTGCCGGGGTAGAGAAATCCGAGGCAACTCAAGTGATTGATCAAATTTTTGCAAACATCCTTCAGCTTTGGGTTAATAGTATTAATGTGAGAGATGAATGGGAATATTACTTAGGTAGTTATACAAATTTCAGATACTACTATGGCATAGCTCGTTCATGCAAGCTCAAAGAAGATTTCGATTTTGGACTATATAGAGGGAAAATATGCCTAGAAACTTCATTTATACATCCGTGCCGCATCAGGTATATGGGTGATGAGTTTTGGGATCATTTGATTGAACTTAACAAATGTGGTGATTGTAGATTTACTGAGAATGCAGGATTGGCTGGGGACAACGGAAAACTCATAGATAAGTATAGTTCTTCAAAAAGCAATGTTTTTAACATTATAAAAAATTATCTAATACTTGAAATATTTGGAAACGGATCGGGAGATTTGGGTGGACTTGAAGTGACATGGTCGAAGGATGTAGACAGGAATAAGTTGCTTGTGAATGGAGCAATTGCCATGTTCCACATGTATAAAATGAATTATTTGCTTCATCGAAATTATCAGCAATATTTGTACGGGGTAAAAAAAACAAAGTCTTGATTCTGAAACAGAAACTCTTGTTCCCGCCATGTTCAGTTTCGGGCGTGGGTGGCAGTGCTGGTCCGCGCTGATATGGGAGTTCGCTTCTCTCAAAATTTAATATTCGTATCGAGCTGGAAGCTCTGTGTGATGAGTTGGAACAGGTGCTGACAGAGATGAAATAATTTATCTTTATACTAATAAGAAAATCGGCGATTGTCATGGATAATAAATGCAAGCGTATCGCTGGCAATTTAGATAGTCGTCAAAATCTTTGTTGTGATAATCCTGAGGTCAAAGAAGTATTGAACTTGGTTACAGGTGATGTGCTTCTTGCTCAAAATGTTATTGGTAATGACGTAAAAAGTGCAATGAGATTGCGCATGGAGTTAGCAATACAGCATAAAATTAACGATAAAGATCAGTGGATTATGATTTGCCCATATTGTCACAAACCCTTACGTTTGAATTGTCGTCTTGACGGGCAGCGTTTCTATTTTGCACACATTCAGCGTGAAAATAATTGCCCTCAGCTCGACAAAAATAACTGGACAAAAGAACGTATTCAAGCCGCTAAATATAACGGTCAAAAAGAGTCTTTGCCTCATAGAATGATGAAGGAAGATTTGTGTAGGATATTGAAGCTTGATTCTAGATTTTCTAGCGTTTCTAGTGAAGAAGTTGTTAGAGGGAAAGACCCAAGCACTTGGCGTAAGCCGGATGTCCGTGCCTTATACAAAGGGACTTTGCGAGTTGTTTTTGAGATCCAGTTGTCTACTACGTTTCTTGATGTGGTGTTAGGACGACGGGATTTCTATCGTGAAAATGGTGAGCTACTTGTCTGGGTATTTCAAAAATTCTCTCTTAGAGATGCCAGGATGATGGAGTTTGATACATTTCACGCTAACAATATGAATGCCATCGTGTTGGACCAGGATGCAAAAAACAGATGTACACTGAATCATCGACTATGGTTAAAATGTATCTGGGTTGAGCCTGAACTAAAAAAATGCAAATTATCACATACAGAATGTTTTGATATTATTGATTTTGATAAATTTGATAAAAATATTGACAAGCAACAGATATATTTTTTTGATTACGATACTAAAAGAGCAATAGTTGATGTTGAGTTAGGTAAATATAAAGAAATAGTTCGAATTCAAAACTTGAGGGAGCAATTTTTTAAATCTTTCGATCCGACTCTAGATGTAGAAGGCCAAGCAAAGTATTCAAGCCAGTTTTTTCCTCAAATGAATTTATGTGCTAATGATTTCAAGTGGCTATTAAATGGCTACTTGCGAATGATGAATGCAGCCAAGACAGGCAATCCTACCAGAAATGGAAGTGGATGGAATTATTCAAATTTTAAAAATATATACGACAGCGTGTATAAAACGTATACATCACTGTACTTCTTGTTTTGCTGTGCAATGAAAGCATATTCCAGAGATGAGACAAGCGAATCGATAACCCGAAGGAAAGCTGAGGCTTGGAAGTCGATTCGTGCGGAAGGTGAAAAATCAAAGTTTCACCACGACCAAATATACACAACGTTGACAGACGTGTTGTTTCCTGAGGCAGCAAAGGTCTATCGTGAGATTTTGCGTAAATCTAAACGCGGTGTATGCTTTGATATATTAGATTAGCTCGAATATTTTCTTTGGAAGTGTCTGATGTGTGTGTTGTATTTCAATAAATTCCTCGCCAATATTTTTGCGACACTTCTTTAGTGCCTTACTTTCCTTGTATTATATATCCTATTTTATAACCCTTTGCCAGCCAGACAATGCATTCAATTATTCAACTCTTAAAGGAAATTGGTCATGTTCTGGTACTCGTTGGCTGAGTTTACCGCGATGAATAAGATTTTGTTCATTTGATTTCAGTCATATTGTTCGTAATTTTTTGTATTCTCTTTTTGGCATAGTTACAGGATGATTCCGTCATGAGATGGTCTTGTGTATATGTATTGCGTTTTATACTCGTTGTAAAATATTGTTCAATCGTTGTAACAGTGGCTCCAATTCTTTGAATAATTCTGCCAATTGATTCAAGTTTCTCTGCTGTTCCTCCTGACGTATTTCTATGTTGGCCAGGCGTTTGTTTTGGATCTCCACGGACGTGGTGAAGTCTTGTTGAAGTTTCTCTAGGCAATTGAGAAGATGCCGTTCCAGTTCGGTCATGCTCATGGTCTACTCCAATTTCACGGCTTTCTGTTTGCCCACCGTCCAGTCGGTACGGGCCGAAGTTTTGGGCGGCAGGACGATGAACCGTCCATCCTGGTTCTCCAGGAGCCGCAATCCCCATGTCCGTTTTTCCAGTTGATCGGCGATGCTCTCCAGTTCGGCCTTGCTCGCGTGCAGGTTCTGAATCTCGCCCTGCAGGGCCATGACCTTGCGTGTGAGCAGCGTCACTACGCCCCAGCCGCCAAGGCTCGCCCCCAGGAGCATGCTCAGGCTCAGGAGCAGGGCCAGGAGGCATTTCTTGCCAAAGGCCCAACTCAGGGTTTGGCAGCGTGAGGCGATGGTCTGTTCCAAGCTCCCAAGTCGGTCGCGGATAGCGGCTTCGGTTGTACTGAGCGCGGCGGTCGATGACTGCCGCAAGCTCTCGCTCAAGTCGCTGAATTGTTTCCTGGCCAGGGCCTCGATCTCCTGCCGGTCCTGTTCGGTCTTGGCCCGCATCCGTTGCGTCAGGGACGCGAGCGAGTCGCCAGTTTGCTGCATAGATTCCCCCCTTGAGGCGAAGTTTCTCCCCGCTTGCCGGGGCTTTGACGGTGACATGGGCCTTGCCGGCCCTGTTGATCTCAAGGCCTGCCTCGCGCAGGGCCGTGAGAAGATCGGCGCGGTTTTCGACCTGGCCCTCTTCGATCTTCATGAGCAGGTAAGCGTGAACGGCGTCCTTGGCCTCGGCGCGTTCATCCTTCCCGGGCGCCTTTCCCCAGCGGACCAGACGGGCTTTACGTAAGTCCGCATGTTCGGGCGTGCGCAGGCGCGCCCGGGCGGGATCGTCCGGCCTGGCCCAGCCTTCCCGGTGGTTGTGCAGGTCGCGGAATACGTCGAAGTGCTTCTGCCAGCCGGGCGGGCAGGGGTTGAACGCCTTGCCGCTCGAAAGCTCCAGGCGCGGGATGACGAAGTGCAGCTCATGGTGGTTGGCATGGCGATGCCGGACCCAGAGGATGTTGCGCTGGTCCGGCTCCAGACCTGCAAAGGCCACGGCCTCGAAGTCGTCCATGACGCGCGTTTCCTGCTCCGGCGTCACCCGATCATCCGGATGCCAGGACAACACCCCGGCCGTGAACTTCCATTTGGTGTCCAGGGAGTCGATCAGTTCGCGCGTCGTCTCCGGATCGCCGCGCAACACCTCGGGAGGGCGTTCGTCCCGATGAGGGTAGTCCAGGCGCACGAGGTAGCGCGTCGGCGCGTCCCCGCAGCCCTGGCCGTGCGGAAAGACTTTCATGTACATAAAGTGACCACGGAGGGTTTTGACTCCAGGGAGGGAAGGGCTTCTCGCGGGTCGCTGTTCTCAGGGGCAGCGTATCGCCTGAGCACTCTCTCAAGGCTGAAGAGGGCGGCAAGAACCTGCAGGGCCTCCGCTCGCCGTTTGTAGGTGTTGGCCCAGCGGGCCACCTGGTTCAGATTCGCGCCGATCCGGGCGAGCTGCCGCACGCGTTCTTTCTCAAGCGGCGTTCGACGCAGGCGGTAGTCCATGGTCCGCTGGCGGATGAAATCCGTCACGGTCTGGCCCTGGGCGGCGGCCTTGGCCGTGATGGCCTCTTTTTCCGCCGGGGTGACGCGCAGCTTGATCCAGGAGGTCCGGTTCGGTGTGCTTTCTTTCATGGAGTCACCTGCCTTGATGTCTTTGGCAGGGGTCGAGGGGGGCGCAGCCCACCCGCCAGCCCCAACAGGGGGCACCGCGACAGCGTGTGGCCACGTAGGGTAGGCTGGCACTGTGGCTTCGCAGCGGTGGACGCGGACTCTCCCCGGCAACATGGTGGCAGCGAAAGAAGCGAAAGAAGCGCAAAAAGCCTCATGCGTCGCCCTCCCTTTCTTCGCTTTTTTCGCTTAATTCGCGCAGGGAGAGGATGACCCGGGGGCGGCCTGCATTTTTGATCTTGGTGATGCTGATACGCTGCTGGGCTTCGAGCTGCTGGAGGAGGGGTTGCAGGCGCTCGCGGGGGACATGCCTGCTTAAGGCCGCGCTCAGTTCGGTGGCCGAGAGCGGGCCGGTCTTGAGCGCCTCCAGGATTTTGTCCTCAAGCGGGTCCGCCGCCCGGTCCCCGAAGATATACAGGGCCGAATCCTGGGCGTAGCGCCACATGGCCAGGGCCGCCTGAAGATGTGGCTCGGCGATGTGCCCCTGGCCATCCAGAAGGGCATAGATCAGGGCAAGGCGCAGGGTCTGGGCCTCGGCCCGGTTGATGACGCTCCCGGCAAGCCCGGTGTGCTCCTGGGACAGTTCCGGATAGATGGCCTTCCATAGGTCAAGGGCCGGTGCGGTCATGGTCATGGCGCGGCGTTTCTGAGCCAGCCCCACAAGCCGCCACAGCTTGCGTTGCAGCGGAGCCAGTTCATTGTCCGGCATCCTGGAGGGCAAGGCCACCAGCTTGGAACGCCGGACGCATATCCACAGGAACCGGTTCCCGAAGCCGTTGACGGCCTGAACATCGCCCAGGCACACGGCCAGCTCCTGTATGGTGATGTGGGTGATGATGCAGATATGCGCCCCCCGCACCACCACGGGATTGTTTTTGGTCAGGGGGGCATAGTCGCCGGAATCCCAGAAGCAGCGGATGCCCATGGAGACGGTGTTGCCCTCCCGCTTAATGCAGACCAGGCAGCTGGCAAATTCCTCGTCGATAATGATGAGCCGCATGTCCCCTTTCTCGCGTAGCGGCTCGGATGGGTTTTGGCGCTTGCGGCGTTCTCGTTCCTCGTCGCTTTCGTCGCGCACATGATGGGCCAGGCCTTCACCCGTGGAGAGCGGGCCGCCGCTTTCCCTGGCGGGCAAGGGCAGGCCCCAGGCCTCCAAGTCTGCGGGTTGGCAATGCTCGCGGCTAAAGAGTTTGGTCACGGGATGGCGGGACGTGCCCTTGCGGGCCTTGCTGGTGTTGCCGCAGAGCACGGCGAAAAGGCGCGCCGGGTGGACTGTCTCGCCCACGTAGATGTGCGGGCCTTGTCCGGGCGCGTGCCCGTAAACCTCCGCGCCGAAGCGCACCAATGTGGTGACGCATATTGCCGCCGGGTCGGCTTCGCTGTCGCGCGTGGCCAACCGGACAAAGTCTCCCAGGAATCCCGGACAGGCCTTGAAGGAGAACCGGGGCCATTCCTTGAGGGCAAGATCGTCGGGATCATCCGGTGGTGCGCCTATAAGCGGCTGAACCCGTGGCAGGCCACGGCTTGCGCCGCTCATTTTCCACTCCCACCGTTCCCCTTCGTTTTTTTCGGCCGCCCGCGCCGTTTGGTAGGAGTCTGAGGGGGTGTGTGTCGGCCCATCGCTTTCTCGGCGATCCAGGCGTCGACCCCATCTACAGGCCATGCAAGACGGTGACCTAATTTTATGGGCGGTGGCACTGCGTCGAACTGCTTGCGTGCGAGATGTCCGTGGATTGATGCAATGCTTTTCCCAAGGATAATGGATAATTCACTGATGTTGTAAAAACGCTGTGTGACCATGGATACTCCTTGTCTGTTGTGCAATTTATGGGCACCAAAGAATAATCACAAATCGACAAACAATGTCAATATACGCAAATTTTGCATGTTTACACGCAAAATCTGCATATGCAAAGTTTGCGTTCTCCGGAGAAACACCTTAAGTGCATGCAAGATTTGCATACACACATGTATCGATATTAATCAGCATGAAGAGCAGATATGCTATTGATTGCTGGTTTAAGATTGTAACATCAAGTTGTTATGTGATTGTTCGGTTGATCAGGGGACTGCCAGAGTCGAGGAGGGGAGAGGGTTAGGTTTTTGAAGCTGTGACGAGTCCCCGTGCGAATGACAGGGGGTACGCCTTTGGAGGCTGCAGGCTATTTGGGAGGATTTGGGGGAGGCTACGCGTTAACGCCAAGGAGTCGCTCTGTGCGCGTGAAATTCTGGCAGGTGAAGAAAATTTTTGCTCCAATTTTGCTCCACTCGCACTGAAAAACTGTGGATAACCATGAAAATTTATGAGCACGCAATTGCTTGATAATATTTGATTAATCGTGGTAACATGTGGATAAGATTGGTCGAAATTTAGGACTTCAAATCCGGTGTGCGGTCGAGAGGTCGCAGGTAGGTTCGACTCCTATACGCTTC
>Ga0066604_10002171_pt1 | contig 10214 bp, 7 predicted proteins | sample Higcelwee11metaG_FD_59501 | JGI IMG/M metagenome (GOLD analysis project Ga0066604, IMG submission 59501) | Freshwater pond sediment microbial communities from the University of Edinburgh, under environmental carbon perturbations - High... | ecosystem: Environmental > Aquatic > Freshwater > Pond... | reverse complement strand
CTCAATAATTGTATTTTTCATTATCAATCAAGATCAACCTTGTCAACAAAATAATATCATTACAAGAGAGTTCTCAGCAATAGAGTTCTATCGGATATTGGCAAAAGAGTTGATATAAACATGATACCATTTACCATTCAAATCTATCCAGCGTTCATTCATAATTTGTGTTTTAGCGGATGACCTGGCCGGGGCTTCCTGTTTATCATCAAAAAATAAAAGCTCTACTCTGACCATTGCAAGGTTGTCGTTCTTCTCAATATTTAAAACCCTACATCCTTTCAATTTCCGTGCCTTGACATGATAAAGAAGATAGTTTTTAACTGGAACCTGGTATTTTGTATGAGGAGCCTCAATTTCATAGGCAGATTCAAACTTTCCGGCTCCCTTGTACTGCCAATAGAGTTTTATCTGTTCGATCAATCCATCAGGCAAACTCTTCCCGGTATTTTCAAAGATAAAGGGGTGTTGGGCAGACTCATCACTCTGAGTTGAACCGTCAGAGCTACAAACATCATCAACTGGTATTACTATAAAGTAAAGCAACATAACGATGCAACATAAAATTAACAGTTTAGTTTTTTCAGCACTATTGGTTCTCATATTTTTCACAACTCAAATCTGAAGGGTGGAGAGAAATCGGTTAAAAACAACCATTGTTGTTCACATCAATTAATTCACTACATTGTACTCTTTCTTAAGCCGATCAAACTCAGCATCCATCTTTTCCTTGTAGTGCTTTTCAACTAACTTCTGCCGGATACCCTCTTTAACCGATTCAAACTCTTTTTTTTCACTCTTTTTTTTATCTGCCACCTGAAGCAGGAACCAGTTACCATCATACATCAAGGGTTCTGTAATCTGACCTTTCTCAAGAGAGGCAACATAATTCCACATCTCTTTGGGCAGTTTCTCCTCTGTTATCCAGCCCATTGATCCATCTTTTTCTTTGGTATCTGCATCAATACTATCCTCCTGTACTGCTGCAGCAAAATCTTTAGTGCCGCTGTCAATATCTTTTTTTATCTTTTCACACACAAATTCATGTTTAACCATGATCATGTTAAGGTGATATTCAGCAGGAGCTATAAACTCTTCTGGGTTGGCAATATAGTATGATTTCAAAACATCTTCATCAATTTTAATAGACTGGTTGACCTTCTCTCCATATAGTATCCCGTAAAACTTCTCAGTCATGATCTCTATTTTCTTATTTATTACAGGGTCATTCCATTTTTTCTTTGCTTCCAAAGCAAAAAGCCTGTTCCGAAGCAAAGATTTGATTTTTTGCTCATCACTAGTCTGGAAATTAGGGGAGAGAAATGAATTTTCCACATCAAGATCGCTTTGTGTTATGGTAAAACCATCTGCCTTTACAAAGATTTTGCCTTTATCTTCAGCATGAACTGTGCCAGCAAAAATACAGACGATTATAAACATTGTCATGTTTTTTATTATCTTATTCAATTTATTCTAGAACTCCTGTCAGTTGAATTATGTAAAAATCTTTCAGTGGGTGGCTGTAACCATTAAGACGCTCACTTTTCCCGTGTCAAAGAAATCTAGCACATTGATGATAGTGACCACTTATTTTTTAACAGTTATTGAGAAAGCTTATTATACTATATTGAAAGAACACTCTTAGTTGGAAAACAGACCATTTGGTATGAATTATGGTTCCGGCATACAAGCCTTCATACGTTTGCGTATGCTCAAGTAAACCAAAAAGGGACTCTCTGTCAAGAGAGATCTCACCATCCTTTAATTTGATTTCAGCAAATCAGAGGATTTTGAATTCTGTCAGAAAATAGTAGTATTAGCAATCACAATCTGGCCTTGGCATATATGAAGGGCAAACACACTTAAATTGTATTGACTACAGGTACTTCAATAAGGTAAGTATCAGCCCCGATAATGTCAGTATCTCTCCCCAGCCAGCCTTAAGGAGTTGGCTCTTATTCCAAGATTTTGATATGGTAAAGGACTCCTTTAAACTTTTCAACTGAAAAGGAGACCTAAGAGCTGGATTGACATGCACTGATTTGAACACAGATACATAATAAATAAATTTGTACGATATATTATTATAATTTTAAAAGGCTATACTCAAATGAAATTTCCTAAAATTCTTATTATTATTGTTACATGGAACAAAGAAAAATATCTACTGAATCTTCTGGCATCGCTCAAAACACTTGTTTATGACAAAAATAGCCTTGATATTCTATTAGTTGACAATGCAAGCACAGACACCACTGTGCTTAACGTCGCCAGAGACTACCCTGAAATCAAAATACTATGCAATAAAGAGAACCTTGGTGGCACTGGTGGGTTTAATACTGGGCTGCAATGGGCATCTGAACAGCCTGATGCAACGTATGATTATCTCTGGCTTCTTGATAACGATGTTCTTGTCAATAAATATGCTTTGAGTGAGCTTGTTACACTACTGGAAGGAAATAGGGATGCCGCCATAGCTGGCTCATCAATGATGCAGCTTGACTATCCCTGGCGTATTAATGAGATAGGGTCATACTACAGCAAACGCAAAGGAACCCTGATTTTTAATTTTCACTGTGTCACAGTAGATCTATGGAAGGGGTGCAACATGGACTATCTACTTGATTTACAATGTGACCTATCTGATTTCATCCCGGATTTCAGATCTTATATTGATGTGGACTATGTTGCAGCGGCTTCCATGCTTGTTAGGGCGGATATTGCAAAAAGAGCGGGGCTATGGAATGATTTTTTCATACATTTTGATGATGTCGAGTGGTGTCTGCGTATTGCCCGTATGGGATACAGGGTTCTTGCTTCCTGTAAATCACTAATATGGCACATGTCTGCTGCTGCAAAAGTGCCCACATGGGTACTTTATTATGATACCAGAAACACTCTGTATGTGATGAAAAAACATGGAAAACAGGGCTTTGCACTTAAAAGAGCCATCAATTATGAACTGAAGCGGGCATTTTATTATGCCTTAATTGGTCGTATGGAGCTTGCCCGTCTTATCATCAGCGGAGTTGATGATTTCAACAACGGTATTACAGGGAAAAAAAGCATTCAATTGCCCTCCATGCCTAACCATCTTGAGCAAAACCCATCAGAGTTGCCTTTTATGGACCCAAATATCAGAAGAGTTCTTGTCGCATGGCCAGTGAACATGTATGCTACTGGACTTCAAAAAATTCTCGTTCGTACAGCCATGCAAAGGCCGGAACTTGAGATTGATTTTCTGACAAAGCCCGGGGGACTTGAAATATATCAGTTTCCCAGGTCAAACTTTATTGAAATGCCTGCTAAAAAATTCTGCCGATATATCACTTACTGGCGCTTAAGAAACAGATATGATCTGATTTTGCAGTCAGAACATGAAAGAATCATTGTTTTATCCTGGCTTGGTGGCAAGCTCATGTTTCTAAGCAATACTAACTACTGCATTCGAAATTCCCCTGACTTTTTTAAACTGCTCATCTTTTACTTCAAGGAAATTCTAAAACGTTGGGAAATTAAAGGTATTATAGGCATGATAAAAAATTTATTACCTTTATAGCTCTCAAGAAAAATATCAGGTAAGCCATTTTATATGAAAGTCTGAGGATACAAACTGGTTGCTACCCCGTAGAGACGCAAGATCTTGCGTCTCTACAACTTTCATGCTTCGTTGTGTCTGTCAGGGCATGGCTGTTATAAGAATACAAATTAATAACATGCTGTTAAAATAAATCACCATAATTTATTGATCTTAAGGTACTATATCTAATCAAGTCTCCATTAAAAGATGGACGATTTGATACTAAAAGGTTAAAAGTAGAATATGATGTTCAATCAATACATAAAGACCATTAAAAAATATGCTCGCAACCTGCTTTCGCATCTTATACCTTTTAGAGACAACTATTGTTCTAAATATCAAAAGTACAAAGATAAGAGCACAGGTGTTATAACATACATTCCAGACGAAGTACTTTTGAAACAATGGGCATCAAGCGAGTGGAGTGAATATCAAGCCTGGATTTTTCACAAAGAATTTATAACATTAAACCAGTGGAAAGTACTGAGAAACGACTCCTTGAAGCTTGTGAACCAACCATTCATCAGTATTATAACTCCTTCTTATAATACTGAGCCTGAGATGCTCAGGGAGTGTATTTATTCAGTTCAAATCCAAACATACCACAACTGGGAAATGTGTATTGCTGATGATGGCAGTACAGATGAAGCTACTATTGCAATGTTAAAACATATTGCCTCGGAAGATCCTAGAATCAAGGTATCCTTTTCAGAAGAGAACAGAGGTATATGTCATGCAACCAACCGCGCGTTAAGACTTGCCAAAGGTGAATATGTTGCATTTCTAGATCATGATGACCGTCTGGCTGTCAATGCTTTATCTTGTATCGTTCATGCAATCAATAGTAATCGATCAATTGATGTGATCTATTCAGATCGAGATATGCTGTCACTCAGGGGACTCAGGTTTATGCATCTTCTAAAACCAGACTGGTCTCCAGAGCTTTTATTCTCGACAAATTATATCTGTCACCTTCTGGTGTACAGAACCGCACTGATCCATAAAGTAGGAAACATTCACCATGAATTTGAAGGGTCTCAGGATTATGATCTGATTCTCCGTGTGATGGAGTTGAATCCTGTAGTACACCATATTCCAAAGGTTCTTTATCACTGGCGCCAGAACGAACAATCTGTATCCTTAAATCACGATGTAAAGGCTTATGCATATAAAGCAGGTGTGCTTGCATTAGAACATGCTTTAACAAGAAGGTCATTAAGAGGTGAGGTAAGTGAACTTTTAGATTTATGGAGAGGACATTATAGGGTCAAGCTGGAGCCCCCACCTGATGATACGGTCTGTGTGCTTGAGTTGGATAAAGAGTTACCCTCTGATGAATTTGTACACTGTATTTTAAAGCAAATGGAAAGTGCTAAAAAAGCATGTTATATTGTTTTTATTTCCAGAAACTTTTCTGCTGACACTTCACTGTCGGCAGTCCAGGAGATGACATCCTGGTTTCAAGTGGCTGGTGTTGGCTTGGTGACAGGCAAAATCGTTAATGGTCTGTCAAAAATTGTTCATGCTGGAATAATTCAGAGAAAGGCAGCCTCTCCTCTGTTCATTTTTGAAGGTGCTGATGAGTCAACTCCTGGATATATGGGGGTAACTCGTATTGTGCGTAATGTAAGTGCGCCTCACCCATACTGTTTTGCCATAAAAAAGTCTCTGTGGGATGCGATGGATGGTTTTGACCCTGTGTTTAAAGGGCCACATGCTCTCCTTGACCTGGCATTCAGAGCATCAAGAGCAGGGGAACGGACTGTCTATACACCGTTTGCAAAATTCATATTGGAGAGCCAGACCTTTGAGCAACCTTTATGGTTAGAGTCCGATGCAGTGTACTTTGCAAAAAAATGGGATGATTATCTTTCAAAAGGGGATCCTTATTATAATGAGCATTTGACTCTTAAGTTGACTGACATGGGGTTAAATGCAGATGTTGCTGAACTGGCTTTAAAAGGCCAATCAAATGGATAATTTCAGCACGATCTTTTTTTTAAATTGCCTACTAGGAGTTGGCATTGCCAGTTTGATATTTATTATTCCTGGTATTTCTATTCAGTATCTACTTGGAACAATTACAACAATCAGAAATTCTTCTGCACTGTTCTTTGCACCGATATTGGGAATGAGCATATATGGTCCTGTTTCATTAGTGTTTGTTTATCTTTTTGATTGCTCATTTCATAGCCTGATATTCGTCATATTGGGATTTAATATTGTCATACTCATTGTCATTAGAAGATATCATTGCATCTCTGATGAATATCTAAAACAAATTCCCTATATATATGTGTGTCTCTTCTTCTTCTGTGCTGCTTTTTTTGCAGTGTTAATAACCATTCATATATATCCGTTAATATCAGAAGACGCTCTGTTTATTAATGGAATGATATTTGATCATGCCAAATGTGCCATCATAGATGCCATTGGACGCGAAGGATTACAACCATCAAATCCATATTTTACCCCTTTTGGCAAAAGTCTTCCTCTAAACTATTATTATCAATGGTATTTTTTAGCATCACAACTCAAAATATTAGTAGGATTAAGCGGATGGCAGGCAGATATTGTCATGACATGGTTTACAGCCTTTGCTTCGGTATGCCTGATTATTGGGATAACGTTGCAGATATCAAAGCCCAGAGCTGGTATTTTTGCCATCATACTTCTTTTAACAAGCCCGATGTATTCAACTTTATGCTGGATATTTGGTACAAGATTTCAGAAGATTTTCTGCATAGCACCTTTACGTAATCTGGAACCTGTGTGGTTGCAGCTCTCCTGGGCACCACAGCATGTTTTTTCAGCTCTTTCCATAATACTCATACTGTTTTTATGTTCACGGATTTTAAGCAGATCAACTCCTGTTTTGAGCTATGGCGCAATAATAGGACTGTGTGTCGCATCATCGGCTGGCAGTTCCATATGGGTCGGTGGCATTGCGTTAGCCTTAACAGCACCAGTGATTATAGTAATTTTGGTATTGGCAAAAATACCAAAGGAGAGTATGTTCAGATTGATTAAAACATCTATTATTGCTCTTCCGTGGTGCTTTATATTTTTCTGGCCAATTTTATCATCTATTACAGGAGTGCCTTCAGGATCTCCTGAATCAAAGTTTCCAGTTGCATTAGCTCTGCTTTCTTCAACTAATTTAATCCAGAGGGGGACTTGGGTATCTAATGTTATTCATCTGATTATGTTCTGGCTGCAATTATTGCCATTAAGTTTAGGCGTTATGTTTATCGCAGGGCTACCCGCATTATTCATTAAAATATCAAAAAACAGGCAAGAACAATATCTCAGGCAACTAATGATAGGAGCCACCATAGGGTTTTTGTTAGTATCACAATTTTTTAAAAGTGTTGTTTTGAATAATGACTTGGGCTGGCGTGCAGTTATAGTGCCAGAACTGATACTTATAATCTGGGCGTCTGTCATGATGTCGGATCTAATCTATGCCAAAGATCCTGTTAAATATGAATGGAGGTTCAGTTCAATTCTGTTTCGCTGGCGGGGCTTCCTGTCAATTATAACCGCAATACTTTTAACTATTGGGCTTCTAAGTTTTATCTGCACATACCATTTTCCGATTCCTGCTGCTCAGGTAGATGAAAATACGTTAAATATCCGGCGAAGATTTCTTCTCCAAAAAGAGGCATGGGAAATTGTACGCAAACATGTCAAGATTGATGAAATTGTACAGTCAAACCCGGATGGCTATAAAGAAGTAACTCCATGGCCTGCCAATCTTCCCTTTGCACTCTTTGCTGATAGACGATCTGCATTTGCATCTCCAGAATTTGTATATGCTTATGCCCACAATTTCGATGATGGTTTAAGAAACAGCAGATATAAGCTTATACAAAATATTTTTTCACAACACCCAGATATTGAATCTATTCATAAAATAAGAGAGGAGTTGAACATTAAAGCCCTTTTGATAGATCAGTTCGACGATGTATGGAACAGCACCCAGATTGAAGATTCAGGGATCTATAGAAAAATATATTCAGATAAAAATTTTAAAATTTATATTGCAAATGAGTGAACACAGTAGAGGATCAATAAATATGAAACTGAAAAAAATGCCCTATGATTTAGTTATAGTAATGCCAGTATATAATGAGGAAGAGTGTATTGTTAATGTTATCCAGTCATGGCTTGATATATTGTCACACATTGACATTCGATTTCAAATTCTTTTACTAAATGATGGTTCAACCGATAGTACAGCCCAAGTATTAACAGTGTTTAACAAAGATCCACATATTAATATTATTAACAAACACAACAGTGGACATGGGCCAACCATACTCATGGGATATCGAATGGCGCTGGATATGTCTGACTGGATTTTTCAGTGTGACAGTGATGATGAAATGAAAGCAGAGCATTTTCCAGATTTATGGCAAAAGCGCATGAATTATGATGTGTTGTTTGGTATCAGGCACAATAGAAGCCAGAGTAGTGGTAGAAAAATGATCAGCATGGTCTCCAGACTAACTGTCAAACACCTTTTTGGTAAAGGGATTTCCGATGTGAATGTCCCCTACAGGTTAATTAGCAACCATGTGATGAAAAAGATCATTGCACATATTTCTGACAATACTTTTGCCCCCAATCTCATCATCTCTGGCCTGATAGCAATGTATAAATACAGGATTTATGAGATATTAGTTCCACATGAGAGTCGAAAGACCGGTAAAGAGTCTTTGGTGCAACTGAAGTTATGGAAAATGACTCTAAAATCATTTAAGCAGACAATTACTGCACGATACAACTGTTCTGTTTAATAGGTAGGGGGGAACTCTCTATTAATACATTGATAAGCAATATAGATTTTCAGATAAGTCTTTTTATCCAGCCAGAGCTAAAGCTCTATGCTAATTTTTACCCAAGCCACCCTCTTAAGGGGGCTTCCTTTATGAGTTAGCCGAGGGCTTCAGCCCCACTGCGGTATAGTTCCAGAAAATATTTTCTGCCCATTTACTTATCTGGAAAACTATAGAAACTACAACGACAGTTTACTTCTCCTTGATGCTGTAGGGTGCAGCTGATAAGAGTCAGAATTTATGAAAGGAGTTCTTTTGAACGAAAATTATATGGAACAATTCAAAGGGCTGGAGGCTGGCCCTTTGGTTCAGTTTATAAAATATGGAATTGCGGGTGGTATTGCCACTTTTGTACATATAATTATTTTCCATCTTGTTGCATGGAAAATTTTCCCGTCATTGCAGCAAAATGACTTTGTTATTCTCCTTTCCGGTCTGCCTATTAAAGAAGTTGATGTAGCAACCCGCGCACTCAATTCCATGCTTTCAAATGTAGCTGCATTCCTCTGTTCCAATATGGTTGCATACATTATTAACATCTACTGGGTATTCAAACCGGGCAGGCATAATAAAATTATTGAAATAGTCCTGTTTTATCTTGTATCAGGAGTAAGCATGATGATTGGTACAAGCATGATGGGCTTTCTGATCAGGTATTACAGCATGCAGACAACATATGCTTTTACAGTTAATCTTGTCTCTGCTGTTATGATAAATTACGGTATGAGAAAATTTTATATCTTTAAAGGCTGACAAAAAAGAGAGGTTCATGGCCATCTATTAAAATGCCCCCCTGTGTCAGGATAGATGGCTTAATTTCTGGTAATGCATGAAAAAAAGACGCTTCATTGAATAGTCCCTACCACAGTTACTTAATGACTAATGCTCTGATACAGTATTGCCCCTTATTTTTTCCTGGATCAATCCTGAAAAGACCATTCAGGCCGCTATCATATAGTTTTTTGTAGATTGTATTACGCCCCTTATTGATTGGAAATGAGATACTTTTGGATTCAGAAAAAAAAGGTTCATCCTCTGTCTGATAAAAGAGCTGCATAATACCCCCTTCAGTAACATCCATATCAATTTTTATTGCCACACTCTCTCTACCAGCCACTGAATCAACTTTTTCTATCTCAATAAAGGGATCCTCGCCCGAAGAGTTTATCACCAGAACACTCTCTTTCACATCAATACTCTGAATATCCTTACTCTTACCGCAGATCATGGTGTTGATTCCGCTGCCACTGATATCAAGCAGAGAGGCTCTTTTTTCATCAAGCAGAAGCTTCAGATCCTGATAATGTAATAGATCTTCAATACTTAACGGCTGAAGGAATCTATACAATAACAGCCGTTCTGCAATCTCAAATATCACAATATCTGGTTCAGATTTTTTGACCATTTCAACAATGGAGAAATCTGTCTTGTCAATCTCAGCATTGGAAATGTATGTCACCTCTTGAAAAGCGCGGTTAAAGAACTTCGCAATAGCATTGCAGAATGAATCTCTGAACAGCAACAAATGATAACCATTATCTGCTCTCCAGTTGGTAACTTTTACATATTCAAAAGTCTCCAGATTGTTATCATGGTTACTGTTCTGAGGCAGACCCAGGTCTGTTCTCAAATCATGAAACTTGAGATTTTCAAGCGGTTGAGAGAAAGCTATATCAGAATAAAAATCATCCACCCGACGCAAGTTTGCCATTTGACTCAAATCATACCCATTCTGATTCAGATCAATGGAATAATCCACCATCTCAGGGATAATGATATCGCTGAAACTGATA
>Ga0066604_10002170_pt1 | contig 10216 bp, 7 predicted proteins | sample Higcelwee11metaG_FD_59501 | JGI IMG/M metagenome (GOLD analysis project Ga0066604, IMG submission 59501) | Freshwater pond sediment microbial communities from the University of Edinburgh, under environmental carbon perturbations - High... | ecosystem: Environmental > Aquatic > Freshwater > Pond... | reverse complement strand
GGGCTCTGGCGGCCGTCGCCAAGCGGGTGATCGTCCTCGACAACCTCGTCGCCTCGCCGCGCTGGAACGTGCCGTCTCTGCCCAACGTGCTCTTTGTGGAGGGCGACATCCTCGACGAGGTGAAGCTCAAGCGCGTGTTTTTTGAGCGCCCGCAGATCGTCTTCCACCTCGCGGCCTTCTTCGCCAACCAGAACTCCGTGGACCACCCCGAGAACGACCTCATGGTCAACGGCATGGGCACGCTGCGCCTGATGGAGTACGGCGTGCTCCAGGGCATCGAGCGCTTCGTCTACGCCTCGTCAGGCTGCTCGATCTACGGCCACGCCGCGCCCTTGCCGCTCACTGAAGACTTCATGTCGATGCACCTCACCACGCCCTACCAGATCACGAAGATGCTGGGTGAGCTCTACGGCAACTTCTTCCACCACCACTACAACCTGCCCGTGGTGAAGGCGCGGTTCTTCAACTCCTACGGCCCCGGCGAGGTGCCCGGCCAGTACCGAAACGTCATCCCCAACTTCATCTACTGGGCGATGAAGGGCCTGCCCTTGCCCATCACCGGCACGGGCGAAGAGACCCGCGACTTCACCTGGGTCGGCGACATCACCGACGGCCTGTTGCGCGCGGGCGTGGTGCCCGAGGCCATCGGCCAAGAGTTCAACCTCGCCTCGGGCCGCGAGATCCAGATCCGCACCTTGGCCGAGCGCATCAACGCCGCCGTGGGCAACGAGGCCGGCATCCGCTTCGCTGAAGTGCGCCGCTGGGACACCAAGAAGCGCCTGCTCGCGTCCGTAGACAAGGCGCGGAACCTCATCGGCTACGCCCCCGACACCCAGTTTGAGGCCGGCCTCGACCAGACCATCGCCTGGTTCCGCGACAACTGGGAGCGCATCGACCACGCCGCCGCCTTTGGCCCCGGCGCGTCTTCAGCCGTGCGCAGCCTCGTGGTGAAGAAGGACTCCTGAGCCTCTGAACGCCTCACCGGATAGGAGCGCCGCTATGCTTGAGGACGCCATGCCCGCCCAGAACACCCCAGAACGTGTCCGCCTGTTCGGCTGCGAGTTTGACCGCGTGAGCCTCGATGAGGCCGTCGCCCAGGTCGAGGGCTACATCGCTGAAGGCACGCTGCACCAAGGCTGCGGCGTGAACGTCGATCAGCTCGTCAAGATGAAGGACAGCGAGGCGTTCAAGGAGATCATCGGCAAGTGTGATCTCGTCACGGCGGACGGCACGCCGGTGGTGTGGGCGTCTCGGCTCTTCGGCAAGGCCCTGCCCGAGCGTGTGGCGGGCATCGACCTCTTTGAGGCGCTCCTGCCTGTGGCCGCCAAGCGGGGCTATCGGGTGTACCTGCTCGGCGCGAAAGAGGAGTCGCTGCAGGCCGCCAAGGCGGAATACCTGCGGCGGCACCCCGGCCTGCAGATCGTCGGCGCGCGCAACGGCTACTACAAACGTGAGGACGAGCCTGCGATCGCCGCCGACATCAAGGCCACGGGCGCTCAGCTCTTGTTCATCGCGATCTCTTCCCCCAAGAAGGAGGAGTTTGTCGACCGCAACCGCGAGGCCCTGGCGAACGTGCCGTTTATCTTGGGCGTCGGCGGCTCGTTCGACATCGCCGCCGGGTTCGTGAAGCGCGCCCCGGGCTGGATGGGCAAGGTCGGCGTGGAGTGGCTCTACCGCTTTGCGCAAGAGCCAAAACGGATGGGCCGCCGGTACTTCATCGAGGACGCGGCGTTTCTGGGCATGGTCGCGAAGGAGGCCTGGTACAGCGTCTCGGGCAAGGCGCCCAAGGGCTGAGCCCGCCGCCGCGAGGCTCGGCTCAAGGCCCCCAGAACAGGGCCACGGCCCCGGCGCGCACGAGGCCACCCTCGGTCACGCCTTGGGCGCCGAGGCCCCAGTCGGCGAGGCCGTCGCCGTTGAGGTCACCCAGCGCCACGGCGTTGCGGCCGACATAGGCGCGGGTGGCCTCGCCGCTCACGCTGAGCTGGGCGACGTCGGCGATGTCGTAGGCGCCGCTGAGCCCGGCGAGGGTCGAGCCGAGCACGATCCAGGCCGCGCCGGCGTCAGAGAGGCTGCCGACCTCGACGGTGTAAGCCCCGGTGAGCAGCTCTGCGAGGCCGTCGCCGTCGAGATCATTCGCCGAGAGCTCCCAGCCCAGGCGGTCGCCGCTCGCCGCGCCGCCCAAAGACACGTCGGCGTCGTTGAGGTCGAGGTTGCCTGACGGGGGGCCGCCGAAGAAGACGTAGACCCCGCCGGCGTCGGTGGCCGTGGCGTCCCCAAAACGGGCGCCGAGGGCCCACTCGCCCAGGCCGTCGCCGTCGAGATCCCCAAGACCAACGCCGGAGATGCCGACGTTGTCGTCGCCGTCTAAGCCCTCGACCTGGCCCACGGCGAGGCTGGCCGCGGTCACCGCGCTCCCGGCGCTCAGGCCGCCGCCCAAGTAGACGAGCGCGACACCACAGTCGGCGCAGCTCACGCCGTCCATGTCTGGCGCGCCGATGAGCAGCTCCACGAGGCCGTCACCGTCGAGATCACCGAGAGATCCCAGGCCGCCCAAGCCGAGGTGGTCGGTGCCGCCGGTGGCGTTCAGCAGGAGATCGGCGTCGGTGGGGCCGAGCTCGCCCGCGGGCAAGACGCCGCCGAGCCAATACACCGCCACGGCGCCGCCGTTGGAGGCGCTGGTGGGGTCGGCGTAAGGCGCGCTCACAAACAGCTCGCCGAGGCCGTCGCCGTCGAGATCAACGCTGGCGAAGGCCGAGCCCGCGCGGTCCTTGGCCACACCTCCCCGCACGATGAGCGCGGCGTCATCGGCGACGCTCCCGCCTTGGCCCCAGCTCGCCCGATCTTGGGAGGAGAGCACATAGACCGCGCCGAGCTCACTGAGGCCATCGCCCGTGGCCGTGGGCGCGCCCAGGAGCAGCTCCGAGAGGCCGTCGCCGTCGAGATCGACGCCGCCGCTCGCGCCGCGCAGGTCGCCTAAGGTGTCGCCGGCGGCCTCACCGTACCAGAACGCGCTGGCGTCGGTGTCGTCGGCGTCGCTCACCAGATCCGCGCCGTAGAACAAGAAGACTCCCCCGGCGCTGGAGCTGTAGCCCGCGCCGGTGACCAGCAGCTCGTTGAGGCCGTCGCCGTCGAGGTCTCCGGGGGTCTCGAGGCTCTGGCCGAAGGCGGCGCGGGACTCGGTGCCGACGAGGGTGAGGTCGGCGTCCGCGCGGGTGAGCGCGCCGCTGAGGCGGTCGGAGAGGGTGACCGCGGCGCTTGACGAGGCGTCTGTGTCGCCGTCGCTCACGGTGACCTCGCAGGCCAGCTCCGCGCCCGCGCTGGCCCCGGCGGCGGTGTAGGTCAGGCCGCCGCCAGCGCTGACCACGACGCCGTCGAGGAGCCAGTCTACGGTGGTGGTGAGGGTGTCGGCGGGGTCGGCGTCCGCGGCGGGGGCGGTGAGCGCGCAGGTGAAGCGGCCGCCGATGAAGCCTGGGTTGGGGCTGAGGCTGAGGGTGGGCGGGGTAGGCGCGCTGTTCTCGCCGAGGGTGGTGTCTGAGGCCGCGCTCACGCTCCACTCGGCGCCGTCGTACACCCGGGCCTCACACCAGATCGTGTCCCCTTTGTTGAAGCTGTCGCCGGTCAAGGTGGCGGCGCTCCCCGCTGAAGCGCCGTTGACGTAGAAGGTGTGGGCGCTGGTGAGCGTGTCGCCGTCGTCGTCGGTGGCCTCGACGGCGCAGCCCAAGCTCGCGGACTCGGTGGCGGGCAGGCCGGTGAGGCTCACCCCCGTGACCACCGGCGTGGTGTTCACCACGGTGACCGAGGCCACGGCGGTGTTTGTGCGAGAGGAGGAGGTCGCGGTGACCACACACTCCACCTCATCGCCGCGCACGAGCACGCCTGAGAGCGGGATCGTGGCGTCGCTGAGCTCCACCCCGTTCACGGCCCAGCGGGCGCGCTCTTCAGTGATGGCCTCGCCGTCGGGCTCGGTGACCGTCCAGGCGCAGGTCAAAGTGTCGGTGGGTCGGGGCTCGATGGGGTCGATGCTCACGGAGATGCTGGGCCCGGCGCCCTCGATGAGCACGCTGTCTTCACCGGGCTCGCTGGTGAGCGCGCCGTCGCTGGCGATGGCCGAGACCGTCCACACCTCCCCTTTGCGGGTGATGCCCTCGGGCAAGGTCGTCAGGCCGTCGTGCTCGGGCATCGGCACGTCGTCGCGGCGCCAGGTGAAGGTGGTGGTGACGGCTTGGCCCTCGGGATCCTCGGCGGGGGTGACCAGCCCGGCGGAGAGCGCCTCGCCGCTCACCGGGGCCGAGGGGGTGATGCTGGGGATCGGGCTGGTCGGCGGCTGGTTGCCCACGGCGGTGACGGAGAGGGTGGCGGTGGCGGTCTGATCCAGGGCGGCCACGGTCAACACCAGGGTTTGAGCGCCTGCGTCTAGGCCTCCCCCTTCGCCCAAAAAGCCGCCATCTACGTCGGGATCCAGGCTCAGCGAGAACGAGATCGGCGCGCCGTTCGCCGTCAGCGTGGCGGTGGAGAGCGCCTCGGCGAGCGCGTCCTCTGGGCTCACGACCCCCACCAAGCCAAAGGGCGCGTCCGCGGGCAAAGTGGCCCCGGCGGCGGGGGTGCTGAGGCTCAGCGTGAGCGTCTCCACGGGGGCGTCGCTGTCGTCGTCGCCGGGGTTGACGGGGAAGTCGCTGCTTGAGCCTTTGCATCCGAGCGTGACGAGCAGGATCAACCAGGGCGCGGCGCGGCGCGGGATCGGTGGCATTCGTTGCCTCCAAGGTTGAGATCATCATACCAGGGGAGGGCAGATCTCCTCGGAGCGACCATGATCACCTGGACCTCGGCGGGAGCCGTCGAGCGGCCGACGATGGTGCAAATTCGTGTTCAGCGCGCGTACCCCGGCCGTGTACGCGCTGGCGCGCCGGTGCCGACACGCTCGATGACCCCAGCGGAGGTGCTGGACAACCTGCGCTTCTTCACCCGCGGCCTGGACACGCCCCGGTCTCAGCCCTGCACGCGGCTTGTGCTCTCTGGCGTCGGTGTTGCGTCCCGGGAGGACAGCCCTGAAGTGCTGCGCCAAGCGCGGGCTTGGGGCGTTCACCACACCGTGCTGCACGTCGGCCCAGAGGATCTGGAGACCTTCGACGCCCCCCGTTTTGTCGGCCTCGTCGACGCGCTGGTCGTGCCCGTTCAGCCTGGGGCCGGCGGCGGCGGGCTCACTGAAGGCGCGGCGGCGGTGCGGGTGTGTAAGTCGTTGGGGGTGCGGGTCGTGGCCACCACGTCGTTGACCGTCGAGGCGGTCTCTGCGCTTGAGCCCACCGCTCGGGCCATCGCCAGCGCCGGGCCCCAGGCCGCCACGTTCAGCTACCCCTTCCCGATCACCGGCAACACCTCCACCCACGTCCCCCACGTCGGCGCCGTCGTCGCCGCGCTCAGCCGGGTCGTGCCTCTGCTCACCCAGGCGGGGGTTCAGGTCGATCTCAAGGGCCTGCCGTCTTGTTACCTCGGGGAGCTCGCCGCCCTGAACCGTCGCAGCGCAAACCGCTGGTATGTCGACGCCGACCACCAGCGCGGCGACGCCGTGCTCTTTTTCCCCGATGTCGTGCGGTTCACCAAGTCCGAGAGCTGCCGCTTCTGCGGGCTGGACGGCGCCTGCGACGGCTTCTTCTCGACCTACCTTCGGCGCCCGGGCTTCCCGCCGCTGAGCCCCGTCTCCAGCCCCGCGCAGCCCGCCTAGTACAGCGTGTCCCGCACCCGGGCGGCGAGGGCTCGGGCCTGGGCGGCGCGGGGGTGGCTCGTGCTCGCCAGGCCGTCGAGGCGACCAAGCCCCAGCTCAAGCTGGCCGTCGAGCAAGAGCGCCTGGGCCGTCCACCAGTCCCAGCCGAAGGGTTTGCCGCCCAAGGCCTCGACCTGCTTAAACGCGAGGAGCGCGCCTTTGCCGTCCCGGGCGCAGACCAGGGCCATCCCCTCTGCCCAGGGCAGCATAGGATCTTGAAGGGAGGAGCGCGCCGCGGAGCGAAACCGCCCGGCGGCGCTGCGGCAGCCGCCTCGGCCCATGTCGTCAAACGCGGCTTTGGTCGTGCCTTCGTAGCGCGCGCCGAGGTCGGTGGGGGGCAGCTCTGGCGGCAGAAGCGCCGCTGTCGCCCAGGCGCGCTGCTCATCGGAGGGCTGCGCGTCGCGCCACGCGAAGAAGCCCACGCCGAGGGTCACCAGCACGATCGGGATCCACGGCAGGCCGGACTTGGTCTGGGCTGGGGCGCGGCGGGGAGGGGACGCGGCGGCGGGTCGGGCTGGGCTGGGCTTGGTCTTGGCGTTGGGTTTGGTGTTCGTTTTGGCGTTGGGCTCGTCGGCCTCGGCGGCGGCCTCGGCCATGACCCGGCTCAGGGTGTCGACGCTGGGGGGCAAGGCGTCGGCCTGGCGCTGGGCGAGGTTCCGAGAGCGGCCCGGGGCGGGCGGCGGCGGCGCGGCGGCGGGCGCCTCGGTCTGAATCGCGGCGCGTAGGGTGTGCTGGGAGGCGGTCAGGATGTGCGCGCAGGCCGGGCAGGCGTCCGCGTGCTGCTTAAACAGCCGCGCCTGGGCCAAAGACGCGGTCTCCAGCGCGATCGCGGCGATCAGCGCCGCGGCGGGGTGATCGCCGGGCGGCGGCGGGATCTCTCTTCGCCAGCGCTCGATCCCCAAGGTGAGCGCGGCGCGAAGGGCCTCTCGGGCAAACGCCACGGCGCTGTCAGGACGCGCGGCGATGGCCATCGCGGCGGCCTGCTGCTCCATCTTCGAGCGCTCGTCTTCGTCGTCAACACGAAGCTCTCCGGCGCCGAGCGCGCGCCCTGCGAGATCTCGGAGGTGATTCCGCACGGCCATCACCGCCGTGAGGTCACCCTCCTGAAAACGACGCACCAGGGACTCATCCATCCGGGGTCAAGCCTCCTGCGACCGAGACCAAGCTTATCGCACACACACCGCACGTGTTGTTGACGCCGATATGACCTGGGGCGGTCAATGGGTGGATGCCGCGAGGGCAGAGGGCTGGTTACGGGGGAGCCGAACGTGAACCCAGGGAGTCTGGAGCATGAGCGCCTTCGATCAAATGGCAGAGATGGGCCACGAGCAGGTATGCTTCTTTCGCAATGATGAGGTCGGTCTGCGGGCCATCATCGCGGTTCACAACACGGCGCTAGGCCCTGCGCTCGGCGGCTGTCGCCTGTTCCCTTACGCCACCGAGCAAGACGCGCTCCGCGACGTGCTCCGCCTCTCTCGCGGCATGACGTACAAGGCCGCCATGGCGGGCCTCGATCTCGGCGGCGGCAAGGCGGTCATCATCGGCGATCCCGGCATCAAGTCCGAGGCGCTGTTTCGGGCCTTCGGTCGCGCCGTCGAGAGCCTCGGCGGCCGGTACATCACCGCTGAAGACATGAACACCAACGTCGCCGACATGTCGTTCATCGGCCGCGAGACCAAACACGTCACCGGCTTCGACCCCGCGGCGGGCGGCTCGGGTGATCCTTCGCCGGTCACGGCGTGGGGCGTGTTTCATGGCATTCGCGCCACCTTGGAGGTCGTCTACGGCTCCCCCGACGTGCGCGGCCGCAAGATCGCCATTCAGGGCTGCGGAAACGTCGGCTACTACCTCGCCAGCTACCTCCACGAGGGCGGCGCGCAGCTCGTCTACACCGACATCAACGCCGCCCGGGTCGAGCGCTGCACCCGTGAGTTCGGCGGCACCGTGGTCGAGGGCGAAGACTTCTACGGCCTCGACGTGGACGTGCTCGCCCCCTGCGCTGTGGGCGGCATCATCAACAAACACACGATCCCGCTCCTGCGCGCCCCGATCATCGCCGGCGGCGCGAACAACATCCTGCTCGACGAGCAGGCCGATGGTGAGGCCCTGGCGGTCAAGAACATCACCTACGCGCCGGACTACGTCATCAACGCGGGTGGCTTGATCAACGTCTACTCCGAGCTCAAGCACCTGCCGCGCGAGAAGGCGATGAGCGACGCCGCGAACATCTTCTCGACGGTGAAACGCATCATCAACCACGCGAAGGCCCAAGGCGTCACCCCCGTGGCGGCGTCGAACGCGCTCGCGGAGGCGCGCATCGCCAGCATCGGCGGGCTGCGGGCCTTCCACCTGTGAAGATTTCGTCGGGGAAGGGGCGCTCGTCGTCCCTCCTCCCCGACCGGGCGCGCGGTGCGGTAGTGTTGAAGCATGCGCTACCGCCTGCTGCTCGCCCTTGACCACTCCGTCTGGTCCGCCGCCGCCGCCCGCGCTTGCCTGCGTGTGGCCTCTTGTGCGCCGGATCACGTTCATGTGACCGCCACCCACGTCGTGAACGTGGCGCCGTTCAGCGGTCATGTCCTGCAAGACATCGCCGGGATGTTGGGCTGGGAGCCGGTCATCGTGCCCCAGCGGGTCGCGGAGCAGGTGCAGCACCGTGGAGAGCGCCTGCTTTCGGGCTTCGCCGCCGAGGCCGCCGAGCTAGGCGTCGAGGTCAAGGCCCGAATTGAGCACGGGGCCGTCGCCGAGCGCCTCGTGAGCTTAGGCGCTGAGGCCGACCTGCTCATCATGGGCCTTCGGGGCGACACTGAGGAGAGCGCGCCGGGCCAAGGCGGCGCCACGGTGGAGCGCCTCGTGCGCCGGGCCTCGTGCTCGGTCTTGCTCACCGGCTCCAGCCCCTCGCCCTTGAGCCGAATCGCCCTGGGCTTTGACGGCACCGACGGCGCCCGGGCGGCCCTGCGCGCGGTGCGACCCCTCGCGGCCCAGCTCAAGTGCCCGGTGACGGTGATCTACGTCGTGGACGCCCGGCGTGAGGTCGGCCACGACCCCAGCGCTGAAGGGGTCGCCGCCCTGCGTGAAGAGGGCCTTGAGGCCGAGGCGCTGGTGGTTGAGGGGGAGCCCGCCGAGGCCCTGCCGGCGGTGGCCCTTGAGATCGGCGCTGATGTGTTGGCCCTGGGGTACCGAGGCCGTGGCCTGCTCAAAGAGCTGCTTCTTGGCCGGGTGACCGAGCGTGTGCTCGCTGAGGTAGACATGCCTTTGCTCATCGCGCGCTGAGCTTCGCCACCCAAGGATCCTTGAAATCGACGAATTTCTGTCGTAGGCGGCTCATCCTCTCTTCTCTGTTGTCCACCCCGATCGCCTCGGCTATTCTCAATCTCCTCTGGGGCGCCCAATCCCCAGCGTGATGATCCTTCGATCGCTCCTCTCCTCCGGCTCCCCGCCGGGGGGACTCTCCCGCTCTCCTCTGCTGCTCCTCCCTCCTCCGTCCCAAACGAGCCAATCCCCTTGTTCGCGTTTCAGCCCGAGCTCTTCGCCGTCCACACCGAGGTCTACGACGGTCCGCTCGAGCTGCTCCTCTACATCATTCGACGCGACGGGCTCGACATCCGGGACATCAACATCTCCCACATCACCGCTGAGTACCTGGACTATCTGGACATGATGACCCAACTTGACCTGGATATCGCCGGGGACTTCCTGGTGATGGCCTCCACGTTGTGCCAGCTCAAGAGCCGCGAGCTCGTGCCCAGGGTGCCCACCCTTGAGGTGGACGATGAGGACGAGGAGGATCCCAAGGAGACCCTCGCCCGGCGCCTGCTGGAGTACGAGCGGTTCAAAGAGGCGAGCGAGAAGCTCATGGCCCGGCCCATCTTGGGTCGTGACCAGTTCACTCGTCCGCCCCAGACCGCCGCCGCCGATGAGCGCCCCCTAGACCCCACCGTAGACGCCTTCGGGCTCTTGGAGGCGTTCTACGCCGTCCTCGACCGCCTGAGCGAGGCGCCTCCCGTGCACGAGGTCCAGATGGAGGAGTACTCCATGGCCGAGCGTGTGCGCTGGGTGTTGGGTCGCTTGGAGGACCAGCCGGGCATTCAGCTCAAGAGCCTGTTCTTGGAGATCTCCAGCCGCTCCCAGCGCATCCTCACCTTCTTGGCGCTCTTGGAGATGGCGCGCTTCCAGATGGTCGAGCTGTGTCAAGACGGCCACCTCCTCGACATCGAGCTGCGCGCCCGGGTGCGCCTGGCGGATGCCGACCTCTCCCGCTTGCCCGACGGCTACGACCGCCCCTCCTCCGAGGCGGGCCGCCGCCTCGCCTGAGCCCTACGCTCGGTCCGGTCCACCTTCGCACGACGTGAGCCACGCCGATGTCCGACGAGCGCACGCACAACCTCATCGTGTTCCCGGGGCTCAAGCGGGATGACAACGAGCCCGTGGTCCCTGACGGGGATCCGGTCGAGCTGCATG
>Ga0066604_10002148_pt1 | contig 10269 bp, 10 predicted proteins | sample Higcelwee11metaG_FD_59501 | JGI IMG/M metagenome (GOLD analysis project Ga0066604, IMG submission 59501) | Freshwater pond sediment microbial communities from the University of Edinburgh, under environmental carbon perturbations - High... | ecosystem: Environmental > Aquatic > Freshwater > Pond... | reverse complement strand
CTACAACGTTTGGCTGCCACATTCAGGCGTGGAGATCTTATTGAAATACTTCACCGCTTGCCGGATTTATGAAGCTTATGAAGCAGGCCATATGTGGTGGTAATAACCCAAACCAAATCAACCTATTTTGGAGATTTTGAGTTTTTACGAGGCCATCAAGATAGCATTGTTATTTTTAGGCCGATTTTCCGCATATTCTAAATGTTGGCCCCCCCTATAAGGAAAAAAATGAAATGAGTGATAGAGGTAATCGTGTATGCCCGGTTGAAAAAGCGGGTAGTCTTGATAATAGAATTCGGAGGTGGTTCCAAAATCCTCAGAAAATACTACGGCCATATATAAAAGAGGGAATGACAGTTCTTGAGGTAGGATGTGGCCCAGGCTTTTTCTCGGTTGATATGGCTCTCATGGCTGGCAAATCGGGTCAAGTGATTGCCTGCGATTTACAGGAAGGGATGCTTCAAAAGGTAAGAGATAAGATAAACGGTACAGAACTTGAGGCGCAAATCAGACTGCACAAATGCGAAGAGAGTAAAATAGGCGTATCAGACCATGTTGATTTTGTTTTATTGTTTTATGTGGTCCACGAGATTCCAAACAAGGAAGGGCTTTTTGATGAGATAAGGTCAATACTAAAACCAAATGGACAAGTCCTCATAGTGGAGCCTCCATTTCACGTTTCAAAATCGGCGTTTGAAGAGACTATCAAAAAAGCCAGAGATATCGGGTTTGTCGATACTGATGGGCCGAACATGCTTTTTCACAAGACCGTGATATTGAAAAAGGGCTAACAAATAAGGATAGATCGTGAGAGTGAAGCGATCCACGATCCTATATTGTTATGAAAACTAAAGGATACAAAAAGAGGTGTTGGCAATATCAGATGATGCATCGAATAACCACTATTGGGTACACAGTCTTTGGAGTCGCTGCGACTTTGTTCTGGTTCATCATTGTTCCACATCTGAACTCTTGGGAGCCTTCTCGGTACACCTTCGGCATTGTAGTTATTTGCATCGCTATGGTCAACATTGTTGGCTTTGTTTATCTGATCCGGAAACGCGCCGATTATGGACGCTGGTTAATTGCAACCGGGTTGATCGGAAACAGCCTATCCCTGTTTATAATTGTATATGCTTTGGCAGGCTCTCTCTTTTTAGAATATTTTTTCCAGATGTAACCTTCACCATACTGGTCTATTTCTTAATGCAATATCTCTGGATGCATGAATTTATTCTTTCAGTTAATATGGGCGTGTCCATGATGAGGATAAAGGAGTTTCTTTCACATGTTTAAGAAAACAGTGACAATATCGTCTATAATTGTTTTAACAGCTTTACTATCATGCTTATATTATATTTACGATATCAAATATCCAAATCATTTTGTTGGTGATATGTATGGACTTGAAGTAATGTTTCGTGTTTCCATCATTCTTGTTGTATCTGTATTGTTACTTATCGGGTTATTGATGTTAACGATTGGATGGAAGAGGAAAAACAAGAGATTAACCAAGATTGGGCTGGTTCTGGCGGATCTCTTCTCCATAGTTCTTATATTGATGTCATTAAATGTTTATTTTTCACGGTATCAGGATGAGATTCGAAAGAGATATCCACAAAAAAGCACAGACAAGCTTATCAGAATTGCATTAGAAAAGAATGACCAATACGCAATTTATGAGATAATCGCAAGGAAGGATACTTCTGCGGTTCCAGCTTTGAGTGGCATATTGCTTGATGAAAATCAAAATGTACGACTCAGGATTGAATCTGCTCATGCATTAGGGCAGATCGGTGGATACGACGCCCGAGCTTCACTTGATAAGGCATTAACAATATCTGATGGAAATTCATTTTTAGCTGAAACCATCAAATATTCAATAGAGAATATTGATGGAAAAGACGGAAGATAGGAGTGTTGCAGGTAAATGAACAAAGTTCATGAAAATAGAATATTACGCTGAACATATACCACGACAATCCGGAAATAACAGACAGACGCAAGCTGAGAGTGATGAATCTTGAATGTTCAACCATCTGACTGATTGAACATTCAAGAGGATCAGAATAAACAGGTTTCTAACCTGCCAGGGAGTAACTAAAGGGGTAGGGCGCTATCCTGCAAAAGAGGCTTCATCCATCTCAACAGCCACCCCGGTTGTTGTTTTCAGAGCAATCAGATTTCCCATTGTGATGGGGAGAAATGAGTCAACAAAAAACTGAAGGGATTTTACAAGACCATCATAAAATGGCTTATCCTTCTTCTTGGCTGATTCAAGCTTCTGTGCAGCAATGGTGGCTCTCCAGAGAAGCATCCAGACAACCACAACATCGCCTGTTGCATCCTGGAACGGATGGGCATTTGCAAAGGCGTTGAGCACCTTGGCAGACATGGCAGTCTGACCCATGTGCAGAGCAACTTCAGCAAGCTTGTTGAATGCCTTCTCAATTTTTTCTGTATATGGGGCAAGTGTCTCAATCTCCTTGGCAACTGCCAGAGTCTTCTGCATCTCGCCAAACAGATCCATTACAGGTTTTCCCTTGTTCATACCAAGTTTTCTGCCCAGAAGATCCATGGCCTGAATTCCGTTGGTCCCCTCATAGATCATTGTAATGCGGCAATCTCTTAGAAGTTGTGCCATTGGATACTCCTCAATGAATCCATATCCACCATACACCTGCATACCCTGGCTGCATACCTCAAAAGCTCTGTCTGTCACATAGCCCTTGGCAATCGGGGTGAGAACCTCAACAAGGCCCTGATATTTTGCCCGCTCCTGCTCTGTTTCACCAACAACAGCCATGTCTGCACAGTAGTTGACATAGTAAAGGATGCTTCTCATCCCCTCAACAAAAACCTTCATCTTCATGAGCTGTCTTCTGACATCAGGGTGGTTGATGATGGTGACTGCCTTGGCATCAGGATTCATCATATCAAGAAGACTCTTGCCCTGAACTCTCTGTTTTGCATAGTTGACTGCATACATGTAAGATGCTGTTGCACAGGCAAAACCCTGAAAACCGACAAGCAGACGTGCTTCGTTCATCATGACAAACATAGCCTTCATCCCCTTGTTCTCCTCTCCAAGCAGGGTGCCGATGCAGTTGCCGTTGCCACCTAGGGAGAGGGAGCAGGTAGAGTTACCGTGAATGCCCATCTTGTGTTCAATGCCTGTGCAGACAACGTCGTTGAACTCTCCAAGAGAGCCGTCAGGGTTGACTCTGAATTTGGGTACAAGAAAGAGGCTGATTCCCCTTGTCCCTTCAGGGGCCCCTTCAATACGGGCAAGAACCGGGTGGATGATGTTCTCTGTCAGGTTGTGCTCTCCGCCGGATATGAAGATCTTTGCACCTGTGATTGAGTATGTTCCATCACCATTTTTTCTGGCACTGGTGGTGAGGGCTCCGACATCAGAACCAGCTTCCGGTTCAGTAAGGAGCATGGTGCCTGCCCATTTACCTGAGTACATATTTTTAAGAAACAGTCTCTTCTGCTCATCAGTTCCAAACTCCTCCACAAGTTTGCCTGCTCCGTGTGTGAGACCTGGATACATCATGAACGGATAGTTGGCACCATTGAAGTATTCAGCAGCAGCAGAGGCAACAGTTCTTGGCATTCCCTGACCGCCCCATTCAGGAGACTCTGTGGTGGCAAGCCATTCACCTTCACAGAAAAGTTCATACAGTCTTTTAAAGGGCTCCGGGGTTGTCACCTTACCGTTTTCCAGTTTACAACCCTGAGTATCCCCCTCTTTCTGGGTGGGAAGAATCTCTTTTACCGCAAGATTTCTTGCTTCAGATACAATCAGATCAATGGTTTTTCTGTTAAACTCCTCAAACTTTTCATGTTTTGTTGAGAGTGACTCTGCATTGATCATTTCATGCAGTAAAAAATCAATATCCCGTCTGTCTGCTATAAACTGTGCCATTTTTTTAAATTCTCCCTTTTTTTGTTATGCCTTCTCTGAATTATCCTTCATATTATTCCACACTCGTTTCAACTGCTGAATAAGATGAAAATATTGTGATCAGGTAAAGTGATTAAAATTGTTAACATATAATAAAAACAGATGTTTTTTATCTATTACAACAGTAAAGCCATGATTTTAATTGAAGCTGAGTGAGCTTGTATCTCTGCTGACTGAGCTTATATCTCCATTTAAAAAATATGAATTCATATTCATTACACTATAAAATTTTATAGTCAATAAGAATTTTTATTTCTTAACATTTTTTTTTATATCAAACAGCGTTTATGCGTGATGATTTTTTTTATGTTAAAGCCTGTTCCGATTTTTTATATTGAAGCCTGCTCCAATGTCAGCTATAGATGCATAGAAGATTGGAAATTAATTTAAAAGATCAGGAGGATGGTATGCAGTTTATTGTAATGGGTTATGATGGCACGGACGAACAAGCCCTTGAGAGAAGAATGGCTGTCAGAGAAGAGCATCTGAAGATGGCTTCAGAGATGAACAGCCAGGGCAGATGGCTCTATGCTGCCGCTATTCTGGATGACGAGGCTAAGATGTGCGGTTCAATGATTGTGTGTGAATTTGATTCAGAAGAGGCTCTTAAATCAAAGTGGCTGGATAGAGAGCCCTATGTGGTTGGAAAGGTGTGGGAAAAAATTGAGATTAAACAGGCTAAGGTTGCACCTTTCTGTGCCAGATGATCACCTCATCTTAACACTGTAAATGGCCTGCCTCTCTGGATAGAGGGTAAGATTGGAAAATAGAATGAGGGTGTACAGAGGGTGAAGTGATATGGAAAACAATGATGTAATTAGAAGATTCAGGTATGCTCTGAATATTTCCGATGCCACAATGGTCAATATATTCAAGATGGCTGAGTGCAAAATAGAGAGAACAGAGCTTGGCAACCTTCTTAAAAAAGAGGGGGAGCCTGGATACGCTATCTGTTCAACAGATCTGCTTGAACGCTTTTTTGATGGATTGATTCTTTATAACAGAGGGGCTCAAGAGGAGAAGAGTTCTGAACGTGAAGCACCTTCTCCCAGGTCAGGCAGTGCTGGTAAATATGGAACCAACTCAGACAGTGCTGGTAAATATGGAGAACATATAAGAGTCTCTGCTGCACCTGACTCATTGGATAACAATCTGATTCTCAAGAAGATCAGGATTGCCCTTGACCTGAAACAGGAGGAGATGATGGAGATCTTCAGGCTGGGAGATGTTAAAATTGCCAAGGGGGAGTTTACAGCACTCTTCAGAAAAAAGGGGCATAAAAATTACAAGGAGTGTGGAGATCAGTATCTGAAGAGATTTTTAGAGGGGCTTGCCATCCGCCACAGAATGTAGATTGATCTGCATATCATCTCTGTCAAGAGTCTCATCAGTTCTGATTTTGAACTCAGTTGATGGATAGCGCTCTTTAAGCCGTTTAATGTTATGGTTACTGTCACCTCTGGCTCTTGAGAGGGAGTCTGGATGGACAGTGAAGGTGATGATCTTATCAGAGGGAGTTATCCTTGCAGCAGAGAACTCTTTTTTAATCAGATCTGAAGCTCTGTCAAAAAAGAGTTCAGAATAGACAAGATGGCCAAATGCCGGATGCCATGGACCTGCCAGCATGGAAAGTTTGTCCTGAAGCAGATCAGATGCCTGAAGCCCCATCCTTATGACAGGGATATTGTGCTTCTCAAATATCAGAAAGAGCTTCTTTACAAGTTGAACGCATGAGTCGAGCGATAGAGGAGTGTATCTTCCTTCACGGTACCATCTGGCAAGAAGGCTCCCTTCAAGAACAATCAACGGGTAGATTCTGACAAAATCAGGTTCAAGGCTTGCAATTCTCTGTGCAGTGTCAATGGCTGTCTCATCACTGTCTCCTGGAAGCCCGACCATCATCTGCATACCTGTTTCAAAGATCGGGCTCTTCTTGCTATCTCCATATGACCTCAGAATAGATGCAGCCCTTATGGTATCTTCGGCAGTGTGGCCCCGTCTTGCCATCTCAAGTACTCTGTTATCCATTGACTGCACCCCAATCTCAACTGTTGAGACAGGGTAGGGGGCTATAAGCTCAAGCCTCTGTTGAGTTATTGTCTCTGGTCGTGTTGAGAACCGGATGGAGTCAATTTTCTTCTCATCTGCAAGCTCCTGAGCTGCCAGGAGAAGTGCAGATATCTCATCTTGCTCAAGTCCAAGGAAGTTTCCTCCGAAAAATGCAAGTTGAACCTTTTCTCTTGAACCCTTATACCCTAAAAAACGCTCCACCTCCTGCCGTATCTCAGCCTGAGATGGGAGAGAGCCCCTTTCAGATCTATCTGTTCTCTTCTTATTATCAATGCTCTGGTTCATCTCTGTTATTTCAGATATTCTGCTTGCCGATATTTCAGATCTCTCTGTGATAATGGATTGATTGCAGAAAGCACACTGATGAGGGCATCCTGAGTGGGGTATGAAGATTGGAATGACAAGGGGTCTATCTCTTTTCAAGTTATAACCTCTCTCCTGAAGGGTCGTGGCAAGCCCCACCCATGATCATGAAAACCTGAGCGCCTCTTCAGGTCAGGATGGGGATGGAAGAAGAGGCTGCACTGGAAACTGGCGCTGGAACCTATTGAGAGGTGATGGAGCCACGGCTCCTCTTTAGAATAGTAAGAGCATTTGCTGCCGCATTCTGTTCTGCCGCTTTTTTGCTTTTTCCCTCACCTCGTGAGTCCATATTGCAGACATTGAGGATGATCTCAAAGGTCTTGTCATGGTCAGGTCCACTCTCGTTCAGAACAGTGTAGCAGGGGGTGAAGTTGCCCATCTCCTGAACCATCTCCTGAAGCATGCTCTTATAGTCACAGGTGTCGCTTCTTGATGTGATCTCGGTTATCTGCGAATCAAAATAGATGGAGATGAGTTCACAGGTACCCTCGAATCCAAGGTCAAGAAATATGGCTGCAATCACAGCCTCAAAGGTGTCTGCAAGAATAGAGTTCTTTTCTGTCCCACGGGATAACCGTTCTCCTTTGCCAAGCAGGATAAATCTTCCAATATCCATCTGACGTGCCATAGCGGCAAGACCTGACTCACTGACAAGGGTTGATCTCAATTTTGACAGCTCACCCTCTTTCATCTGAGGAAACTTTTTCATCAGAAGATGGGCCACTGCAAGCCCTAAGACAGCATCACCCAGAAATTCCAGCCTCTGGTTATCTGAGATATGACTCTTTTGCACCTCATTAACATATGAGCTGTGGCAGAGGGCATTTGAGAGAAGAGAGCTGTCATTAAACAGATAGAGGAGATTCTCCTCAAGTTTTGAGAGATCGGGCTTTTTCACTCTGTCAACAGCCATGTAGAGGAGTCTGTAAATGTCATGGTCAATCGACAGATTTCCGTGGCCTGTACCCATCTCAACCTCCTGTTTGAGTCTGCCATGAAAATCAGACCCCCCTGTGACAAGAAGCCCTTTTCTGGATGCAAGTTTTGCCAGAAAGTGGGTCTGATCTTCAGAGTGGTCTGTGTGAAACACCTCAATGCCCATGAGCCCCATACCGGTAAGCAGAGAGATGAGATTGTCCACAGTATACTCTTCAGCTGTTCTGATGATACCCGGGTGGGCAAGCACAGGTATGCCGCCAGCTTCAAGGATAAGCTCTATTGCCTCTCTGCATGAGAGCCTGAACTTATCGACATAGGCAGCTCCCCCTTTGGCAAGATAGTGGTCAAAGGCATCATCAAAGGATGCAACATACCCCTTTTCCACCATGGCCTTTGCAATGTGTGGACGACCCATCTGACCTGGGCCGCAGAGAGCTGCCACCTCATCCATGGTCAGAAGAAATCCCAGACCATTGAGCTTCTCAATAATCTTCGGGTTTCTCTGAGCACGGGCACCTCTGAGCCTCTCAAGAGTTGTATTGAGCCTCCGGTCATAGATACTGAATCCATATCCCAGAATGTGGATGCTTGCGCTCTCTTCATATCCAGGCAGGGGCTGTGCGCTGAGTTCAACTCCTGTTATGAATTCAAGATTGTGTGGAATACCAGCCTCAATAGCTGCCCTTACCCCTTCAATGGTATCGTGGTCTGTAATGGCAATTGCGCTGACTCCCTTCAGGAGCGCCATATTGACAATCTCAGACGGAGTCAAAGAGCCATCTGAGGCTGTTGAATGGATATGTAGATCAATCACAGTACGTTTCCCATCATATTCCAAGGGCTTTTTCCAGAACCTCTTCTCTTGTCTTACACTCAATACATTGAGTGGTCACAGGTCTTGCAATAAGCCTTGCATGTGAAATCGTTTCTCCGCAGGTTTCACAGATTCCGAAGGTGTTGTTTTCAATGCGAATCAGGGCCTCTTTCACTTTTTTGATCAGTTTGTGCTCTCTATCTCGTATTCTCAGCTCAAAATTCCGTTCAGCCTCATGTGACGCTCGGTCTGTGGGATCTGCAAAATTATCTTTGGGTACAGTCATTCCTGTAACAGTTTCGTCTGCGTGGGAGATGAGGTCATTGAGTCTTTCAGTCAAAAGATTCTTGAAAAATTCCAGCTCTTTTTCTTCCATTTTTTTTATCCTTCGCTTAATTTGACAGATGGTCTGTTCTAAAAAATCGGCAGGTGGTGATGCCAAAAATTGATAAATATATACGCTTGATCGTATAGATGTAAAGTATAAAATCAACCTTTATCCAAAATTGATCAACTAATCCCCATTCATGTTGTTTATGTTAAAGATCTCTCTTGCTGCATTAAGATAGAATGCATCATCCCTGTGGTTTCCGGTATTTTTGAGAAACCGTATCGGGTCATGCATTATTTTATTTGTGATTGCCTTGGCCATCCTTTTGATCGCCTCCTCCTCCGCATGCCCAAGATGCAGGGAGTTAAGAGTCTTTTCCGTCTCTGAGTCGGTAATCTTCTCAATTTTTTCTCTTATTGCCACAATGGTTGGAACCACATCAAGGCTTTCAAGCCATCTTTGAAATTTAATCACCGCCTCCTCAACAAGGCGCTCCCCCTTGATTGCCTCTTTTTTCCTCTCATCCATATTGTCATCAACAATATTCTGAAGATCGTCAATATCATAAAGATAGGCGTTGTCGATCCTGTTTATTGCAGGGTCAATGTCTCTTGGTACTGCAATATCTATGAAAAACAGAGGTCTGTTCTTCCGCAGTGACATCTTTCTCTTCACACTGGAGGCTGTCAGAACAAATTCGGTTGCACCTGTGGAGCTTACAATAATATCAACCTCCTGGAGCTGCTCTTCCCGCTCCTCAAACTTTACAGCTTTTCCATTGAACTTTTCTGCAAGAGTAAGAGCATTCTCAAATGTCCGGTTTGCAACAACAATCTTTCTGACTCCATGGGAGATAAGGTGCTCCACAGCAAGTTCAGCCATCTCCCCTGCACCAAGCAGCATGACACGCCGTTCGCTTAAATCACTGAATATCTTATTGGCAAGCTCAACAGCGGCATAGCTTATGGAGACTGCACTGTCTCCTATACCGGTCTCTCTTCTCACCTTTTTGGCAATGCTGAAAGCTTTGTGCATGAGCCGGTTGATAATGACACCTGAAGATCTGCTTGCAATGGTTGCACGATATGCTGATTTGACCTGTCCCAGGATCTGAGGTTCTCCCAGAATCATGGAGTCAAGGCTTGATGCAACCCTGAAAAGATGTTTGATGGCATCGCTGCCCCTGTAAATATAGAGAGCCTCCTGAAAACGGCTGACCGGTATATTTTTATATTCAGACAGAAAAGAGATCATGGCTTGTGTGCCATCTTCATGGGCTGGTATGAAGAGGATCTCCATCCGGTTGCAGGTTGAAAAGATCATTGCCTCCCTTATATCATCACTCTCTGTAAGAGAGCTAAGAGCATGGCTTGTCTCTTCTGCTGTGAATGCAAGTGCCTCCCGAAGTTCCACTGCCGCAGTTTTATGATTGATTCCAATAAGTGTGATATCTGACATTATGTTCCAGTAATTATCTGTTTGGTATGACCTTACTTTATTAAGAGCAGGGGTTTGAATCAGCTGTCACCTGCATTTTATAGCCCATAAATTTTTACATCTTATCTTGTAAAAGGCTGATGATGTCCGCCAATCAGCAGGTTGACTCCGAAAAGGGTAAAGAGAAGAACTGCAAATCCTAAAATGGTCATTATGGCAGATTTTCTTCCACGCCACCCTGAGGTGAGCCGTCCGTGCAGAAGGGCAGCATAGATAAGCCAGGTTACTGCTGACCATATCTCCTTTGGATCCCAGCTCCAGAAGGTTCCCCATACGCTTCTGGCA
>Ga0066604_10002142_pt1 | contig 10278 bp, 7 predicted proteins | sample Higcelwee11metaG_FD_59501 | JGI IMG/M metagenome (GOLD analysis project Ga0066604, IMG submission 59501) | Freshwater pond sediment microbial communities from the University of Edinburgh, under environmental carbon perturbations - High... | ecosystem: Environmental > Aquatic > Freshwater > Pond... | reverse complement strand
AATTTCCTTTTTGAACGACTTGCCCATTGATATCCAGATGGAAATCTATCTCCTGTATTTTTCCTATTTCGCTTAAGGAAAGAAAGTTACCTATGACGGCAGAATTATCAAAAGCTTTGCTAACCTCCCACGGATGACCATTAGTTTTCAGCCTGCGCTGTATATCGCGCGCTGTAAAATCAATGCCTAATCCTATTTCATCATAATAACGATGAGCGTATTTGGCAGCAATATTCTTTCCGAGTCGATTAATTTTAATGATCAACTCTGTTTCATAATGCAATTCTTCTGTAAAATCAGGAATATAAAAAGGCTTGTTATTTTTTAGTAAAGCCGTATCAGGCTTCATAAATACAACAGGTTCAGTAGGGTTTGTACTGTTCAACTCCTTATTATGCTCGACATAATTTTGACCGATAGCCAGTATTTTCATAGTTCTAAATCCTTTAAAGCATTCAGACGATTGAACATTACAGCTAAATGGGCATAAATTGAAGTATTTTGAACAACAATATTTTCCGGAACAACAATTCTGTATGGGGTGAAGTTCCAAATCGCTTTAATTCCACCCGCCACCATCACTTCCGAAACTTCCTGAGCTTTATCAACCGGTACGGTAAGTATGCCAATATTCACACCGGTTTGCTTTTGAAGTTCTGCAAACCTGTCGGTATGATGAATTGGAATATGATTGATAGAAGTACCCGACAATTCAAATTTAACATCAAATCCGGCCATAATTTCCAGACCAAACTGTTCCAGACCGTTGTCATGCATCAAAGCTCCACCAAGACTACCAACACCAAAAAGATAGGCTTTATGCGCATTAGTAAAACCCAGGAATCCCTCTAACACATCCACAAGCTCTTTTACATCGTACCCCACCCTTGTTCGTCCGGAGATTTTCACATAGGACAAATCTTTAGCAACCATGGAAGCATCCACAGAAATATTTTTTGAAATCTGAGTGGAAGAAAGAAACAACTCACCCCGCTTTAAAACCAGCTTGGCAAAAGCAAGATACCAGGGAAGACGTCGTAAGGTTGGCTCCGGCACATGAAATTCGATGGTACTTTTCATTGGATACATTTCTCTCTGAAAATTAGATTAGACCCGCAAAAATAATCAAATATTTTGATTATTTTTGCATGTTTATTTTTTTATAAAAAATTTTATGGAGTACAGTTTCAGAGAGATAGAAGAAAAATGGCAGGCATACTGGAAAGAGAACCAGACATACAAAACAGAGATAAATCCGTCAAGACCGAAATTTTATGTATTGGACATGTTTCCCTACCCCTCAGGTGCAGGGTTACATGTAGGACATCCGCTGGGTTATATTGCCTCCGACATCTTCAGTCGTTACAAAAGATTGCAGGGCTATAATGTACTTCATCCAATGGGATACGATGCTTATGGTTTACCTGCCGAACAATATGCCATTCAGACAGGTCAGCACCCAGCCGTTACCACGTCGAAAAATATTGCCAGATACAGGGAACAGCTTGACAAAATAGGTTTTTGTTACGATTGGAACCGTGAAATACGCACTTGTGAACCCGATTACTACCACTGGACACAATGGGCATTCATACAAATGTTCAATCATTATTTCGATACTAAATTACAAAAAGCAGTACCCATAAGTTCTATGATTGCTCACTTTGAGGAAAAGGGAACTGAAGGTTTGCATGCTCATGGTACTGAAAAAATTGTTTTTTCCGCCAATGAGTGGAAATCAAAATCAGAAAGAGAACAACAGGAAATTTTACTGAACTACCGCATTGCTTACCTGGCTGATCTAAGGGTAAACTGGTGTCCGGCTCTGGGCACTGTTTTAGCCAACGATGAAGTCAGTGAAGGGGTGTCAATCCGCGGGGGACATCCTGTGGAACAAAAAGTAATGCGTCAGTGGAGTTTGCGGGTGTCGGCATATGCACAGCGATTGCTCGACGGACTGGATAAGATTGAATGGACCGATTCACTGAAAGAAACTCAGAAAAACTGGATTGGAAGAAGTGAGGGTGCAGAAATGAATTTTTATATTGCTTCAGAAAAAGGCAATAATGAAGAGCATTTTACCGTTTTTACCACTCGCGCTGACACGATCTATGGCGTTACATTCATGGTGCTCGCTCCAGAAAGCGATTTGGTTAAAACCTGCACCACTCCTGAGCAAGCCTCTGAAGTTGCCGCATATCTGGAAGCAACAAAGAAACGCACGGAAAGAGAACGCCAGGCCGACCGACGAGTAACCGGTGTATTTACGGGTTCATACGCAATCAATCCGGTAAGCGGAACTGAAATACCTATCTGGATATCCGATTATGTTCTGGCAGGTTACGGAACCGGCGCCATTATGGCCGTTCCTGCACACGACAGTCGCGACTATGCTTTTGCAAAACATTTCAAACTGGATATTATCCCTTTGATTGAAGGTTGTGATATTACAAAAGAGAGTTTTGATGCGAAAGAAGGCATCCTCATGAACTCCGGTTTTTTAAATGGACTTACTGTAAAAGAAGCCATCGCGAAAACTAAAGCGTACATTGCTGAAAAAGGCATCGGTCGCGTAAAAGTGAATTTCAGATTACGTGATGCCATCTTCAGTCGCCAGCGTTATTGGGGAGAACCATTCCCCGTTTACTACAAAGAAGGTATGCCATACATGCTGGACGAGAGCAAATTACCGTTAATTCTTCCTGAAGTTGATAAATTCTTACCCACAGAAAAAGGAGAACCGCCTCTTGGTCGCGCTCAAAACTGGCAATCGGAAGAAGGTTTTCCATTAGAATTATGTACCATGCCCGGCTTTGCAGGTTCATCGGCCTATTACCTGCGCTACATGGATCCTAAAAATAACAAGACACTGGTCGGAAAAGAAGCAAATGAATATTGGAGGAACGTCGATTTGTATATCGGTGGAACTGAACATGCTACCGGACATCTCATCTACAGTCGGTTCTGGAATAAGTTCCTTTTTGATCTGGGATTGGTGTGCGAGGATGAACCCTTCAGGAAACTCATTAATCAGGGAATGATTCAGGGTAGAAGTAATTTCGTATATCGGATCAAAGATAGCAATACTTTTGTTTCGCTCAATTTAAAAGATCAGTATGAAACGACCCCGATACATGTGGATGTGAATATTGTTTCAAACGACCACCTGGATATTGAAAATTTCCGTGCATGGCGACCGGAATTTGCAAATGCGGAATTTATTTTGGAAAATGGAAAATATATCTGTGGATGGGCTGTCGAAAAAATGTCGAAGTCGATGTTCAATGTTGTCAATCCTGATGATATCGTAGAGAAATACGGAGCAGATACCCTGCGTTTGTATGAAATGTTCCTCGGACCGCTGGAGCAGTCGAAACCATGGGACACCAACGGCATCGATGGAGTACATCGTTTTCTGAAACGTTTATGGTCGCTTTTCTACAAAGATGGCGTTTTACTGCTGAATGACGCAGCACCATCAGCTGAAGAATTGAAAATTTTACATAAGACCATAAAGAAAATCACTTTTGATATTGAAAATTTTTCATTCAACACATCGGTTTCAGCATTCATGATATGTGTGAATGAATTATTCACACTTAAATGCAGCAAAAAAGCAATTTTAGAACCTTTAGTTGTTTTGCTTACTCCTTTTGCTCCTCATATTGCTGAAGAGTTGTACCACTTACTTGGAAACACCGAAACTGTATGTGATGCAACATTTCCTGTATGTAATGAATCATATCTGGTAGAATCGACAATAAAGTACCCTATTTCATTTAACGGAAAAGTACGATTTACCCTTGATTTACCAGCTGATATGAGCAGAGAAGACGTTGAGAAAATTGCTTTATCACATGAAAATACTTTAAAACAACTTGATGGAGTGCAGATTAAAAAAGTCATTGTAGTTCAGGGAAAGGTTGTGAATATTGTATGTTAAGTTGAAAATTGAATGTTGAGAATTGAGAGTTAATAACAACAAAATGGCAAATTAATCAATGAACCTCAAAGCCAGTACAAAAAAAACATGGATCAGTATCCGTGAGTACGTAATGATTACCTTGGGCTTATTACTCTATGCATTGGCATGGAAAGGTTTACTGGTTCCGCATCAGATAACCGGCGGGGGTGTTACCGGCGTTGGGGCTATCATCTTTTATGCCACAGGTATTCCCATTTCTGTAACTTATTTATCAATCAATTTACTCCTTTTGGCTATCGCATTCAAAATTGTGGGATGGCAATTTAGCTTTCGCACCATCATCGGAGTTGGCATACTTACTTTTTTCCTCACTGTAATTCCTGAATTTCCAAGAGGAACTTTCATTCAGGAGAATGAAAGTTTTATGGCCTGTGTGCTGGGCGGACTGGTAATGGGCGGGGGTATCGGACTTGTATTTTTGAACAACGGCAGTTCCGGAGGCACTGATATCATCGCCAAAGTTGTAAACAAATACCGTAACATTACACTGGGCAGAGCATTGCTATACACTGATGTTTTAATCATTTCATCTTCCTATTTTTTAGAATTCGGAAGCATTGAAAAAATTGTGTATGGCCTGACCACACTTACCATCTCTACAATTGCCGTAGATATGGTTATCAACGGAGTAAGACAATCAGTGCAGTTTTTCATTTTCTCAAAAAAGCATGAAGATATTGCCACACGTATCAATATAGAAATGCATCGCGGCGTAACAATTCTTGAAGGCACAGGTTGGTACTCCAAAGAGCCGGTCAAGGTAGTAACGGTTGTGGTACGTAAAAACGAATCCATCAGCATTTTTCGTATTGTAAAGGAAGTTGACCCGAATGCTTTTATTTCACAAGCTTCGGTTATTGGCGTTTACGGCGAAGGATTTGATGTGATAAAATATAAATAATCAACACTCCTATGGCAGGTTTCACAGCTATTTTCAGCAAAAATATTATCCCCAAATATTTGTCTTTCAGGAAGAAAGATATTTTCAGACATGAGCAGGATTTTTTAATTCAGCATTTCATAGAAGATCATTATCTTATTGAACAATCTACCAACAGAAAATTTCTGCAGGACAAAGTATTTCTGCAGGATGATGATTGTATCATTGTTCAGGAGGGGGTAATACTGAATCTTGAAACATTGACAAAACAACATCAGCAAAAAGATGCTTTTCAACTGATCAAATCCCTATATCACTTGAAAGGAGGAGATTTTGTTAATGAACTGAGAGGAGATTTTTCAGGATTTATCTACACCAAAACAGATAACAAATGTTTTGTTTTCACAAACCATACCGGCTCAAAACGCATCTTCCATTATCATAATGATTCATTTTTTATTTTCTCCTCAGACTTAGGTGAGATTTCTCATTTAATGGGAGAGTTAGGTGAGCAAAAGAAACTAAATATCCAGGCCTCATACCTTTTGCTTACTTGTGGATTCATGCTGGAGGATCACACACTCGTTGATGGAGTAAAAAAATTGATGCCAGGGAACTATCTGACCTTCGATAATAACATCGTGGTAATAACTGAATATTTTCATCTGAGAAACATTCACAAAACTACTGACACTAAGGAAGAGATCATTGAGAAGATGGATCAGCTCTTTGCAAATGCCATCAAACGGGAATTTGAAAAAGATCTGGTTTATGGCTATAAACACATGGCGACGCTCAGTGGCGGACTGGATTCACGGATGACAGTGCTGATGGCCCACAAATTAGGATACATTCAACAACTGAATTTTACATTTTCACAAGCCAATTATCTTGATGAGAAAATTGCTAAACGCATTGCCGTAGATTTTCATCATGATTTTATTTTTCAATCATTAGACTACGGAAATTACCTGAAAGAAATTGAGAAAAGCGTCTATCTGAATGACGGGCTGATTTTATATTCAGGCTCTGCTCACGTTTTGCACGCGATACAATTACTCAACTTCAACGAGTATGGTCTTATACACACCGGTATAATTGGCGATGCCGTCATAGGTTCATTTCTTACCAGACCTTATGCTGTAAAACCCGGGGCAACCGATGGCATGTATTCAACCTTTTTAGCCCCCCAGATCAAAGATTTTATTACACAAATTATCAACAAATATCCTGATGAAGAATTATATAAATTCTACAGCCGTGGTTTTTTAGCTGCCATGAATGGGAACTATACGCTCGACCTTGTTTCTCAGGGAACTTCACCTTTCCTGGACGTTGATTTCCTGAGTTATTGCGTCTCTATTCCCGAAAATCTGAAATTCAAACAGAAAATATATCTCGAATGGATGGCTTCAAAACACCCTGAATTTGCACGCTATCCATGGGAGAAGACAGGTGTTTCTCCTCTGAAATCAACAAATTTCAAAAAATATCTTGACTTCAGGTATTATCATAGAATGAGCCTGAAGTTATTCGACAAGCTTTCCGGTAAAATGAAATCAGGGATGAATCCTTTCGATTACTGGATGTCGGAAAATAGTTCGTTAAATAACTATATACATTCATATTTCAGCGAACATATCCATCTTCTCAACCAACATAGTGCATTAAAGGAAAACTGTATTAAACTTTTTAACAGGGGCAATTCCGGGGAGAAATTTCAGGTAATAACCCTGTTGGCGGCCATCAAATTACATTTTCAAGACGAAAAATAATGGGCGACAATCTCAAAGATAAAATGATTGGGGCGTTAACATGGTCAAGTGTTAATATTTTTGGCGGTCAATTTATTCAGCTTTTAGTTGGTATCATCTTAGCAAGAATACTGATCCCCGAAGAATTTGGACAAATAGGCGTCTTATACATTTTTATTGGATTATCAACTGTATTAATTGATGGTGGATTTGGACAAGCAATTATCCGGAAACAAGATGCAAATAAGAAAGACTTAAGTACGATATTTTACTTAAATATTATCACTTCAGTCTCGCTTTATATCATTTTATACTTTTCAGCGCCTTACATAGCAAGTTTTTTTAATCAACCGGCAATTACAGATTTATCAAGGGTAGTTTTTATCTCCGTATTGATTTTCCCTTTGTATTTTCTACACCAGGTACAGCTACTTAAAAATCTCGATTACAAATCATTAGCCATAATCAATATTATAAGTACCGGGTTAAGCGGAATTTTTGCTGCAATATTAGCAATTAAAGGATTTGGTATATGGTCGCTTGTATTTCAACAACTCTCATTTCATTTTTTCAAATTAGTTGCTTTTCCCTTCTTTATTCGTTGGAAGCCGAGCCTAACCTTTAGCATATCTACAATACGTGAACTATCGGGCTTCTCTTTACCTCTACTTGGACAGATTATTCTGAATGTAATTTTTAATCATATCTACACCGTCATCATAGGTCGATTTTATCCTATCAAACAGGTTGGATATTTTACTCAGGCAAATAAATATAGCGAAACTGTAAACGCAGCTACTCAAAGTATTCTATCTTCCGGCACATTTCCAACTTTTGCTAAAATTCAAGGTGATCAACCAAGATTATTACGTATATACAGAAAATTAACTACTTCTGTTTCGATGATTACTTTTCCGTTAATCTCATTTTTATTCATAGCTGCAGAACCTATTATCATTACACTTATTTCAGAAAAATGGATTGAATCTATTGTTCTATTTCAAATCCTTCTTGCAGCAAATCTTTTCACTCCCTTGTTTACAATTAACGTTAATATCCTTAACGCCAGAGGAGAATCAGCCAACACTTTTAAGCTTGAAATTATTCGTAAAACCTTTATTCTTATCTCAATAATAGGGTTGTTTGGATTTGGCATAAAAGAAATGCTACTTGGCTTTCTTATAGCTAATTATATCTCATATTTTGTTTCAATGTATTTTATAAAGAAATCACTAACACACTATTATCACCATCAAATAATGGACATGTCAAAAATTCTCATATTGATATTCTTTACAGGCGGAATATGTTTTTTATTGAATTTTATTGATGCATGTTTTATTGTCAAACTGATTTTAATGCTCATGTCCTACATTACCATTTATGTTTTTGCTATTTACATTTTTCACAAAGAGTTCACTACAGAAATTCACGTTCAACTTAAGAAAATTATCAATAAGTTAAAAAAATAGCTGCATTTGTGAATTACTCTTTGATGAACTTATCATACAACCATTAATCAATTATTAAAATGAATTATATTGACAAAACAAATGCATTAAAAAGAATAATGAACCAATCCGAGAGTGTAATACTTGAGTTGGGCTGCGGTAACTCAAAGCTATTTAATAATTCTATTGCAATTGATATGGTTGATTTGGATGGTGTGGACATAATCTGCGATATTAACAAAGGACTCTCTTTTATTCCCGACAATTCGATTGATGAAATTTATTCCTCACATTTTTTAGAACATGTAAGTGATTTTGGGTTCATGATGAAAGAAATTTATCGCATTTTAAAACCTAATGGAATAAAAAAAATCATTGTTCCACATTTTTCAAACCCATATTTCTATAGCGATTATACACATAAAAATCATTTTGGATTATATAGTCTGAGTTACTTCTCTAAGTCTGATTATTTCAAAAGAAGTGTTCCTGTCTTTTATAATGATGTTGATTTTGAAATAATTGATGTAAAAATAAATTTTAAGTCTAAATGGAAGATTAATAACTATTTCGCAAAGTTTTTCGGGTTATTTGTAAATAGTAATCGTAATATCATGGAATTTTACGAATCGAATTGGTGTTATAAATACCCTGCAAGAGAATTAATATTTCTAATTAGAAAAAAGAATGTTTAATCCGTTAGTCACAATTGCTATACCCACATATAAGCAATCGGAATATATTATTCGAGCTATCGAAAGTGCCCTTGCACAAGATTATAAGAACATCGAAATTATCATTTCCGATGATAGTCCTGATAATAATACTGAAACACTGATACAATCCTATATTAAACAAAAAGAAATCACCTATATTCATAATCGACCACGATTAGGAAGGGTTGCTAATTACAGAAAAAGTTTATATGAATATGCACATGGTGAGTGGTTTGTAAATCTTGATGGAGACGATTATTTTATCGACAATCAATTCATATCCAAATCAATAGAATCAATAAATGGTGATCCGGAAATTGTTTTTACAATTGCAGGTGGAATAATAAAACATCCGGATGGATGGGAAGAAATAAAAAAAATCCCCGGCACCAGATATCCCTATAGAATTATTGCCGGAAAAACTTATTTTAGAAATTTCGCATTAAAAAGAGGTTTCTTTCACTTAACCATTCTGTATAATACTGGAAAAGCAAAAGAAATTGATTTTTATAGATACAATATCCTGTCATCTGACATTGAATCTTTTCTCAGATTATCTTTAACTGGCAAAGTAATATTATTAGACAGAGTTTCCGGTGTATGGTTTCTACACAACAATAATGTTTCTTCTAGTGCAAATTTGATAGAATTCACAAAAAACACAGAGTGGGTAGATAGTGTTACTAAATTTGGAATTGAGAATAAAAAGATATCTTTTATATATGGAAAAATCTGGAGATATTATGTTAAGCAGAATGAATTATCCGGGTTTTTTATGAGACAAATTACCACATTACATTCAATGAAAGAAAAAATGACTTTGTTAAAAGTCATTTTGACTGCGCATCCTTCAACATTTTTTTTTCCTATTTTCATCAAGAAGATAATACAGTATTTATTTTTGCAGAAATAGATTTATTTCCCTTGAATAATGATTACAGCATTCTCCGCCGCTTTCCCTTTTCCATACAAATTCAGACTAAACTCAGTCGTTTTTGTACTGAAATATTCGAATGCATCTTGCAAAAGGACAGGATCACTTCCCACAAGTCTGTTGAATCCCTGATCCACCAGCTCCACCCATTCGGTTTGTTCTCTTAAAGTGATACAATGCTTCCCGAAGAAAAAAGCTTCCTTCTGCACACCACCGCTGTCGGTCACCACCATTACGCATGATTTCAGCAACATAATCATATCAAAATATCCTACAGGTTCAATGATTGTAAATTCCGTAATAATATTCAATTGTTGAAGGATATGCTTTGTCCTGGGATGTAAAGGTACTACTACCTGAACTCGTTTATTGATGGTGTTCAAGCCCTTAACAATCGCTTTGAGTTTAACGGGATCATCCGTATTCTCCTGACGATGAAGCGTAGCCAGCACAAATTGTTTCAGCTTTAATTCCCTGATGATATCAGATTTCTGCTCCGCTTTTGCCGCATAATAAATGGCGGCATCCTGCATCACGTCACCATTTTTTACTATTTGC
>Ga0066604_10002140_pt1 | contig 10281 bp, 7 predicted proteins | sample Higcelwee11metaG_FD_59501 | JGI IMG/M metagenome (GOLD analysis project Ga0066604, IMG submission 59501) | Freshwater pond sediment microbial communities from the University of Edinburgh, under environmental carbon perturbations - High... | ecosystem: Environmental > Aquatic > Freshwater > Pond... | reverse complement strand
GGCCAGAACGACGCCCAGAAGACCATGGGCATCATCACCCTGGCCCTGTTCATCTTCCACGAGATCCCGGAGATCCATGTGCCCATCTGGGTCAAGATCTGCTGCGCACTGGCCATGGGGCTGGGCACGGCCACCGGCGGCTGGAAGATCGTCAAGACCATGGGCCACAAGATCTTCAAGCTGGAGCCGATACACGGCTGCGCCGCCGAGACCGCCGCGGCCATGGTCATCACCGGAGCCAGCCACTTCGGCGCGCCCATCAGCACCACCCACGTCATCTCCACCTCGGTGCTCGGCGTGGGCTCGAGCAAGCGGCTTTCGGCCGTGCGCTGGGGCGTGGCCGGCAACATGGTCGTGGCCTGGGTCATCACCATCCCGGCCGCGGGTCTGGTTGCGGCCCTGGCCTTCTACGCATTGAGCCTGCTCGGCGTGGTGGGCTAGCAGCCACGTCGTCTTTCGGCGGACGTCCACACGCTCCCGCGTCGAGTTCCCGCCGCAAGCCCGCCCGAGTCGGCGATCCGCCGGCTCTCTTGACTTGCCCACTGCCAGAGTACAGGGTGAAGCATACTCTTCGAACACGTCTGGCCGCTACGGCCCGACGTGGGCGTTTCTCCACGCGACCCGTGCGGGACATGGCGGACATGGAACAGCAGACAGGCCGAATCCTCGTCGTTGACGACGAGCCAATGAACATTCTTGTGCTCAAGGGGCTGCTCGGCAACGCCGGCTTCATGTCGTCCTTCGCCTCGAACGGTCCCGAGGGGCTGGAGCGTGCGCGCGTCGAGCGGCCGGACCTGGTGCTCCTCGACGTGATGATGCCGGGCGAGTCCGGCTTCGACACCTGCCGCAAGCTCAAGGCCGATCCGGCCACCGCAGGCATCCCGGTGATCTTCATCACCTGCCTGGGCGAGATGTCCAACAAGCTCGCCGGTCTGGACATGGGCGCCGTGGACTACATCACCAAGCCCTTCAACTCCGCCGAGGTTGTGGCGCGCGTGCGCTCGCACCTGGAGTTCCAGCGCCGCAACAGCCGGATCATCGACGCCCAGGCCAGCCGGCTGAACCAGGTGCAGGCCGCGCAGATGGCGCTTCTCGCCCGGCCGGAGAACCTGCCCGAGGCGCGCTTCGCCGTGTACTTCCTGCCCGTGCTGGAGGCCGGCGGCGACTTCTACGAGGTGCTCGACTTCGGCTACGGCCGCACGGCCTATTTCCTGGCCGATGTCAGCGGCCACGACCTCGGGGCCTCGTTCATCACCTCCTCGCTCAAGGCGCTGTTCCGCCAGCACGCCGACCCCGGCAAGCCGCCCTCGGCCACGCTGGCGGCCATGAACCGCATCCTCTGCGCCATCACGCCCGAGGAGGTCTACCTCACCGCCGCCTGCCTCTACGTGGACCGCACCCAGGGGCGCTACACCCTGTGCTCCGCCGGACATCCGCCCGTGGCGGCGCAGCAGGGCGGGGCCGTCAGCCTGCTGGAGCTGGACGGCACGCCGCTGGGGATGTTCGAGGACGTGGCCTTCACCGCGCGCCAGGGGCTGGCGCGGCCGGGCGACCGCTTCTTCCTGTACACCGACGGCCTGGCCGACGGAGTGGGCCGGGGTTTCGTCACCAGCGAGCAGTTCCGTCAGCGCATCGTCCAGTCCTGCGCGCGCATGGCGGCCCTGCCGCTGGCCCAGGCCGTGGAGACCATCGCCGCGGACTTCTGCGGCGCGGAGAGGCCCACCGACGACGTGGTGCTCCTGGGGGTGGATGTGTGAACCAGGGCCAGGGCGTGCTCACGCACACCGACACGGGCATCTCCTTCGACTTCGCGGCCTCGGCCGAGAACGTGGAGCTGTTCATCGCGGCGGTGCACGGCTTCCTGGCCGAGGAGAACCTCGGCCAGCTGGCCTTCGACATCGAGCTGCTCGCCCGCGAGGCCCTGGTGAACGCCGTGCAGCACGGCAGCCGGGGCGATCCGGCCAAGACCGTGCGCGCCTCCCTGAATTTGGAGCCCGGCCGGCTGGTGCTGGTGGTGGCCGACGAGGGCCAGGGCTTCGACTGGCGCAGCCTGCCCGCGTCCGAGCCGGACCCCAGGCGGGAGTCCGGCCGGGGGCTGTTCATCATCAGGAAATATGCCGACAGCTTCGGCTACAACGACGCGGGAAACACCCTGCGCATCATCAAAGTGTTGCCCACGGAGGGGAACGGGATGGACACCGAGCCGGACACCCAGATGCGGATGACCCTGGAGCCACGTTTGAGCGCCCAGGACGCCCCGGGCCTGCGCGAACTCTTCCGGCAGCGCATCCGGGAGGGCGTGCGGCGCATGGTGCTGGACTTCAGCCGCGTGGAGAGCATCGATTCCGTGGGCATCGGCCTCTTGGTCGCCACCCACAACTCGCTGGCCAGGCAGGGCGGCGCGCTGGCGCTCACCTCCGTGTCCAGGGACATCTACCAGCTGCTGACCATGATGCGCCTGGACAAGCACTTCTCCATCTCCCCGGCCGCCCGGACGCAGGAGGGCTGAGCCCATGAGCCTGGAGACATCCGACCTCATCCAGGGCTTCGTGGAGGACTGCCGGGAGCACCTGGACAGCATCGAGTCCTGGCTCATGGACATCGAGGCCGCGGGCGACAACCAGAACCCCGAGCTGGTCAACAGCGTGTTCCGCCTTGCGCACTCCATCAAGGGCGGCGCGGGCATGCTCGGCCTGGACAACATCAAGACCCTGGCCCACAAGCTGGAGAACGTGCTGCACATGGTGCGCTCCGGGGAGCTCGTTCCCGGCCACGAGGTGGTCAACGTGCTCCTGAAGGGCTTCGACCGCCTGACCAACCTCGTGGACAACATCGAGGACAGCGAAACCATGGCCATCGACGCCGAGGTGGCGCTGCTCATGGCCATCGCCAGCGGCGGCGACGTGGCCAGGGCCGCGGCTCCGGCCGCGGTGGAGCTGGGCAGGGAGCGCATCTTCAGCGTGGACGCGGTGAGCCTGGAGCAGGCCAAGAGCGGCGGCAACGAGATCTACCTCCTGGAGTTCGACCTCATCCACGACATCCACGGCAAGGGCAAGCTGCCCTTCGAGCTTCTGAAGACCCTGGCCGACACCGGCCGCATCGTGGACTGCAAGGTGGACTTCGCCGCCGTGGGCGACCTGGACGCCTTTGGCAACAGCATTCCCTTCTTCGTGCTCTTCGCCACGATCCTGGAGCCCCACTATGTGAGCGGGCTGGTGAAGCTGCCCGGGGAACGCGTCCGGCACATCGACGAGGCCAGGGACGTGGTGCGCGTGGAGGAACCGGCGCGGTCCCGCCGGGAGTTCGGCCCCGTAACCCTCGGCATCGACGGCGCGGCAGGGGTGGTGACCATGCCGGCCGACATCGGCGAGGCCGCGCTGGCCGGGCTCAAGCAGGCGCTGCTGGCCGGCCTTGAGCGCTGCGACAGCGTGTCCCTGGACTGGACAGGCGTGCGCGGCTGCGACGTGTTCTTCTACCAGCTGGTCTGCTGTGCGCGCCACGCCTACCAGGCCCGCGGCAAGCGCCTGGACGCGGCGGGACCTCTGCCCGAGGATCTGCGCCGTTCCAGCGCCGTGCAGGGCTTCGGCTGCAGCGCCGAGTCGGGGTGCCTGTTCCTCACGGCCTAGCCGCTTGCGCGCCGCGCGTTGCCCTGCGGCATGGCTTGGGAATGCTCCCGACGGGCGGGGCTGTTCGCAGCTCCAGCCCGCGAACAGCGTCTTTTCCCGCGTGCGGGCGTCCGACAGCTCGCAACCTGCTGAAATTTCGAAAATGTCTTGCCTTAATGTCCCATCCGGTGGTATCCTTCAGATACTTGGTACCCTGTACGTCAGTGCTTTTTGAGTTCGGCCGCCGCCCCTGTCTCGACTGTGCCGGCGCATGGACTGAGCAAACGAGGTGAGCGCATGGAAGCGCATCGCATCGAGACGCACCTTGACTTCATGATCACCCGCCAGCCGGTGTTCGACCAGAAGCTTTCGACCTGGGGCGCGGCCCTTGATTTCATCCAGCCCGCGGAAGCCGGCCCGTTGTTCCCGGACGAGTTCACCACCAGCCTGATGTTCGACAGCTACCTGCCGCAGCGCAGGCGGGGCGACTTCCAGACGCAGGTCGGCGTGTCCGACGCGGTGCTGCTGGAGGGGCACACCGTGGGCATCGAGCCGGCCGGAGTGTTCCTGTCCATTGCCGAGACCGCGGCCGAGACCCCGGGCCTGTGCGAGGCAGTGCTCGGGCTCAGGAACGCGGGCTTCGGCATCGCCGTGACGGACTTCCAGGACCGCAAGGGAAGCCGTGAGCTGGACAGCCTGGCCGACGTGCTCATCCTCGACATGGCGGACGACCCCGGGCTGCTGGCGGCGCGCATCGGCGCCGCCAAGGCATACGGGGCAAAGGCGCAGATCCGGTATCTGCATGCCTGGAGCCAGATGCTCGCGGCCAGGGCCGCCGGCGCCGACCTGTTCCAGGGCTTTTTCTTCAACAAGCTTGAAGCGTTCCCCCGCAACGTGAGCGTCACGCCGCGCCAGATCACCCGCCTGCGCCTCCTGGAGGGCATCGACAAGCCCGACGCCGACTTCAACGCGCTGACCGCCATCGTGGCCGCGGACGCGCCCCTGTCCTACCGGCTGCTGACCTATCTCAACTCCGCCAGCCTGAGCATTCCGCACAAGGTGGACTCCGTGCAGCAGGCCATCGTGCTGCTGGGCTGGAAGCCGCTGCGCAACTGGCTCAAGATCGTGCTTCTGACCGACCTGTCCAACTCGGCGCGGCACGAGGAGTTCTGCTATTATGCGGCGCAGCGCGCGAACTTCCTCAGCCGCGTGGGCCTGGCCGCCGGGCTGAACCAGTTCGTGCCCTCGCTTTCGCTTCTCGGCCTGTTCTCGCTGCTGGAGCCCATCCTGGAGATACCCATGGCCCAGGCCCTGGCCGACGTGCCCGTGGCCGAACCCATCAGGGCGGCGCTGCTCGGCGAGAAGAATCCCTTCTCTCCCTGGCTCAAGCTCATGACCGCCATGGAGATGGCGCAGCGGGAGCGCATCGAGGCTTTGGGCAAGAGCATCGGGCTCTCGCTGGGCGATCTCTCCCGCTGCTACCGCGAGGCCTTCTGGATCACGGACGCGCTGTTCCGCTCCCTGCCGACCCTGCACTAGCCGCGCCCGCCGGACCGTGGGCAAGGAAAAGCCCCTGCGACCGCTGTCGCAGGGGCTTGATCTTCTGGAGCCAGCGCGGAGAATCGAACTCCGGACCTGCTGATTACGAATCAGCTGCTCTGCCGGCTGAGCTACGCTGGCCTTCGGGGCACTCTTGTTAGCCGAGGCGCGCGCGCCCGGTCAAGGAATTTGTGCTACACCAGCCGCTGTCCGCGACGGTTCTCCCAGACCGGGATCATGGGCACGAGTTCGTCGCCCTCGGCCTGGGCCGAGATGATGAGCAGGCCCTGGGCCGCCAGCATGTCCAGCCGCGTCTCCGTATTGCGGTCGAGCTGCGGCTGCACGTGCAGTTCCGCGCCGTGTCCGGCGATGGTGCAGGGCACGAGCCGCTCCCAGTCCTGATGCGGCGCGGGCGGCATGACCATCGGCCGGGCCAGGATGGGTCCGGGCACCGGCAGGGTGCGGCCGCGCAGCCAGCACACCGCCGGCAGCACGAGCGCGTGCATCAGCGCGAACACCGCCCAGGGGGTTCCCGGCAGGGCGAAGAGCAGGGTCTGTCCGCGCACCGCCGCGAACACGCTCTTGCCCGGCGTGAGCGTGAGCCCGCGGAAGAGCAGCTCGAAGCCGGCCCGCTCGCAGGCCGCCAGGATGAAGTCGCGGTCGCCCGGGCCCGTGCCGCCGGTGGTCACCATGCACTGGCAGCCCTCGGCCGCGTTCAGGCGCTCGACGATGGCGTCCATGTCGTTCCGCACCACGTGGGCCGCCACCTCGGGCACGCCGCGGGTGCGCAACAGCCCGGCCACGTGCAGCAGGTTGTCCGCCGGAATGCGCCCGTGCTGCGGCGCGGCGTCCAGCGGGGCCAGCTCGTTGCCGATGGCCAGGACGTGCATCCGGGGCGGCAGGTAGGCCGGGGCCCGGGACACGCCGGACACGGACAGGGCCGCCAGCACCTGCGGGCTCAAGTCCTCGCCGCGGCGCACGATGCGCGAGCCGGCCTTGAGGTCGCAGCCGACCGCGCGCACATGCTCCAGGGGTTTCAGTTCGCGATGGATCTCCACGAGCCCGTTTTGGGGCAGGGCCTCCTCGTCGGGCAGCACGCTGTCCGCGTTTTGCGGCAACTGGCCGCCGGTGAGGATGTGTGCGGCGCTGCCGCGCTCCAGCGGTTCGGGAGCCGCCGTGCTCGGCCGGATCTCCCCGGCGATGCGCAGCCGGGCCGGCGCCTCGGCCGAGGCCGCGCGCGCATCCGCGCCGCGCAGGGCGTAGCCGTCCACGGTGGAGCGCGGCTCGCCCGGAGTGGCGTGCAGGGCGAAGAGATCCTGGGCGCAGATGAGGCCGTAGCATTGGTCAAGGGGCAGGGTGGCCACGGCCGGAGCGTTTTCGCGCACATGGCCGCGGATGCGTTCCAGGGCCAGGTCGCGGGAGATGCGTTGCAGGGTCACGGAACCTCCTGTGAAGCGCGCAGGCGGGCTGCTGTTTCGCGCAAGGTGCGCAGTTCGTCCGGGGTGTTGGCGTTCTGGAAGGAGACCAGGTCCGGGTCCGCGGCGAGCAACTGCGCCACGGGGAGCGGGTTCACGCGCACCTGGTCGAAAAAGCGGATGATCTTGTAGTCGCCCGCCGCGAGCTGGGCCTCGATGAACGGCAGGCAGCGGCGGGAGTAGATGGCGCAGAGCGGCTCGAAATAGCCGTCCGGCTTCAGCGGCAGGACCACGTCGTCCTCGGGCCTGAGGTGCGCCAAGAGCGCCTCCAGCAGCGCGGGGGCGAGCAGCGGCGTGTCGCCGGCCGTGATGAACACGTGAGCGCTGGCCGAGGCGCTGAGCGCCGCGTGGATGCCGGTGAGGGAGCTGCGCGCCGGACGCCTGTCCAGGGCCAGCCGCCAGGAGCGCCGCGAAAGCTGCTTGGCCGCCGCAAAGGGGCCGGGCTCCTTGGCCACCACGAGAATCTCGGCGAAGCGGCCGTCCAGGCTGTCGAGCAGCCGTTCGAGGATGGTTGCGCCAGCGACTTCCAGCAGGGGCTTCACCGCTCCGCCCATGCGCGTGGCCGCGCCGCCGGCGAGGATGGCCGCGGAGCAGTCGGTGCGCGGAAAGGGCGTGACGGCTTTGTGCATTTCAGAACTATAGGTCGAGATGCGCCGCTCGGCAACACCCGCGCGGGCAATTCTCGGTCAAAAGTGCGGACCCGGGGCGCGCCCCCTTGAGGCCGGAACCTGGACAGTGTATCCGGAGATTGGCCGCACAGCATTTCCCAGCCTTGAGGAGCCCTTGTGGATCAGCGCGCGCTCAACGCCCTTTTCGCCCCGCGCACCGTGGCCGTCGTCGGCGCCTCGGCCACGCCGGGCAAGGTGGGCAACCTGGTGGTGGCCAACATGCTGGCCGCGGGCTACCGGGGGCGGCTCTTCCCGGTGAACCCCAAGGGCGGCGAGATCGAGGGGCTGCCCGTGACGCGCAGCCTGGCCGAGCTGCCCGGCGGCCTGGATCTGGCCGTGTTCGCCGTGAAGCGCGACGCGCTCCTGCCCGCGCTGGAGGAGCTGGCCGGCCGCGGCCTCAAGTCGGCCATAGTCATCACCGCCGGCTTCCGCGAGGCCGGGCGCGAGGGCTTTGAGCTGGAGCGGCGCATGGCCGAGCTGGCCCGCGCCCACGGCGTGGCGCTGCTCGGGCCCAACAGCCTGGGCCTGCTGAACACCGCGCACGGCGTCAACGCCTCCTTCGCCGGAACAGCCCCCGCGAGCGGCGACCTGGCCTTCCTGTCGCAGTCCGGCGCGCTGTGCGTGTCCATCCTGGACTGGGCCAAGGCCGAGGGCATCGGCTTTTCCAAGTTCGTGAGCCTGGGCAACAAGGCCGTGCTCTCCGAGGCCGACCTCCTGGAGCACCTGGGCGCGGACGCGTCCTCCAAGGTCATCCTCGGCTATCTGGAGAACGTGGAGAGCGGCGAGGCCTTCATGCGCGCAGCCCGCGAGGTCTGCCGCAGGAAGCCGGTGATCCTGCTCAAGGCCGGCTCCACCCATGCCGGGGCCAAGGCCGCCAGCTCCCACACCGGGGCCATCGCCGGGTCGGAGAACGCCTACGGAGCGGCCTTTAGGCAGTGCGGCGTGGTGCGCGCGCCGGATGTGGAGACCCTGTTCCACCTGGCCGAGGCCTTCGCCAACCTGCCCCTGCCCAAGGGCCCCAACGTGGCCGTGGTCTCCAACGCCGGCGGGCCGGGCATCCTGGCCGCCGACGCCTGCGAGAACACCAGCCTGCACATGGCCCGGCTCTCGCCCGCCACCATCCAGCGCCTGCAGGCCTTCCTGCCGGCCTACGCCTCGGTGTACAACCCCGTGGACATCATCGGCGACGCCGGGGCCGAGCGCTTCGGCAAGGCGCTGGACGCCGTGCTCGACGATCCGCTGGTCCACGCGGTGCTGCTGCTGCTCTCGCCCACGGCCCTGGTGGAGCTGGAATCGACCGCGGCCTCGGTGGCCCGCCTGGCCCGGCGCTCGGACAAGCCCGTGGTGGCCTGCCTCATGGGCAAGGCCCTGGTGGCCCAGGGCCGGCGCATCCTGCGCGAAAACGGGCTGCCCTGCTTCGCCTTTCCCGAGCCGGCCATGCGCAGCATCGAGGCCATGTACGCCTATGCCCAGTGGCGGCAGAAGCCCGTGCCGGTGTACGAGCCGCCAGCCCGCGACCTGACCGCCGCCGCGCGGGTCATCGACGCCGCCCTGGCGCGCGGCCAGGCCGAGCTGTCCGGCCAGGAGGCGCGCGGGCTGCTCGCGGCCTACGGCCTGGCCGCGCCCGAGGCCGTGCTCGCCCGCTGCAGCGCCGAGGCCGTGGCCGCGGCCGGGCGCCTGGGCTATCCCGTGGCGCTCAAGGTGGCCTCGCCGGAGCTGGCGCACGGGACCGACGTGGACGGCGTGCGCCTGGGCCTGATGGACGAGGCCGCGGTGCGCCGGGAGTTCTTGTCGATCACCGGCCGAACGCAGCGCCTGCGGCCCGAGGCCTACGTGGCCGGCTGCCTGGTGCAGCAGATGGCCCCGGCCGGAAGTCTGGAGATCGTGGCGGGGTTCAAGCGTGACGAGCAGTTCGGCCCGCTCCTGATGTTCGGCCTGGGCGGCATCCACGTGGATATCCTGCAGGACGTGGCCTTTCACCTGACCCCCTTGAGCCGCGACGAGGCTTTTGGCATGATCCGCAGCGTCCGCTCGTACCTGCATCTCAAGGGTGTGCGCGGCGAGCGGGGCGTCAACTTCCGCGCCCTGGAGGACGTTCTGCTGGCGCTCGCGGCGCTTGCCCAGGACTTCCCGCAGGTGTACGAAGCGGAATTCAACCCTGTGCTGGCGAACTGCGACCGGGCCCTGGTGGCCGGCGTGCGGTTGACCCTGCGGGCGTGAGGCTCGGCCGGACGGCGCAGCGGCAAGGAGGACATGATGGTCGGCGTATACATCGGCTCAACCGCGGGCTATGCGGGCAAGAACCTCATCGCCATGTCGCTTGGGCTGCGCTTCAAGAAAGAGGGCCTGCGCGTGGGCTACATGAAGCCCGTGGGCGCGGTGCCGCGCAAGGAGGACGGCCAGCCCGGCGACGAGGACGCCTTCTTTTTGCAGGAGGTTCTCGGCCTGCGCCAGGATCCCGAGCTGGTGACGCCGGTGGTGGTCACCCGCGAGTTCACCGTGCGCGCCTTCTCCGAGGACATGGGCGACCTCATGCCGCGCATCGTCTCGGCCTACGAAACGCTCTCGGAAGGCAAGGACGTGATGATCATCGCGGGCTCGGGAAACTTCCTGGGCTCCGGCACCTACTGCGGCCTGGACGGGGTCAGCGTGTCCCGGGCCCTGGGCGCCAGGACCGTGGTCATCGACCGCTACCTGAACGAGCTGAAGTACGACTACGTGCTGCGCTGCAAGGAGGCCCTGGGCGACGACCTGGCCGGCGTGATCCTCAACGACATTCCGGAGCACTACCGGCCCGAGGTGGACGACCTGCTGGCGCCGTTCTTCCGGCGCAAGGGCGTGGACGTGCTCGGGGTCATCGCCTCGGACCCGATCATGAGCGCCATCAAGGTCTCGGACCTGGCCGAGCGCCTGGGCGGCAAGATCATCAGCGCGCACCACAAGGCCGACCGCGTGGTGGAGAACTTCCTCATCGGCACCATGCAGGTGGAGAAC
>Ga0066604_10002122_pt1 | contig 10343 bp, 7 predicted proteins | sample Higcelwee11metaG_FD_59501 | JGI IMG/M metagenome (GOLD analysis project Ga0066604, IMG submission 59501) | Freshwater pond sediment microbial communities from the University of Edinburgh, under environmental carbon perturbations - High... | ecosystem: Environmental > Aquatic > Freshwater > Pond... | reverse complement strand
GCTTTTTTTATAAGGAGAACAGGGATTTCGAACCGAAGGCTCCGATCCGAGCGCATAGCGGCTGACAATGCGCAGGCAACGATGAGGCACATGCTCAGGAACACCGAATGACGTGAAGAATCGTAACTCCCGTTCCGCGGTTACGTAACCATCGTTACATCGACAGGCCCCAAATCTTTTCCGGGATGAAAACCGAACGCAGCTTCCATCCAGATCCGACTGCATTCGATAGGCTGCCCACGTGGTCATAATCGATTGGAACATACTTGCCTGCAGGGAGCGGCGAGCCGTCCACTGTCGTCCAGTCATCGATCTTGAAGTATTCATAGTCCTTTGGGAACGCGCCTTCCTCGTAGGACAGGCAAACCGCATGGCCGGTGCTTCCTTTTGAAGCCGCAAACGAACCGATGAATGGTTTCCAGCCCCAGAATCGGAGGAGGCTTGCCGTATACAGGGCGAAGTCCTCGCAATCGCCTCCGCCTGCGGCCAGAAACTCGTCCGGTCTGAGGGCCAGGTCATTCGCCTGATAGCGGAACTCCCGATAGGTCTTTTGTTGAAATACTCTCAGCTCATCGAAGGAAAGCTTGCCTGAACCGTTGAGGTCGGCATCGAGGTAACGGCTGACAAGGTCGGCGTCGAAGAACCCTTCGGACTTGACGAAATTGGGCAACCTGATGGCAGCGATCGCCTCGAGCTTGCTCTTGGTGACCAGACCGAGTTTGGGTACCTCATAGTGCTCCTGGCCGCCTCCGCGAACCGTCCTGAGCGTGTATCCCGCTATGGTCGTCTCTTCCAGGGCTGGTTTTGGCGGAGGCGAGGGCCTTGGAGCGGGTTTTGTGGATACAGCGGAATGCGCTATCGTTGTGCTGGCCGAAGACCATGAGGGCCCGCTCCCCTGCAGGTTGGCAAGAGAAGCGATGAAAAGAAAGGTCAGGAAGATGATGCAAATCGCCCAACGAAGGGGGCTGCTTCCGGAGCCACCTGAAGCCTGTATTTCATGAAATCCAGGATCTGCCGCAATCGGTGATTCGGCGTGGTGATGGAGCGATGTATCGAATGATTCCGCCATTTTCGGCAAGGGCGGGATTGGAGCGCTTGCACGTGCATGGTATGCCTGCTGCACGAGTTCGCTCTGGGTGACCCTGTCTGCACGGAAGGTCCGCTCCGATCCACGAAGATGGCACAATGCCCTGATATAGACGCGTCCGTCACGGGCCCTGCTCGTACCAATGACATCGATAGTCCGCACCGAGGTCTCAAGCGACTCGTTTATGTAGGAGATCAGGTACTGCTTGCCCGGTTCCCATTGCATCGACTGAAGTCCTCCACCAGTCCCTGTATCAAGAACCGTGCCGAGTGAAGTCGATTTTGGCATGATTCCTGCTATATAAGGAGCAGGAGGAGACTATGTCCAGAAAAATCGCTGTTTTGGTCGCGCTGTTCACTATGTTCTGTGTATCGACGGGAGTCTTTGCGGATGAAGGCCATCGTGGAGCCATGTTCCAGCTGGGTGTGGGAATGGCAGTACCAATGTATGACGCCGATACCGAGGCTGTATTCTCGTATATGGAATCGATGCCCGGAGTCGACCGTATCACACTCGGCCTTAATCTGGCACTTGGTTATGGGGTATCACCTACCGGGATCATCATGGGGCGCATCGACGGCATGGGCGACCGTCTGTACGACGGGGTCGACTATATGCAGATGAACCTCTACCTGTACTCGCTCGGCTACCGCTTCTACCCATCAAAGACCGGACTGTACTTTGAGGGCGGTGTTGGCAGCGCGGTTGCGGTGGGGCAGACTTCAACCCTTGGTGACAGCACTTCAGACCCCGGTTTCGGGTTCGGTGTGGCTTGCGGCTATGATTTCAACCCTGTCATCAGAGGATTTGGCCTGACGGTCGAGGCAAAGTACAACAGCTACAATATAGAAGGATCAAGCGAAGCAGGGATTTCCCTCGTCGGCAACCTCTGCTGGAAATAATCGGCAAAGGCGGGCAGGTATTTTCTTGCCCGTCTCGATGCAAGGGGCTACTATGGCCTGCATGAATAAATCCCGATCGCTGATAGCATTCGTGGGCATGCGGGACCCGTATGCCGAGAACGACGACGAACCGGGTCCGCTGCTGTCGCTCCTCCTGTCCGCGGAGAAGGCCGGATACGGATACGACGAGGCGTGGCTCTTCTGCACGAGCGGTACCTTCCTGGAACGTGCGCAGGACCTTGAGCGCGAGGCCCGCGACGAGGGCATAACCACCCGTTTCTACCCTGTGGATTTTCCGCTCAAGGACGTGATCGACTACGCGGAGATATGGAGCCAACTCGGGCACGGACTGGAGACAATACGGCAGAAGGCCGGCTCGCTTGAACGCGAATGGGTCTTCCTCCTAGATTCCGGCACCCCGCAGATGAAGACTACGCTGTTCCTCGCGGCCCGTTCCGGGCTCTTTCCGGCTAAACTGGTCCAGGGCATCCCGGCCAGGTTCGCGGGCGGCACGTACAAGTCGCGCGAGGTGCGAGTCGACGGCATTCCGGAGATGCGCCTGCCGTTTGCTGTGTTTAACGGAACAGCCGGGGAGCCGACGGATTCAGCGTGTCGATCCTACGCCGAGCCTGTTGCGGGCGGATCCACCGACGACGAGCCGGTCGTGGTATCGCCGGCCTTCGCCGAGGCGCTCCGCAAGGCGCTGTCGGCGGCCAGGTACGACGACCCGGTGCTGATGCTTGGCGAGACGGGCACCGGCAAGACGATGGTTGCACGGCGCATCCATATGGCCGGTTCCAGGGCTGCTGGACCCTTCGTCGAGGTGAACTGCTCGGCTATCCCGGAAAGCATGGCTGAGAGCGAGCTTTTCGGCCACGTACGCGGTGCGTTTACCGGTGCCGACAAGGCACGCTCGGGCAAGTTCCGGGCGGCCCAGGGCGGCACGCTGTTCCTGGACGAGGTAGGCGACCTGTCGCTCGATGTCCAGGCCAAGTTGCTCAAGGCAATAGAAGACAAGGTCGTGACGCCGGTTGGTTCCGACGAGCCAGTGGCGGTGGATACCCGTCTCATCGCGGCCACCAACCGCGATCTGCCCGGGATGATACAGGAAGGCACCTTCCGCAGGGACCTGTACGAGCGGCTCAAGGTCATCGTCATCAGGCTGCCACCCTTGCGTGAACGACGGGAGGACATCCGCCCGCTCGTCATGCGGTTCATGGAGTCGTTCAACGCTCAGTATGGCGAGCGGCGCCACGTGACCGAAGATGCACTGGCGCTGCTGGAGTCGTATTCCTGGCCAGGCAACGTACGCGAACTCCAGAACGCCCTGCGCAGCGCTGCCTGTTCCGCCGCCAGCGTTGCCCTGGGGCCGGAGTCGCTGCCCGAGGAACTCGTCCGGTCAGTCGTCGCCTCGAATGGCGGGCGGTCAAGCCGCGATACCGCCGGTGTCCCTTCAGCGGTCATCCCGTCAGAAGGCATCAACCTCAAGGCTCGCCTCCTGCAGGTGGAGTGGGAATATGTCAGCTCTGCGCTCCGCGTAGCCAGCGGCAACCGCGAGACGGCTGCCAGGCTCCTGGGCATGACGGGGCATGCGTTCCGCAAGGCGCTCCGTGAACGGCTGTCCGCCTTTGCCGACGAGGGGTGGGAAGAGGGGATGTGAAGGGTATGTTGTTTGACAGCAATGGTAATAAATACTAGGATGGGGCTCATAAACATGAGTGAAACATACCGTCTCTCCTTCACATTTGGCGGGCTGCTTTTCCCCGAGACCGTCAGAATTGCTAAAAGGTATTGTGAAGTTCCTGACTGGGAAGTCTTAAGAATAGAAGCAAACGGGGGCGAACTTCTCAAGAAGGCTCGAGAAACGAGCCGATACCGCTTCTTTAGAGAAATCAGGGATCGCCTGAGCCAGGCTTGGCCATTCGAAATCGATCTGATCGCGAGGGAGGGTATCGGTGCACGGTATGCCGCTTATGCCCTGTGTAGCAGGTATTATCGATTGGTGGGGGATTTTGTCCGGGAGGTAGTATTGGACGAGGTTTCCATGGGAAACGATAGGGTTGACTTCAGCGATTACTATCATTTTCTCGAGTTGAAAAAATCCACACACCCTGAGCTGAATTCGCTTGCTGAGACAACAATCGCGAAACTGAGACAGGTTACTTTCAGAATGCTTGCCGAGGGGCAGATATTGGAAAAGGGAAAGGAGCACAGGATACTGATTCCTGATCTTCCTGATGCGTTGGTTCGACAATACCGCGCGCAGGGAGACTATCTGGCTCTTGAACATCTGCTCTGCAAGAATGCTGGCTCATGAGTCTGGAAACGGGGATTATCGCGTGAAACATTACGAAGAGACCTTCGACATGCTTTTCAAAATCGTCTCGAATCCCAAGTTTCTTTCAATGGAAGGGCTTGGTAATGAGGTGCCTTACTTCATACACACGTACGAAGTCGAAAACCAGACAGCTGTATACAAGAGGATCGGTGCCTTGATAAAGCGGCTTCAGCTCGATGGTATCTCAGTCGCTCCCTTGGCACTCTATGATTTTGTCATCGACCATTTCAAGAGTGCAGGTGATCTCGATGATCTGTTCGGGCTCGAGCCAACCGTTAGCAAGGCGACCTTGCTCGTCGAGATGATGAAGATGCTCTCGCCGGAGTCTGTGGTGGTGCCGGAGATCATCAAGCGCATCGAAGACTCAATCGCCAAGGTGGTTATTATCTGGCAGGTCGGTGAAGTCTACCCTTACATACGAGCTCACGAAATTCTGACGAACCTTCAATCGCAACTATCGGACCGACCCGTCATAGTCTTCTTCCCAGGAGAGTTCATCACCTCATACGAGGAAGGGTTCAAGCTCAAGCTTTTCGGCAAGCTCGAGGCTCGCTATTACCGCGCATTCAAACTGGAAGAGTACATAATCAGGGGGAACATCAATGCCGGCGCTTAAGGACATTCTCGCAAAGGATATCGCGCGCAATATCGATGGAGTCATCAAGGCAAATGATGACCGGAACCTTCTCCAGGAAGTCGAAGAATATGTGATTACCCGCGAGATAGAACGCGAGCTCAAGCGTTTCGTCGAAGGGTACAACGAAGCCGCTGCATCCCGCTCCGCCTATCCTTACAACGGAGTATGGATATCCGGATACTTTGGTTCGGGAAAATCGCATCTGCTAAAGATTCTCTCTCTGGTAATGTCCGGGCGTACTGTTGACGGCGTCAGGCTCCGGGATATCTTCGTCAAAAAAATAGACGATGCACTTTTTCGGGCAGACTTCGAGAAGATACTTGCGCTTCCCTCTACAAGCGTGCTCTTCAATATTGAGCAGCATGCCGAGCAAGCCAAGGCCAAGAGCGAGAACGCTATCCTCTACGCCTTCGAGCGCATGTTTAATAAGATACGCGGCTACTACGCTGACTCGGGCTCGATCGCTGCCTTCGAGCGCGACCTTGATGAGGAGGGACAGCTTGATGCGTGGAAGGCCATATACAAGGATGGAACCGGGAGGGATTGGGACGAGCAGCGTCCCAAGGCTTTGCTTCTAGGTCGGCGAGTCTGGGCTGAGACGCTGGCGTCATTTCGGAACATCGGTACTGATGAATCGGCCAAAATCATCGACCAGTATGACAAGAACTATTCGATTACCGTTGATGGCTTCTGTGGTGAGGTCTCCCGCTGGCTGGATAGACAGCTTGACAAACGTCATCGAATAAATTTCTTCGTCGACGAGGTGGGGCAGTTTGTCTCAGAAAACCCGAAGCTTATGCTCAGCCTGCAGACAATAGCCGAAACACTTGGTTTCGCTACTGGAGGTCGTGCCTGGATTTTTGTTACCAGCCAGGAGACGATAGACAAGCTTATCGGATCACTTTCAAAACATGAGGAATCCGATGCCTTTTCAAAGATAATCGGGCGTTTCAAGTTCCGCGTGGCGCTGAGCTCTGCGGATGTCCGCGAGGTAATCCAGAAGCGTCTGCTTGAGAAGAACGAGTCGGGCACGGAACTCCTGCGGGATTATTACCATCGCGAAAAGGAATCACTACGGACCGTATTCGCTTTTGGAGAAGGAGCCAAGGCCGTCCACTACAAGGACGAGGAAGCCTTTGTATATTCTTACCCTTTCCCCGCTTATCAGTATGATCTACTTCAGGATGCGCTTCGAGGGCTCGCGGAGCACAACGCTTTCATCGGAGCGCATGTCTCACGGGGTGAGCGATCTATGCTCGAGATTTTTCAGGACGTAGGCAAGTCGCATATGCTGAAAGAACTATTCGCCTTTGCTCCATTCGACGCAATGTATGAGGGCATCAGGCAGAGTATGCACACAGGGCTCGTCGCTGCGATCAACCAAGCCGAACACAACATACCTGACGAGCTCTCGGTTCGAATCCTGAAGGCTCTATTGCTCGTAAAATATGTCAGGGAGTTTAAAGCCACGGCTGAGAACTTGAAGGTTCTACTTGCCGATTCTTTGGACACTGATCTTGCCGGTCTGGGCGCGAAGATTGAGGAAGCCTTCGCGCGACTCGAGCGGGAAACCTACGTTCGACGGAACGGCGAGTTATACGAGTACTTGACCGACGACGAAAAGGATGTGGAAGAAGAAATCCGCCATGTCAGCGCAGAGGCTCAGGATTGCCGGAAATTCATCGAAGGCATCGTCTTTGGAGAGATACTCAAGGTTAACCGGATCCGTTATGGAGCCAATGGCGAGGACTATGCTTTCCAGAAAGCGATCGACGATGAGACCCCCAAGGGGCAGGGCGACCTAGCAATCCGTATAGCCACACCCTGGCATCCTGATGCGGAGAATCGCAACGCACTCCTTGCCAGGTCCATGGCTCGCAAAGAGCTCATTGTTCTTCTTCCTTCCGACGTCCGCTTCATGGATGAGCTGGAATTGTACTTGAAGACCGATGCCTGGCTCCGACGGACCGATGCGAAGGCGAGTAAATACGCTCGTATATATGCAGACAAGCAAGCCCAGAACAACGACCGCAGACGTCGTCTGGGCGACCAGGTGAAGGATCTTGCGAAGCAGGCGGACTTCGCGGTAATGGATCAGGAGATGGGCATCGCTGGTGGTTCCCCCCTCGAGCGGATGGAACGGGCATTCCAGGATCTCGTAAGCCGTTCCTATCCGGGGCTTCGCATGCTCAAGGTGCACTTCGCCCAGGAGTCAGTAAAGAATATCTTGTATGCGAGCGCTGGTCTTTTCGACGAGGGCGGTGCGGCAAAGTCCGAGCCAGAGTCTGAACTCGCAGCGTGGATCATGCGGAAGCATCGCGACTCGGAATCGATCACGCTGGCTGGCATAAAAGAAGAATTCGGCAAGGGTCAGTTCGGCTGGTATGAATGGGCGATTCTGGGGGTTGTCGCGCAGCTCTTTGTGCGGCAGGAAATTGAGTTGATCCGCAGTTCCGAGGTGCTCGGCAAGGATGAAGTGTTTTCGCTTCTCTCGCAGAATCGCGGCCATGATGCTGTAACTATTCGCCCGGCGCCAATCGTAACCCAGGATGATATTCGTAAGCTCAAGGATCTTCATGCAAGCCTTTTCCATTTAGACAATCCGGGCACGACTGGCAAGGAAACGGCCATAGAGTTCAAGAAGACGCTTCTTGAGTTTAGAAAAACATTCCAGGAAAGTCTGCTGGGAGCGCCGGATTTCGTCTTTCTGTCAGCCGCCGAGGAGTCTGTCAAGAAGCTGGAAAGCCTTCTCAAGAACGAATGGCCATGGTTCCTCGAGGAGCGCAAGAATTATGAATCCGACCTTGCTCACTTAGTCGAAAACGTCATACAGCCTCTCCAAACCTTCCTGAAAGGACCCAACGCGGAGACATGGCGCAAGATCAACGACTGGCTCCGATATAATCAGGGAAATCTTGTCGAAATCGCCATGCCCGACGCGGTTCACGCCATCGAAGCTCTTCGCGATAGTCCTGATCTGTACAAGACCAGTGACACCAAGCATGCGAAGGATTTGTGGCAAGCGCTGATTGAGAAGGAGAAGAGTCTTATAGAGGCCGAACGCGCCACGGCTGCAGAAAAGGTCGATGCGGAGCTAGCGAGGCTCGGGTTTGTGGACGGGTGGGATGACTTGCCTGAAACCAGCAGGATCGAGCTCAAAGATGGTTTCAATGATCTAAAGAACTCGCTTGTTTCCATAAAAGGCTTGGCAGCGCTCCGTGATGCGGGGACGACCCAGGCAACCAGGTTGTTCGAGGCAGGGCGTAAAGAGATCCACGAGAAGCTTCACCCGGCGGAGAAGATCGTCTACGCAGGTACCGAAGAGAAGCGCGTCGCGTTTTCAAAACAGGAACTGCGTAGTCCCGAAGACGTCGATGCCTACGCCCAAGCCCTCGCGGCCGAGTGGAAGAAGCTTATCGCCGCCGGCAAGCGCATTGGCCTGTAAGGATTAAATATGGACCTCAATACCCTTAAGAAGTTCGCCCAGGGGATGCGCCGGGATCTCGTTGTGCAAATGGACGCGCGGATCGAGTACGTCCTCAAGTCGGATGACGAATACCTCCGCGCTCACTCGACAGCGAAAAAGAAGATCGTGGAGCTCGAGAAGACGATGGGCAGATCGGAGCTCGTCGAGGAAGCGGCCTACCTATGGTTCAACCGCCTCGCGGCGTTCCGCTTCATGGACTCCCGTGGCTATACGAGTCCACGGCTCGTCTCCCCGCGGAGCGGGGAGTCCCAACCTGAACTCCTTGCGGAGATCAAGCATGGCCGGATCCCTGCTGAGCTTGCTTCCCGAAAGGCGCAGTTTGACGCGATCCTTGCAGGCAGGATCAAGGCCGTACAGCCGGACCGCGAAGTCTACAAGGAAGCCCTCCTTGGCACCTGCAATGCCTGGGCCTCGCGCATGCCCTGGCTCTTTGCCAAGGTCGATGACTGGGCCAGCCTCCTCCTCCCCCAGGACCTCCTTTCGCAGGATTCCCTTATCGCCCGAATGGTCGAAGGGCTTTCCGACGCGGATTGCGCGGAAGGTGTGGAGATCATCGGCTGGCTCTACCAGTTCTATATCTCAGAGAAGAAGGACGAGGTCTTTGCCCTCCTCAAGAAGAACGTAAAGATCACCAAGGAGAATATCCCCGCGGCGACCCAGCTTTTCACGCCGCACTGGATCGTCCGCTTCATGGTTGAGAACTCCCTTGGGCGGCTCTGGCTCCTCAACCGCCCTGAGTCCCGGCTCAAGGAGAGGATGAAGTACTTCGTCGAGTCCGATCCCGAGCCAGAGTTCCTCAAAGTGAAGGATCCGACCGAGCTCAAGTGCCTTGATCCCTGTTGCGGCTCGGGGCATATCCTTGCATACTTCTTCGAGCTTCTCTACGCGATCTATGAGGAGGAGGGATACGCGCCCACAGAGATACCTTCCCTCATCCTCGAGAAGAACATCTATGGCATCGACATCGACGAGAGGGCGGCCGAGCTTGCCGCCTTCACGCTGGCCATGGTGGCCAGGGAGAAGGACAAGCGCTTTTTCGAGCGGGGAATTCAGCCCAATGTGATAGCCATGCGCGATGCCCAGGTGAACCTCAAGAAGCTCGGGCTGCGCCTATCGCCTGACCTCCAGGAGAGTGTGGAGCTCCTCAAGGAAGGGCGAAACTACGGTTCGCTCATCCCGGTTCCGGCTGGGGCGGCGGGAGAGATACATGAAGTCGAGACGGGCATCGATGCCCACCGCTTCAATGATCTTTTTGGGGCGGCGGAGCTCGATGAGCTCAAGGTTGCCTTCCGCATCCTTGAGTACCTTGAGCCCCGCTACCAGGTCGTGGTGACGAATCCGCCCTATATGGGTGGGAAGGGCATGAACGAGGGCCTCAAGGCCTATGTCGGCAAGCGCTACCCTGATTCCAAGTCGGATCTTTTCGCGGTCTTCATGGAGCGCTGTCTTGAAGGCCTCCTTAAGCGCGGCTACATGGGCATGATCAACCAGCAAAGCTGGATGTTCCTCTCGAGCTTCGAGGATCTCCGCAAGAAGCTCCTCGAGGAGGACACCATCGTGGTTATGGCCCACCTCGGAGCCCATGCTTTTGAGACCATAGGCGGGGAAGTAGTACAGACAACGAGCTTTGTCCTGAAAAACGCTCGGCCGCCCAAGGATTGAATGTTCCCAAAATGGGAACATTCATGTTGACATGAGCGTGGGAACGTGGTAGCTTAATGGCAATGAGGGTGATCGCGAAAAGTACCCTTGAGGCATTCTGGAAGCTGCATCCGGATTGCGAGCAGGCTTTGCGAGCCTGGCATCAGGAGGCTACGCATGCGAACTGGCGCAATCCTCCTGATATCAAGGAACAGTATCGGAACGCGAGCATTCTCAAGGGATGCCGGGTT
>Ga0066604_10002119_pt1 | contig 10345 bp, 9 predicted proteins | sample Higcelwee11metaG_FD_59501 | JGI IMG/M metagenome (GOLD analysis project Ga0066604, IMG submission 59501) | Freshwater pond sediment microbial communities from the University of Edinburgh, under environmental carbon perturbations - High... | ecosystem: Environmental > Aquatic > Freshwater > Pond... | reverse complement strand
GACGTTGGCGCCTCACCCCACGCCACCGTCGAGCTTCGTGGGGAGGGTCCGTGGCGTGTGGCGCCGGTCGTTGAACTGCGCGCGGGGATCGCCGAGAACCAAGACGAGCTCAACCTCAGCCGCCTCGGCGGGCTCAACCCCTACGTCGTGCCCCTGGCCGGGGCGGCCTGGGCGGAGTGGTGGGTGGAGGACTACGCCGCGCTGCGGGTGGGGCCGCGCCTCACCGCCGGGTCGTTTGAGCTCGCGCTGATCAGCGATCTCGCGGTGTTTGATGGGCAGCGGGCCGTGGGCTTCGCGGCCTTGGGCGGCTGGCAAAAAGAGCGCCGCTTCGTGGATCTGAGCGTCGGTTACGCCCCGTGGATCCCCCGGCAAGACGACGTCGGCCGGGTGTCGGTGTACGTCTTGGGCGGTGTGGACTGGGGTCGCCGGGCGGCCGCGCCCTAAGACGCGGGCTTCACCACAGTCAGCTCGCCCACAGGCACGGCGACGAGGCCGTGGGTGAGCAGCACGGCGTTGAAGGCGTCCTCCCAGGCGACATCAACGAGGCTCACCGTGACCGTGCCTTTGACGTCGTCCCCCATGACGAGCTGCAGATCGCCGACCTCAGCGATGAGCGTGAGGGCGTGGGTGATCGGCGCGTCGACCAGCTCCAGGCTCACGGTCTTCGTGGGTGGGGCGGCGAGGAAGGTGGTGAGGAGCGCGAGGGGGAGCATGGCCTCAGCATACTCCGCCTCGCGCCGGGTGGATCAGGCGATCCCAAAGAGCGCCAAGGCGCCGCACAGGGCCATCGCGCCGTAGTTAATCTGCGCAGATCGTTGGTCCGAGAGGTGATGGGAGAGGCGCTCACCGACGAGGTTGCCAAGGGGCAGGCCCACGGCGAGGATCGCGGCGTCAACGGCACGATCGGGGCTCATCAGGCCTTCCGAGATGTACGAGCCCAGGCGCCCAGCGTGCATGCCCACGGCGACGGCGGCGCTTGTGGCGATGTAGCTCGCGCCGCTGAGCCCAGAGCTCAGCAGGAGCGGCGCGACGAGCAGGCCAGAGCCGCCGGCGTTGCCTGTGAGCACGCCGATGCCGAGACCCGCCGGGGCCAAGGCCCACTGGGGCACGACCGGGGCCTTCTGCAGCAGGGGTCGGATGAGCGCGAGGCCGACGACGGCGGCGATCAACAGGCTCAGCACTCGGTCTGGTAGCCAGGCCGCGGTGAGCCCGCCGAGGATGGCGCCGGGGAAGGCGCCGAGCACGACGCGGAGCGCTGTGGGCCGGTGAAGCTTCTCTCGCAGCATGAACAGGCGGTGGGTGTTGCCCACGAGCAGCGCCGCCGCGCTGATGGCCAGCGCCGCCTTGGGGCCCTCAATCGCGGAGAGCAACAGCAGGACCACGAGCCCGCCGCCTAACCCGGCCACCGTTGTGAGCGCTCCGGCCGCCACACCCAGAAGAATCAGCAGCATATCGACCTCCTGCCCCTCTGTTTAGGCGAGGCAGATTCTTCGGTCCAATCGAATGATTTTGGGTTATCCATCAGAAAAACGGATGGATGGTCCCCAATGCTCGATGAGCTGCGCACCTTCGTGATGGTCGTTGACGCTGGCAGCTTCACCGCCGCCGCCCGCCCCGCTGGGCGCAGCCAGCCCGCGCTCACCGCGGCGATTCAGCGCCTGGAGCAGACCGTCGGCGCGGTCTTGCTCACCCGAGGTCGCTCCGGGGCCAGCCCAACCGCCGCCGGAGAGGCCCTTCTGCCCCACGCACGCGCCGCCTTGGCCGCCGTAGAGGAGGGTCGCCGGGCCGTGGCCGAGCTGCAGGGCCTGCAAGCCGGGCAGGTGAGGGTAGGCGCTGGCGCCACCTTCTGCACCTACGTCCTACCCGCCGTCTTGCGCGCCTTGCGTGAGGCGCACCCCGGCTTACGCCTGAGCTTACGCGAGGGCCACACCGCCGAGCTGCTCGACGAGCTGAGCGCCGGGCGCCTCGATCTGGTCGCCGTCCCCGCCACACCCGATCCGCCGCCGGGCCTCACCGTCGAGCCGTGGTTGGAGGATGAGCTGGTGCTCGTCGCCCGGCCCGGCCTGCCCGCGACGGGGCAGCCGTTCTTGACCTTCGCCCGTCCTTCGCCGACTCGAGCGCTCCTCGACCAACACTTCCCCGACGTCGAGGTCGCCTTGGAGCTGAACAGCGTCATCGCCGTGAAGGGCTCGGCGCGGGAGGGGCTTGGCATCGCGCTGCTGAGCCGCGTCGCCGTGGCCGGGGATCTCGCCGATGGACGGCTGAGCTTGGTGGACGATCCGCGCGCCCCGCTCACCCGGCGCATCGTGATCGCCCACCGGGGGCTGGAGCGGCTGTCTCCCGGCGCGGCGGATCTGCGGGAGCGTCTCTTGGGCATGCGGTTTGGAAAGGGAGCGGGGCTGAGTCCGGCCTAGTCGGGCCACGCGTGAGCAGGCTCAGATGCCCAACAACCCCGCCCGCCGGGCCAACTCCCACTGCGCGGCGAAACGTTTGAAGTCACCCGGGAACGCCGCGACGGCGTCTTCAAGAAGGAGCGGATCCTCCTCGTCAGGCCGGCTCGCCTCGATCACCTCAGCGAGCCACTGCAGCGGCTTGGGGCGGCCCCGGATGAGGACGGGCTCTCCTTGACCGTGCAGCACGAGGCCCTCCTCTGACTCCAACACCTCGCCGCCGATCCACACGAGGCGAGGGCCCATAGGCTCAACGTCGGTGAGCGCCGAACGCACACGGTCGGGGGGCTCTGTCGTCGCCGGGATCGGCCGGTCGAACCAGGTTTGCAGCGGCTCCTGCAGGGCTTTGCCGCGCATCCAGGCTTCGAGCGCGGCGGGCAAGGGGCCGTCAAACCGATCGTGAACACGGCTGAGCGGGTCGTCATGCTCCCGGTCATTGTGGTTAAACGCGCCTTTGGGCAAGGGCCGCACGGTGACGCCGAACCGTGCGGGATCACGGAACACCGGCGAGTGCCGGGTGAGCACAAAACGGTGCCAGAACGCCGAGTCCAGAAGCCCCTCGGCGAAGAGCTGGCGCACGAGCTCCATGCTGTCCACACACTCCTGCAGCGTCTGTGTGGGGAAGCCGTACATCAGATAGGCGTGAACCCGCACCCCGGCGCGGCGAAAGGCCCAGGCCGCGCGGGCGACTTGCTCTACGGTGACGCCTTTGTCCATGAGGCCCAGCAGACGATCTGAGGCGACCTCAAGCCCGCCGGTCACCATGACCAGGCCCGAGGCGGCCAACAACCGACACAGATCCGGGGTGAAGGTGCTCTCAAAGCGGATGTTGCCCCAGTAGGTGAGCGGCGCGGGCTTGTTGAGGAGCGCTAGGGCCAAGGCGCGTAGACCGCGGGGTGGCGCGGCCTCATCGACGAGGTGAAAGCCGGAGAAGCCCGTCTTTTGGGCCTCATCCACCATGATCTCGGCCAAAGACTCCGCCTCAGCGGCCTCGTAGCGTGCGATGTAGTCCAGGCCCACGTCGCAGAACGCGCAGCGCTTCCAATAGCAGCCGTGCGCGAGGATCACCTTGTTCCAGCGGCCGTCGGCCCAGAGGCGGTGGGCGGGGTTCAGCGTGTCGAGCAGGTTGAGGTAGAGGCTGAGGTCTAAGCCCTCGTGATCGGCGGCGGGGGTGAAGGGGCGCTTGGGGGCCGGGTGCTCGTGGAGGCCTTGGCGGGTGCGGGTGCGATGGCGGTGGTCGGGGCCGCCCGCGTGGTGCTCCAAGATGGCCAAGAGCGGGCCCTCGCCGTCGTCGTAGGTCAAGGCGTCGACGTGATCCCACAGCCGAGGCTCGTCCACCTCACGAAGCTCGGTGTTGACGTAACCTCCGCCCATGAGCACCAGCGCGCCCCGGGCCTTGAGGCGGCGGCCGATGCGCAGGGCGGCGTAGAGGTTGCCCGGGAACGGCACGGAGAGGCCCACGACGGGGCCGTCGAGCGTGTCGGTGAGGGCGTCTAACCACGAGTCGATGAGGGTGGTCTGGTTCAGGCGGTCGGCCAAGCCGTCGAAGGTGACCGGCCCGGCGGCGAGGTGGTGGGCGTAGCGGGCCAAGGAGAAGCCGGGATCTTCTGTGGCGGCGACCAGATCGGCGAGATCGGCCAGGTAGAGCGTGCCCAGGTGCCGGGCCTGATCCTCCATGCCCAAGCGCCCGAAGTCTTCGACCTTGGCGGCGGCGAGGCGGGGGCCCCAGGGCAGCTCGCCGCGGTGGATGCGTGTCATCACGCCACGATCATGGCCTTGCAGAAAACGGATCGTCGGGCCGATGAGCGCCTCGTGGCGGCGGCGGTTGGCCAAGGCGCGCCAGGCGGGCTCGGGCAGCTCCTCCCGCTCGGTCAGGCGGTCGAAGAGCTCGGCGAGGCCATCCCCCGAGAACAGGCGAAGGGCCAGCTCAATCCCGAGATCACGCAGCGTTACGGTGACCCCTTGGGCCCGCAGCGCGCGGGCGAGCACCCCGGCGGAGGGGTAGGGCGTGTTGAGCTGGGTGAGGGGAGGGAGGACGAGGGTGACCCGCATCGGGCGCCCTTATCCTGGCGGACAACGACGGGCCGTGGCCGTGGCGCGAGGACGCGGCTACATTGGCCTTCCCGTCATAAGGAGCGATTCGGTCGTGCACGCGGAGTCCATCAGCTTGCCGCTCGCTCAGCTCCCGCTCCCCAGCGAAGATCCGCTGGACGTGGCGAAACGGGAGATCGAGGCCAACCTGCCCAAACGGGGCGGGGTTCCTTGGGTTGTGCTCGCCGCGTCCCCTCGGCAACGCTACGCCGTCGTGCGCGCCGACCTGAGCCCCGCGGCCTGCGCCCGGGCCGAGCGCGCCTTGGCCCAGCGCCCGGAGATCCTCTGGACTGCCCTTTACGGCGAGCAGATCCTCCAGGTCGGTTATGGTCCGCTTCGTTGCGCCTTCGCGCGCCGCGTGCTCAACGATGGCGCCTGGGAGGTCTGGCTGCGCCCGTTCCTCCTCCAAGGCGCCAACTTGACCTGGCTCGACGAGTGGTCGCACCACCACGGCGACGCCCACCCCCGCACCGGCGCCTTGGCCCCGCTGTTCCCCGAGGCCGAGGCCGGCGGCGTACGTTTTGTCGCCCTCTCAGAAGCCCTGCCCGAGCCCACCGATCGCCAGCCGTTGCCCGTCGAGGCCACTGAAGACGACATCGCCCGCCTCGCCGGGCTGTGGTTAGAGAGCTTCTTCTTCGCCCGGGGCTTCGTGCCACCGTCCGCCATCCGGGTCACCGAGAGCTTTCTGGAGGTCTACCTCCTCCCCCGCACGAGCCCGCCCCACGCCGCGACGGACCTGGCCCTACGCCTCGCCCAGAGCCCCGAGACCGCCGCCGTGGGCACCTTCGGCCGCGACACCGACCGCAAGACCCACCCGCCCTGCGAGCTGATTCAGGCGCTGCTGGAGTGGCGGGGTGGCGCTGCCTTGCGCTGGCGCAGGCGTTTCCGGGTGATGGACCAGAACAAGGCGCGGTGGGTGGACGCTGTGGGTGAGGTGGTGGCCGAGCCTGGGCGTCGGCGGTGGTTGAGCTGAGGCCGTTGGGCTAAAGACTCGACTGTGTGGGATGAGACACCCCACACCACCCCACACACCCATCCAGCCCCGTCCGCGCATCCCCCGCCGCACGAAGCCCCCCGGCCCGCATCCAGACGATGAGGTTGTCGCGCCGCCCAGCCGTGAGCGGGAGCGCCCCATGCCGGTTGGCCCCGGCGTGCAGGAGCGCCACGCCGGGCCGATGAGCCCAGGCCGCGCGCTCCTCAGCGTGGGTCGGCGTGTCGTGGTGAGCCAAACAGCGGGGCCCCTCAAAGTACAGCTCACCGCCCTCAAACCCGCCGCCCAGACAGAGGTTGAGGGTGACCTCAGCGTCATCCGCATGAAAGGCCAGGTCCCGGTCGCCGCCGAGGGTGTAGGTCACCACGAAGCCGTGGTGCTCGTCGAGGTGCTCACCGCCGTGCTCGGGAAACAGTCGCGCGGCGAGGGGCGCCAGCGCCTCACGAAGCGGCGTGAGGTCGATGGACGTCGTCGGGGCCTCGTCGCCGGTCTGGGAGTCCAAGATGAGCCCGTAGCGGTTCATCGAGTTTGGCGCGTCCAGCTCCACGCCCTCCCGCGCCGCCCAGGCCTGCTTACGGGCGACCTCGGCCCGGAGCGCGGCGCAGAACGGCTCGCTCAGCACGGGGAGCGCCCACAAGCCGGGGCCCACGGGCTCGGCGAGCTTGGCCAGGGCGTCGGGACCGGCGGCCAAGGCCGCGGCGTAGCGCGGGTGAAATGCGCCCTCACCGAGACACCAAGCCTCGGGCCTCGCCGGGACGTAGGGCGAAGGCGGCGCAGGCGCGGGCCGGAACGTGGCCTTGGGCGCGGGGCGGACCCGGCCCAAGGCGCGGCGGAGGAGCTGGAGCGGGGAGGGGCGCGGCATCACCCGAAGGTGGTCAGCGCCCCGCCGAGGTTGCGCCGCTCAGTAGTGCCAAGGGAAACGGCTGAAGTTTTTTGGGCGCTTCTGCACGAAGGCGTCGCGGCCCTCTTGGGCCTCCTCCGTCATGTAGGCGAGGCGGGTGGCCTCCCCGGCGAAGAGCTGCTGGCCCACGAGGCCGTCGTCGGGCAGGTTGAAGGCGTACTTGAGCATACGCTGGGCCGTGGGCGACTTGGCGTTGATCTCTTTGGCCCACTCCAACGCGACGTTCTCGAGCTGGGCGTGGGGCACGACCTCGTTCACCATGCCCATGTCGAAGGCGTCCTGGGCGCTGTAGTTGCGGCCCAAGAAGAAGATCTCCCGGGCCTTCTTCTGGCCGACCTGACGGGCGAGCAGGGCCGAGCCGTAGCCGCCGTCGAAGCTCGCCACGTCGGCGTCGGTCTGCTTAAAGATGGCGTGCTCGGCGCTGGCGAGGGTGAGGTCGCAGACGACGTGCAGGCTGTGCCCGCCGCCGACGGCCCAGCCGGGCACAACGGCGATGACCACTTTGGGCATAAAGCGGATCAGGCGCTGGACCTCCAAGATGTGCAGGCGGCCGAGCTTGCCAGGGTCTTGGGCGCCGTCGCCATCGACGTACTTGTAGCCGTCTTTGCCCCGAATGCGCTGATCGCCGCCAGAGCAGAACGCCCACCCGCCATCCTTGGGCGAGGGGCCGTTGCCGGTGATCAGCACACAGCCCACGTCCGAGGTGCAGCGGGCGTGCTCCAAGGCGGTGAACAGCTCATCGACGGTCTGGGGGCGAAACGCGTTACGCACCTCGGGCCGGTTGAACGCCACACGCACCGTGCCTTGATCTTTGGCGCGGTGGTAGGTGAGGTCGCGGAAGTTGAAGCCGGGGACCACGTCCCAGCGGCTCGGGTCGAAGAGGTCGGAGATGTGGCTCAAGGCGCCTCCAGGGGGAGCTTCGGGTGGTCCGACCCCATAGCGCGGAGGGCGCTCGGGCGTCGAGGGGCTGTGAGGAAGCGTGGTTGACCGTGACCGGGCGTGGCGGATCCGCGATAGGATGCGGGAGGGATCGCCCCGACCCTATGAGGCCACCGGCATGACACTGGAGAGCTGGATCACCCTGAGCGTGCTCGTCAGCGTCGTCGGCGCGCTGGCGTTCACGGCCTTGGCGCCGGACGCGGTGCTGTTCACGAGCGTCGTGCTCCTCTTCGTGAGCGGCGTTCTGAGCGCGGACGAGGCTTTCGCGGGCTTCTCCAACTCCGGCGTGCTCACCGTCGGCGCCCTGTTTGTGGTGGCCGGCGGCCTTCGGGAGACCGGCGCGGTCTCGCGCCTCGCCCGGCAGGTGCTCGGGCGGCCCAAGACCGTGCGCGCGGCCTTGGCCCGGCTGGTGATCCCGGTGACGGCGATGAGCACGTTTTTGAACAACACGCCGATCGTCGCCGCGCTCATGCCCGCGACGGTGGAGTGGGGCCGCCAGAACCGCTTCGCGCCGTCGAAGCTGCTCATCCCGCTGAGCTACGCGGCGATCTTGGGCGGCACCTGCTCGCTCATCGGCACGTCCACGAACCTTGTCGTGCAAGGTCTGCTCACCGCGGCCTCCGAGGGGCGCGAGGATCTGCGCCCCATGGGCATGTTTGAGATCTCGTGGATCGGCGTGCCCGTGGCGTTGTTCGGCGTGGTGTACATGATCCTGCTCGCGCCTAAGCTGCTCATCGACCGCGCTCCGGCGCTCAGCTTAGACGCCGACATGAAGGAGTACACCGTTGAGCTTGTGGTGCGGCCCACGAGCCCCCTCGTCGGTCAGACCATCGAGGAGGCCGGGCTGCGGCATCTGCCCGGCGCGTTTCTGGTGGAGCTTGACCGCGGTGACCGCGTCATCGCCGCCGTCGGCCCTGAAGAGCGCCTGGAGTCGGGCGATCGCCTCGTCTTCGCCGGGATCTTGGAGTCGGTGATCGACCTGCAGCGGCTCCCCGGGCTCACCCCGGCGGACGACCAGGTGCACAAGCTCGGCGGCGCGCGCGAGGCCCGCTGCCTCGTGGAGGCCGTGGTCTCGCGGTCAAACCCCTTCGTGGGCCAGTCCATCCGCTCGGCGCGTTTTCGTTCGGTCTACAACGCCGTCGTCATCGCCGTCGCGCGCCACGGCGTGAAGCTCAACATGAAGATCGGCGACATCGAGCTTCACGAGGGCGACACCTTGTTGATGGAGACCCACAACGACTGGGTGCTCTCCCACCGAAACCGCCGCGACTTTTACCTCGTGAGTGAGGTGGCCGACTCCACGCCCCTGCGCCACGAGCGCGCCTGGCGGGCGGGGTTGATCCTCGCGGTGATGGTGGCCGTGGCGACGGTGGGCCTGATGGACATGCTGCAGGCGTCGTTCTTGGCGGCGGGGGCGATGATCGTCACCCGCTGCTGCACGGTGAGCGAGGCCCGGCGCTCGGCGGACTGGCCGGTGCTCATCGCCATCGCCTCGGCCTTTGGGCTGGGGGAGGCCATCGGCAAATCAGGCCTGGATCATGTGCTCGCCGACGCGATCATCTCGAACTTCGCCTCCACGCCCGCCGTCGCCTTGGCCGCGGTGTACCTCGCCGGGGCGATGTTGACGAACGTGATGACGAACAACGCCGCCGCCGCGCTCATCTTCCCGTTCGCGATCTCCGTCGCCGACCAGCTCAAGGTGAGCCCGATGCCCTTCGTGCTCGCCACGACGATGGCGGCCTCGGCCTGCTTCGCCACGCCGATTGGTTACCAGACGAACCTCATGGTGTACGGCCCCGGCGGTTACCGCTTCTCGGACTTCGTGCGCATCGGCCTGCCGCTGAACATCGTGATCTGGGGCCTGTGTGTGTGGCTGATCCCGGTGTTCTGGCCGTTCTAAGCCAAGAACGGGCGCTTTTTCGGGGGAGAGCTGATCTTTTTTGAGCGGTCGGCGCGTCTTTATGATAATGACATTCATTATCAATAAGGAGGCAACGATGGAGACTCTGCTTCGGATCGGCTTCTTCGTGGTGGCGCTGTCGATGATGGTCGTGCGCGTGCGCTGGGCGCGGCGGGCCGAGGTGCTGGAGCCCGGCGCCCGCGACGTGGGGGAGGGGGCGTGGCTCTTGCCGCTCCGCATCCTGTTTTTGCCGGTTTGGATTGGCACCTTGGGCCTGTACCTGCTCCGGCCCGAGGTGTTGGCGCCGGTCACTTTGACCGTGCCGATGGGGCTGCGCTGGGCGGGCCTCGCCGTCGCCGCGGCGGGGGTGGGCCTGCTCGCCTGGGTGCATCAGAGCCTCGGCGTGTGGTTCTCCCATCGCCTCCGCATTCGTGAGGGCCACGCGCTGATCATGGTCGGCCCCTACAAGACCGTCCGGCACCCGATGTACACCGCGTTCTTGATGATCAGCGGCGGCTTGTTCTTGGCCTCGGCGCTTCTGCCCATCGGCGTCGTCGTGCTCGGCGGGGTGATCGCCGTCGTCTGGTTTCGCACCCCAAAAGAGGAGCGTATGCTCACCGAGGCGTTTGGAGACGAGTACCGGCGCTACGTCGCGCGCACCGGAGCGCTCTTCCCAAAGCTGCGTTGATTCCTGAACAACCTCGCGTATACTCGTCGTCCTTCGGACGGTTCCATCGTGTGAGGTGCGTTCATGTTGATAGAGATTGAGATCGACCTCAAGTCGGCTGGTCGGGCCTATGACAAGCTCACCAGCCTAGCGGTCGGCCCGCTCTCGCCGCGGAGCAAGCTCCCGGCTTTGCCCGCGGACACCCGGCGGCTGTTGGAGGGCGCCGGCAGCGAGGCGTATGACACCCTGGGCAGCTACGACATGGAGCTGGGCGTGCCCGCCAGCGTTCAGGACGGGGATGTGGTGGAGCTGCGTTATGACGCGGCGCTGCTCGGCTCTCCGGACCTGGTCCTGGTCTCGGACGGGACGCGGGTGGTGGCCTGCCCCGCTGAGGGCGACGTGGTGC
>Ga0066604_10002111_pt1 | contig 10379 bp, 8 predicted proteins | sample Higcelwee11metaG_FD_59501 | JGI IMG/M metagenome (GOLD analysis project Ga0066604, IMG submission 59501) | Freshwater pond sediment microbial communities from the University of Edinburgh, under environmental carbon perturbations - High... | ecosystem: Environmental > Aquatic > Freshwater > Pond... | reverse complement strand
AATATCTCGGTCTCAATGTCTTCAGGTCTCCTGTCCGTGTTCTCAATCCTGAAATATGAGCTGCTGTCAGGACCGGGAAGGAAATACATGGTCCTGCTTAAGCCGATTGTATTCAGCTGCTGACTCCATAAAGAGTCAGGTGAGAGGATCAGGTCAGCATACGGCAGGCAGGCCAGGTAATAATTATTCTGAGGCGTATAAAAGGGACTGTCACCCATGAAGAAGACCAGACTGGCCCTCTTCCTCAACAGCTCACATGTCTCCGGAAGCAGAAAAACAGAATTGTAAACCATTATAAGATCCGGCTTATAACTTTCAACCACGGAAAGGAGCATGCGGTTTGTCCTGTCCTGAAAATATGATTCCCACCTTTTCCTGACAAGGTAGGGAAGCCTGAAAACCTGGCTGTTGATCTTTATTACTCTTTTACTTATCTCGGCACCAAGGTCATAAGATCTTACCTCCCCGGCCATATTTGACAGAATCTCCTTAAAGGAATTAGTAATAGAGTATTTCTCCGGGCAGAGCAGCAGGGCCCTCTCAAATCTTTTTCCCATGGATCAGCATTAATGAACGTTGATATTCAAATGCCCCGAAGCTGAAGATTACAGCCTGGGGAATTATCTTGCCGGGCATGCCTACATAATTGAACTGCTGTCCGCTTGTGGAATGAATAATAAACCACCCGGCAAGAAAGATTATAAACACCAGTATGGAGTTCCGGTCTGGGATACACCTGGCAGACAGGTAAAATACAACAAGAAGCCTGTAGCCAAAAAAGACCAGGAATCCGTTTAGCAGAAGAAACCCCGCGATTCCCGAGACAGCCAGAAGACTCTGGTTACCAACGTGTCCGTCACCAAACTCGTACCCTTTATCTGAAAGGCCCCATCCAAATACCGGGTTTTCTCTCCAGGCTCCCATAACTCTCTGACTCCTGTAATCAAGTCTCTGCAGTGAGCCTTCTGCCGTAAGGTCCCCCTCGGTAATAGCCTCTATCTTGCCCAGCCTCTCACTCGCAAAGTTCACCTGCCTGGTGATTAGAGGATTGGAAAAAGCCAGGTAGAGCAACGGTACTGAAATCAGTAAGAACTCCAGGATTCTTTTGGAACGGATCATGCCGGTAAAAAGGAATGTAAACAATAAAACCAGGCTGAAACTGATCATCCAGCCTCTGGTGGCAGAGAGAACTGTCATCGCCAGAACAGAAAATATTACCATGTAAGGTAACAAAGGCGTCCGGAAAGAAGTAGTCCTCCTGTTCAACAGGTAAAGAGCTGCAAAGTACGCTATCAGGCTGCTGCTTGAACTAAAGAAGAACCTGAAATCTTTGCTTTCTTCCTGGTCTTCACCCGGGTCTATTCCCGCCGCCTCCATTGGTGTTAACCCGCTCAGGAGAGTGAAGACCTGTGCGGCAAGGGCCACCAAAGCAATAAAGAAGATAATTCTGAAGAAGCGGAACCAGTCATCCTTTTTCGTAAAAAGCCTGGGTACGGAATAAAACAACAACATGGGAATGAATCCCTTAAGTACCCTGAAATAGACATTCAATCCTCCGCTGAATCCCATCATCTGGCCCCATATTATCATGAATATAAGGTAGATAAATAATATCTGCAGATAATTGTTGTAAAAAACCTGAACGTTGCTCTTCCGCACTGCCGCCTTCACAACTGATATGATGACATAGATCTGCACCAGTTCCACGGAAGGTAAGCCGGGTAAGACAGGCATAGTGACCGCATAAAGTCCAAAGAAACCGGCAAACCCGTCTGTTGTCGCAAGAAAAAAAGCAAGCCACAGAGATTCATTTTTTGAAAAAGAGTATGCCACGAGGATGATCACATACCATATGGCCCTTGCAGGAGTGGGAGCATAATATGTAGCTATAAGGGTCACTGAAATCAACCCGAGGAACATTATAATATCGGGCCAGGCCAGAACCCATTTTATTAACCGGTTGATCATTATAACCTAATATTCAGCTTTTAAACTCTTCGGCATTAATCCTGACATGATCACCCTGAGAGGCAATCAGGTTCTCTCCATTCCATTCGATCCGGAAACCCAGCCTGCTCAAGGTAGTCATGACCAGTTCTTTTACCCCTGGATAGATATATTCATGCAGCTCGGCGACCAGTATCCTCACCTTGCCAAGCCATTCATCCGGGTCACTCCTGAAAACAGAGTACTCGGCCCCTTCAATATCCATCTTGAGAATGTCAATTCGCGGTAACTGAAAATCCCTCATCAAGGTTTTTATTGTATACCCGGATACCACTTCCCCAGCAGCACTTGACTCTTCAAGGCGAAAGGCATATTTTTCAGCATCTGTGTCTGATATGGTCAGAGCTGTATCCTCCCCAAATACTCCGCCTCTGACCGGGTAAATTTCCTTGTATGGGCCGGTGTTCCTGACCAGAAGATCAAAATTTGAGTTCTCCGGCTCAATGGCAATGATTTTGGCTTCGGGAAACCTCCGGTGGAAGTATAATGCTGAAATACCTGTAAAGGCCCCTGCATCAATAATATACTCAGGACTGAAGCCAGGCTCAAAATCATATTCTCCTTTGCTGACAATGCTATTAAATACATAAAAATCGACACTGTTCCCGCGAATATAAAAGTCCATTCCGGAATACTTCAGTTTGAAACAGCCCTCCTTCTTAAGGTTCCGCATCAGGATGACAGTATTATTTAACCCATATATTCTCAGCCGCTGAAACCAGTTTTTTAAAGTTGTGATACGTAATTTCATATTGATCCGGAGTTCAGACGTTTGTCTATCTCTTGTTGAAGATCCTTAACAATATTATCCCAGTTAAGGAGTGTAATTGACACTTTGCGGGCGCGGTCCGCCATCTCATCCATCAGGCTTCGGTCATCGAGGAGTTTTTTGATGGCACCGGCCAGAGCAGGCGCATCATCCCTTTCAACTGTCAATCCGAACGCGTATTTTTCAATCATCGGCTTTATTGATACATTATTCGTTGTAACAATAGCGTTCCGGTTATACATCGCCTCCGGAAAAACAATGGCCATACCCTCGAACCGTGAAGGCAGGCAAAAAATTTTTGACCTGCCATACAGCCTGTATAGATTGTCACGTCCCATTGGGCCATGGAATACCACTCTTCCCTTCAGTGCCGGATTCTCCTGAAGGAATCTGTCTGCATAAGCCTGGAATGCAGGTTCAACAGGGCCAGCCAGATGAAGATCATATTGAGTGGAACCTGCAACTGACTTAAACGCATCCAGCAACACCTCCGTCGCTTTCTGTAAGGTACCCAGCCTTCCCGCTGTAAGAATGATATCCTCTTTCTGGGCGGAATCACAGGCTGACACAGAACCAGGAAGGTCCGATGTATGACCATTATAAACAGTGATTATTCTGGCCCTCAGAAAATCATGTTTCTCTTCCAGTAACGCCCTGCTGTACTCGTCCTCAACACTCCATAAATCAACCTTGCTTACAAAAAAGTGCCTCGCAATACGGTCTTTTATCCTGCCTTTGAGATTGGTGCGGCCCGTGTCAAGCTGATAATCCCCAACGCTTTCTGTCCCCGGTGCCATTAATGCAAACACACAGTGGTCCAGCTTCAGGTATACAAATCCCTTCCTGTTAAAGGTCTTGTAAATGAATGCAAAAAGCAGCGATCGCCATGAATAATGAAAAACATTCAGAATATCTATTTTGCCGGCATTACGAATCAGGTATCTGACAATGCCTGAGTTGAACGCGTGGCTGAAGTAGCTGTCTGGAATATTTACAACTTCCAGATACTTCCTGGTTTCGGAAAGATCATCATCCCCGCCGTAACAAATGACCGAGGAATTATAACCCATCTTTGAGAACCGATATGGTATCTGACCCGGATCCTTGAAAAAGTGAAAATCCCGGTAATTTGGAAAAACGGTGCAGAATGTGCCGGCCTGACCACTCATGTCTTTACCTGCCTTGTTCTGAAATCCTTCAGAAAGGTTCTCAACTCAGCTACTGCATCAATTCCAAACAACCTCGCAAGCGCAATAAAAATCACAGGTACCAGAGTAATCTTAAGTCCCAGCTCAACCCAGTCTGACAGGGTGACTCTGTCTATAATGTAATAGCTTACAAGAAAACATAATCCGGCTATCAGCAGAAGCTTAACCATGGTCATAAGAATACTCCGGGAGTTGATGCCCTGAATCCGGGTCACTGCCAACCCTGATAATATCAATGCAACCAGTGTTGAAAATACCTGTCCTGCAATCAGTGCTAATATGCCATACCTGAAAAGAATATAGATGCTGGCCAGGATCACAACCTTTCGGACTATGTCTATCTTAAGAGATAATCCGCCCTTCCCCACGGAATAGAGGATGTTCTGATTGAACATCATGAGCGGAAAGAAGAACCCGTCAAGAAAAAAAACCTGCATATAAGGAACTGCAGGTAACCATTTGTCTGTTAAAGCAATAACTACAAACGGCCGACTTGATATGACAAGAATAAGCGATCCGAGGTACGTCACCAGAGCAAGCAGGTTGAACGACTTTAAATAGTTGCTGTTGAACTTCTCGCGCTCATCCTGGATTGCCGAAAATGCAGGAAATATAACCCGGGTGACAGAATTCGCTGTCTGACGTATGAATATCTCGTAAAACCTGCTGGCATTCGTATAAAACCCCAGCTGGGCAACGGAGAAAAATTTACCTATCAGCGGGAAATAGCTCTTTGTAAAGATTACATCAGTCAGTCCCTGTAATAGTATCTTGTATCCGAAATTGAATAATGACTTGAACGACTGAAAGCTGAAAATAAACCTGGGCTTCCACCCGGATATGATCCATAGGCCTGCAAGATATACTACATTACCGGCCAGTGTCTGAAACACAAGAGCCCAAACCGCATAACCCTTCAGCGCCAGAATAAGTCCGGTGGTACCCGAGATCAATGCGCCTGCAAGATTTATCCCTGTCAGCTTTTTGAAGTCCATCCTCTTCGTCAGGATGGAGACCTGCACTGAGCAGAGCGAATTCAGGATAATGCCTGCTGAAGCAACCCGGGTGATGCTTACAAGTATCGGTTTGCCGAAGAATGTTGCGATCGCTTCAGCACTGAAATACAGAATAATATAGATGATCCCGGCAACTACGACATTGAACCAGAATGCCGTTGAGAGGTCCGTATCGGTGCTCTCCTTCTTCTGTATCAAAGCCATGGAGAAGCCGCTCTGCATCATCATCTGACCCAGGGAGATGAAGATCACTATCATCCCCATCAGACCATAATCCTCCGGCGACAGCGTCCTTGCAATGACAATGCTGAAACCGAACTTTACCAGGTAAACCCCGAATGAGTCCAGAAAACTCCAGAACATTCCCTTTGCAGTCCGGGTTTTTAAGCTCTCCATGATCAGTCAGTACCGGCAGTCACTGCCAGACCCCGCCTTTCTATTTTAGTTTCCAGTATTTGAATTTTCGTCTTGGTATCTCAACGGACCCTTCAAAATATTCCTCGGATATCTCCCACTTCCTCCTGAGATAATCAGTGTTATAATTACTGTATCCTTCGGCATCCTTTCTAATTTCATTCCCGTAAGAGTTAACATCCGGAACGCGCCTGCCTCTGTTCTTCCTCCGTGCCACAGTACCGGTCCTGTAAACAGCCGGTCTGATCCCCAGCAGTGCAAGCCGTGCCAGGTAATCATCATCTTCGCCGCCAAACTCTTTAAGCTCCTCATCGAACTCCCCCGTGAGGCTGAAAATATTGCGTGAGATTAGAAAATGGCTCCATGAAGCGTTGACTGTGGCAATATCCTCATTGATTATCCCCGAGTCCTTCAGGAATCTTCCAAACCCGGTCTTAACCTTGAGATCGTCATTCAGGATCATTACCTTTTCTGTCCCTGCCGCATCAATGATACGGTTCCACAGATGGCTTAAACCCCTGGGATCCTCATATGCAATCAGTTTAACATTGCCATAGGCGCCGCAGAACGCCCTCATCTCATGAAGATAAATCTGCTGCTCTTTTCTCAGGACACTGCCATTAGCAACAACAATGAACCGGCATTCAGGAAAGAGAAAGACCAGCTTCCTGACAAGAGGTTTGAACAACAGGTCGAAACGGTTAACAAATGTGGAGATGCCGATTGTTACGGGTATGTCCGACTTAATACTCCCTGCTGAAGCAGGAAAGAGCCTGTAAAAACCCCACAGGAAGGAATCATATATCCATCCCAGCCGGTTCCAAACCTTATAGAAAAATCTGTTCCTGATACTCATCAGGACTTTCCTGTAATTATCGGTTTGGCCGGCACTCCGCCGACAAATGTATCAGGGGCAACATCCTTGTTCACCAGTGAACAGGCGCCCACCCGTGAGTTCTCTCCAAGTGTTATACCTGGTGAGACAATGACTCCCGAGTAGCAGATGGAATTTCTTCTAAGAGTGACCGGTCCCCTGTTTTCAGGGCATGGCGGAATAAGCGTGGTGGTCTGGTGTGTCCATACCTGGCAGAACCCGCCGATACCGGCATATTCTTCAAAGATAATCGGTTCAGACAAATCCATAATTGCCTTATACCCTACAAATGATCCATCCATCAGCGTCAGGTTCTTAAATGGCCTGACACGATCCGGGCGCTGAATGATCATTCCTCTTTCTATCCTGCATGTATCCGCAACGGTTGCTCCATACTTCCTGAGATATTTCACAACATACCGGAAAGGCATCTTTTCAATGACCCTGGCAAGGCCATACGGTCCATGGAGCCAGAAACCATACCGACACTTGATATTCCAACCGAAATCCTCAAGTGACCAGAAAATACCCTTTAACATCTGTTATCTCTTAAAAATCTTTTTGACGGACAAAACAACCTTCTCTCTCTCCTCCGGTGTAAGCGAAGGATATAAGGGCAGCCTCAGGAAACGGTTGAAGAACTCCATCGATCCGGGCATCTCATCGTTTGTGGCCAGATGACTATAGAACCTGTTCATGTGCAGTGGTGAATAGTGAACGTTGGCCATCACTCCTTCCGCCCTCAGTGCATCCATAATCCAATATCTGTCTTCAGGCGGCACAAGTATCCCGAAGATATGCCAGTTGGTTTCCGCACCATCGGTAATGCGAATGAATTCAATCTCGCTGATACCTCTGAGATTTTGAATGTAATACTGCGCATTTGTTTTACGCATTCCGTTCATCCTGTCAATCTTTTTCAGCTGCGATACTCCCAGCGCACCGAGGATGTTGGACTGAACATACGAGTTACCGATGTCAATATATTCATAAAATCCCCTGGTGCGGTTGTCAGTCAGGAATGAGTGCTTGTCGGTTCCCTTCTCCCGAAGGATCCTGATTCGTGCAGCAATTGCATCATCATCGGTGACAACGGCTCCCCCTTCGCCGGTTGTCATGTTCTTCGTGCCGTGGAAGCTGAAAGTCGATATATCGGTCAGGGTGCCGGTCTTGCGGCCTCTGTAGAGAGACCCGATCGACTGTGCAGTGTCATGAACCACATAGAGCCCGTGCCTGCGAGCAATGTCATTGATTGCATCCATATCCGCCGGTATGCCGGCATAGTCAACAGGAGAGATGGCAACCGTCTTCTCCGTGATCAGACCCTCGATCTTCGAGACATCAATACTGCCGTTATCGGAATAAACATCGGCCAGCACTACTTTCAGATTGTTGTAAAGGGCACCGAGGGCAGTTGAGGTATATGTAAAATCAGGTACAATTACCTCGGATCCGGGAGGGAAATCCTTTACCCTGAATGCCAGCTCCAGGGCACTGGTGGCTGAGTTTACAAACAGCACATGCTTCGCGCCAAGATACCCGGCCAGCAGCTCTTCAAACCTGCGGCATTCAGGCCCGTCACCTGATACGAAAGTCGTCCGTATAGCTCTGTCAACAGCCTGAAAATCATCCTCTTCAAGAAAAGGCTTGTGTATCAATACAGGCTCGGCACTCAACGGTGTACCACCGTTTATCGCCAGTGCAGGGTTAGTTTTATCCAGCATATGATTCTATATTGTTCTGTAGTGTGAGTAATACTCGTAAAACCCGTATATCCTGACCAGTTCGTCAATACCATCTTCAACGCTTTTTTGCGGACTGTACCCGAGCCTTGCAATCTTGTCGAAATTTACTGTGAAATGCCGGAGGTCCTTGTCTTTTACCTCCGAGTTGACAATTGAAAACTCAACCTTCTGCCTGATTTTTTCGGCAATCTCCTCCTTGGAAAAATTAAGGTTATTACCGCCCGCATTGAAGATTTCCCCCTTCATCCGGTCAAAATTGTTCATCGCAAACAGGTAGCAGTCGGCTGCATCCTCAACATGTATAAAGGTTCGCTTTGCGAAACTGTCAAAGAGAACTATCACCTTCTCCTTCACGGCCTTGTAGACAAAATCATTGACCATCAGGTCCATACGCATACGCGTACTGAAGCCAAATACGGTTGCGAACCGCAGTGAGATCACATTCGGCCTGCCATGCAGTATCCCCTCGGCCGCAAGCTTCGTCTGTGCATAGGCGCTGACCGGATCCACGGCTGTATCTTCGTCGCAGGGCTCCCCCGACTTACCGTATAACGAGGTGGTGGAGGCATTTATAAGCATCTGTCCGGAGGCAAGCGACTCTGCGATCAGACGGGTAGCCTCAACGTTGATCAGCTGCGCTGAATGCGGATTGGAGGCACATGCCGGAAAGCCGCTGATGCCCGCCAGGTGGAAGATTATATCGTAATTCTGCATCCCGGGTATACCGTTCCGGATATCATGTCTGATGATTTCCAGGTTCCTGTTTGTAGCAAGGTGCATCACCGGCTCATAGCCGTACATGAAATTGTCGAGCAGCGTAACCTTATATCCCTGCTCCAGTAGCCGTCTTGTGAGAACGGTGCCCTTGTAACCGGCTCCTCCGGTAACTAAAATCTTCATAAAAGTCGTTGTTATTAGTTAACCTTATTTTATTGAACAATCTTGTCTATTGCATTGAAATAACGGTCCCTGTGAATGACCAGGGCCTCAAAGGCCTGGTAACCCCATGAGAGCAATAATAATGCAGCCAGAAAAAGCCTTATTGTCAATTCCTTCCTGTTGTGCCGATCAATAAGCCTTTTCAGGTTGCCAGAGTTTATCGCTATTACCGGAATGATGAAAGCCATCATCACAACAACCCTGTATCGCTCGGCCCAGGCCCCGTAAACCGATACCGCCGCTATGAGATAAAATCCCAGAAGGTAGAGCAGGAATCTATGTCCGGTGAGGCTGAAAATTTCCTTAATCCTTAAATCGAAAGTGAAAATGAAAAGGATCATCAGAAGCATGAACGGGGTCTGCAGAATGATGGCAGCCGGGATCCACCCTACCTCAGCCCTGCCGGTCATCAGCATCGTCAGGCCGTCTCTCTGGGGCATTACACCAAAAGTGTACAAAACCTTTTTTACCTGCAGAAATACCCATCTGTGCGGCTCCCGGGTGATAAACCTTCGTGTCTCATACCGCTGGAAATCATCAATTACAAGAGGTGTGACCTCCTGTATGTTCCTTTCGTTCACATATTCGCCCAGGCGCTTATTGAACAGAGCCTCGTTCTCCTCATAGATGAACCCTACCTCACCCCCGTTGCCTCCATAAGGCGTGTGACCCCAGAACTCGAGCATGCCGGGAGGACTGTAATCTCCTTCTCTCAGTAAATCAAGCGGCCTGACTACGAAAATAAGTACAAAGACAACCAACGCAAGGCTTAAAAAACCGATGCCAGTACGCGTTTGTTTCCGGGCCAGGTAAAATATGCCCGCAAGTAGCATGAGGGAAAAAACCACCAGGAGAGTGTTCCTGAACATAAGTGAGACTGTGACAATTACAACTGCCATGACTCCGTACACAATAAATTTCATGGCATTCCTGCTGTCAGCGAATTTCAATATCACCAGAAGCAGGAGCAGAACAAAAAGGTTTTCATAGACCTGGTTGTAAAACACTGAACTCATGAGGAGAAACTCGCTATAGATGGTAGTAAGTATCAAGCCTGCTAGTCCTGATCTTTTTGACCCCGATATTTTTATAACCACATGATAAAGTGTCAGGGAGGTGGCTGTTGCCAAAAGGCACTGAAAGACAAAATAGAAGTCGATGCTCCCGAAAACACGGATAAAAAATGAGGCAATGTATGCCGGCGTAAAATACCAGTAAAACCCGAACATGGGCTTCGGCCTTGCGCCTTCCAGTATCGCGTCAAGCTTCCCCAGCAAAACACCGGACTCAGAAATACCTGCAAACACCTCCGTGTTGTAGTATAGCAACAAATGCAGGCCGAACTGAATAACCAGTATCAACGGCACGGTAAGCCTGTTATTCAATATTTTATCCGAGGTCATTCTC
>Ga0066604_10002107_pt1 | contig 10388 bp, 9 predicted proteins | sample Higcelwee11metaG_FD_59501 | JGI IMG/M metagenome (GOLD analysis project Ga0066604, IMG submission 59501) | Freshwater pond sediment microbial communities from the University of Edinburgh, under environmental carbon perturbations - High... | ecosystem: Environmental > Aquatic > Freshwater > Pond... | reverse complement strand
GACCTCGGTGCGCACGGAGTAGCTGCGTTTGCCGAGGTCCAGGGTGCCGCCGCTCACGTCGGCCAGCTCACCCTGCACCGCCCCGGCCAGCTCACCGACGCTCACCCCGCGGGCGGCGAGGCGGGCGGGGTCAAACCGGACCTGCACCTCGGTGTCGCGGCCGCCGAGATACCGCACCCCGGCCACGCCGGCGATGCGCTCAAAGCGCGGGATGATGTTGTCTTCAACCCAGGTGCGGTTCTCGGCGACGTCGCGGCCGTCGGTGGACTGCACGGCGAGCACGGCCAAGGGCGGCCCGGCGCTGTTCGCCGTGGTGATGATCGGCTCTCGGGCCGTCTCGGGGTACCGGGGCACCTGGGCCAGCCGGTTGGACACCCGCACGATGGCCTCATCAATCGGCGTGCCGACGTCCATCTCTAAGGTGACGGTCGCCGAGCCCGTCGTGGACTCGCTGGTGAGCCGGTCGAGGCCCACCACGCTCTTGAGCACCTCCTCTTGTTCGAGGAGGATCTCCCGCTCAATCTCCGAGGGGCTCGCCCCGGGCCACACCGTGGTGACGGTCAGCGTGGGCACGGTGATGTCGGGGGTGAGCTGAATCGGCAGGCCGAAGATCGAGAGGCCGCCGAACAGCACCACAAGGATGATGCCCACGAGCACACCCACGGGGCGGCGGATGGACAGGCCGATGAGCCCGCCCTCGTCGTCACCGATGGGTTTGTCTTCAAAGGGCGCGGGCGTCGGGGGCTCAGGAGTCTGATGGTCAGACATTGATCACTCCTGAATCGTGACGGCTTGGCCGGGCCGGGCGCGCTCGTTGCCGCGGATAATGACGATGTCCCCGGCGGCCAGCGGGTCGGGCGCGACGAGCACCTCGTCTTCACCGCTCACCAAAACCTTCACGGCCACGGCCTCGGCCTTGCCGTCCACGACACGCATCACGCGGTCCTCTCCGGCGCTGAGCACCAAGGCGTCCCGGGGGAGGAGCAGGGCCGCGTCCGCCGCCCAACGCACGGGCAGGCGCAGCTCCACGGACGAGCCCGGCGACAGCGCGGCGACGCCGTCGGGGCGCACCCGCACCAGGGCCGTGCGGGTGGTGGGGTCGAGGGCGGGCACCGTGGCCACGATCGTCCCCGCGGACTCCACCGAGGCGCCGAGGCTGTCTCGGCTCAGCACGCTCACCGCCGCCCCCGCCGGGGCCTGGGGCAAAAGCTCTTTGGGGAGCTGGGCGCGAAGCTCTAAGTCGGCGTCAGACAGAATGCCCAAGACCACCTGCCCCGGCGCCACCCAGTCCCCGGCGTCGGCGTCGCGGCGGATGATGACCCCGGCGAAGGGCGCCCGCACGCGGTGGCGCTCCAAGGTGACCGCGGCCTCCTGGGCGGCGGCGTCTAAGGCCTCCACCCGGGCGGTGAGCGCGGTGACCTGCAAGGTGAGCGTCTCAAGCTCGATCGGCGCCAGCACCCCCGCCGTCACCTGCTTGGCCCGGCTGAGCTGGGCCTCGGCCTGGGCCAGCTCCGCCCGCGCCTGGGCCGCCGCCGCCTTGACTGATCTCGCCTGGGCCGCCGCCAGAGACGTCTCGACCTCCAACAAGATCGCGCCCTTGGCCACCCGCTCACCCTCTCGCACGTTCACCGCCGAGACGGGGCCCGAGACGGCGGCGGCGAGCTCTGCGCTCTGCAGCGCGACGACCTCAGCGGGGCTCTGCCAGCTTGAGGAGAGCTCACCGGCCTTGACCTCGGCGACCCGCACCAGGGCGGGCGGAGGGGCGGCGGCGGTTGGGGCGGTCTCCGCCGCGCAGGCGAGGGTCATCAGGAGCAGCATGTTGACTCTCACGCGCCTAGACGCGCGGTGGATGGGACACAGGAGCTACCCACCAGGACGACGCCCGGCGCGGGGTTGTTTCGTCACGGGCTTGTCAACTCGCCAAAACGCCCAGCGCCCGCCCAACACGGGTGAAGGCGTCGATGGCGTGATCCAGGTGGGCCCGGGTGTGCGCCGCCGAGATCTGCACCCGAATCCGCGCCTGGCCCTTGGGCACCACGGGGAAGCTGAAGCCGATGACGTACACGCCTTCAGCCAACATCCGGTCCGCCATCTCCACGGCCAGCCGGGCGTCGCCGAGCATGATCGGCACGATGGGGTGAACCCCGGGCTTGATCTGGAAGCCCGCCGCGGTCATCCGCTCGCGGAAATACGCGGTGTTGACCTCCAGCGTGTCGCGCAGGGCCGTGGACTCGCTGAGCAGGTTGAAGACCTCCAAGCTCGCGCCGACCACCGCCGGGGCCACGGTGTTGGAGAACAGGTAGGGGCGGCTGCGCTGGCGCAGGATCTGGATGATCTCTTTGCGCCCGGTCGTGAAGCCGCCCGAGGCCCCGCCCAGGGCCTTGCCCAAGGTGCTGGTGATGACGTCTACGCGGCCCATCACCCCCCGATGTTCGATGGACCCGCGGCCCGTGGCGCCCAAGAAGCCCGTGGCGTGGCTGTCGTCCACCATCACCAGCGCGCGGTATTTGTCGGCGAGATCACAGATCTCCGCCAAGGGCGCGATGCTGCCGTCCATGGAGAACACGCCGTCGGTGGCGATCATCTTGACCCGGGCGCCCGCGGCGTCGGCCTCGATGAGCCGGGCCTCCAGCTCGGCCATGTCGCAGGTGGCGTAGCGGTACCGCTGGGCTTTGCACAGGCGCACGCCGTCGATGATGCTCGCGTGGTTCAGGGCGTCGGAGATGATGGCGTCCTCTTCGCCCAGGAGCGTCTCGAACAGGCCGCCGTTGGCGTCAAAACACGACGAGTAGAGGATCGTGTCGTCCGTGCCCAGAAACGCGGCGATCTTCGCCTCTAGCTCCTTGTGGATGTCCTGGGTGCCGCAGATGAATCGCACCGAGGCCATGCCGAAGCCGTGCTCATCCAAGGTGGCCTTGGCGGCGTTGATCAGGCGCGGGTCGTTCGCGAGGCCCAAGTAGTTGTTCGCGCACAGGTTGATGACCGTCTGACCGCTGGCGACCTGGATGTTCGCGGCCTGGGACGAGGTGATGACACGCTCACGTTTCTCCAGGCCGGCCTCGGCGATGGCGGCCAGCTCGACCTTGAGCTTCTCATGCAGGGGGGCGTACACGGGGCGATTCCTCGGAGGGGCGGGGTGGGCTGTATACTCCTACCCCATGCGACTCGCCGCCGTGCAGTACCGACCCCCCAAGGCTGAGCCCGACGCCGCCCGCGCCGGGCTGTGCGCGTTGGTGGACGAGGCGGGCGCCCTGGGCGCGCGGCTCATCGTGTGCCCCGAGATGGCCACCACGGGCTACGTCTGGGAGAGCCCGGAGGAGATCCTGCCCCACGCCGAGCCCGCGGGCGGCCCCACGGCCCGGGCCTTGGGCAAGCTCGCCGCCAAACACCGGGCCTGGGTGGTGAGCGGCTTCGCCGAGACCGACGGTGAGCACCTGTACAACAGCGCGCTCATCCTCACGCCCAAGGGCCAGCTCGCCGGGGTGTACCGCAAGGTGCTGCTCTACGACCTCGATCACACCTGGGCCCGAGGCGGCGACCGCCGGGTGCTCGTGCAGACCGATCTCGGCGTGATGAGCCCGTCCATCTGTATGGACCTGAACGACCCGGGCTACACCCAGCACCTCGCCCAGCACCGCCCTAAGCTCGTGGCCTTCTGCACCAACTGGTTAGAGCAAGGCCACGACATCTTGCCCTATTGGCGGGAGCGCCTGGGCGCGTGGCGGGGCTGGTTCGTGGCGGCGAACACCTGGGGCACCGAGCGCGGCGTGCAGTTCTACGGCCGCTCGGCGATCCTCAACCCCAAAGGGGAGGCTGTGGTGATGGCGCCGCCCGAAGGCGACGCCGTGCTCATCGCTGAGGCGCCAGACCTCGCCGCGAAGTGACGACGAGGCCCGGCGCGGCGACGCTCAGAGCGCCGAGAGGATCTCGTCGTTGTTGCGCTGCTGGGGGATGTCGTAGTGGTACACCGAGGCGACCTTGCCCTCCTCGTCGATGACGACGGTGGCGCGGTGGGTGATGCCCTTGTCGGCGTAGTACAGGCCATACTTCTCAGACATCCCGCCCTTGGGGTGGAAGTCGGCGAGCAGCGGGTACTCAATGCCCATGTGTTTGGCGAAGGCCTTGTGGGCCCAGACCGAGTCCACGGAGACGCCCAGCACGACGGCGTTGGCGCCGTTGAACCGGGGGAGGTCGTTGACGAAGCAGGCGTGCTCGTTCGTGCAGACCGGCGAGAAGTCCAGCGGGTAGAAGGCGAGGATCACCTTCTTGCCGCGGTAGTCCGAGAGCTTGTGGGTCTTGTCGTCGTGGCCCTTCAGCTCGAAGTCCGGGGCGATGTCACCGACTTGGATCATGGGATGCTCCTAGGTTGTTCAGGGGAGCCCGCTTTATCCGCCTGGGCGCGCAGGCGGGAGGTGGGCTTGGCAGAAGAGGCCAGGGGGGCGGGGAAGTTGCGTTGAGCGGGATCCGAGCGCCTGGAGCGAACCCCCTCGCCGCCCTCTCCAAAAAAATGTTACCCGCTCCCCTCCCCTCCCCCCGAGCCCGCCGCCATGCGCCTCCTCCTCACCGCCGCCGCCCTCGCCGCCCTCGCCGCCTGCGTCCCGCTGCCCGACGACAAGGCCTCCGACGCCGCCGACGACACCGCCACCGACGACAGCGGCGACCCGCTCCTCTCATCCTCGGCCTGCCCGGCGTTCAGCGGCCTCGTCACCGAAGGCGCCACCTGGAGCTACGCCACCACGCCGGACTACACGGCGAACTACGGCGTCACGGGCACGAAGGAGCACACGCTGACCTCTTTCGTCGTCTTGGAGGACGGCGGCGGGGTGCTGGGTGGGGCGACGGAGGCGCGCATCACCGTGCGTTTTGTCGATGACGAGGTCATCAGCGGCAACCCCAGCCACACCGAAGGCGCGGCGATCTACCGCTGTGATCCCGACGGTGTGTGGCTTGAGCAGGTCGAGCAGGACAACACCTACTCTTGGGACGGCCGCGACTACGAGTCCCGCACCCTACACGTCTACGAGGGCTATCTCTGGCTGCCGGCCACCCTCGCCGAGGGCACGCCGTTCAGCACAAGCTGGAGCCAAGAGAACTACATCGACGGCGAGCTCAGCAGCACCACCGAGCACGAGGAGAGCTGGGAGGTGGGCGGCCCCTTCGCCATCACCGTGCCCAGCGGCGCGTTTGACACCTGGCGCCTGGTGAGCGGCACCACCACACGCCACCTCGCCGATGACGTCGGGCTCATCACCGACCTCCGGTATGAGCTCACAGCGTGGACGGTGCCTTAGGCGGGCTCAGCAGGGCCAGGGGCGCATCGTCAGTTGTGGTGCTTCTTCTTCTTGATGTAGGGCCAGGGCTCATCGTCGTCTAAGACCTTTCCGATGATGTAGGGCCAAGGCTCATCGTCGTCTAGGCCCTTGTCCACGATGTACGGCCAGGGGTCGCTGTCGTCGAGGCCCTTGTTGACGATGTACGGCCACGGATCGTTATCGTCGAGGGTGCGGTTGACGATGTACGGCCACGGATCGTTGTCGTCCAAACCCCTGTTGACGATGTACGGCCAGGGATCGTGGTCGTCGATGGCGCCGTTGACGATGTACGGCCAGGGATCGTGGTCGTCGAGGGTGCTGAGCACGATGTCGGGCAAGGTGACGGCGTCCGCATCGAAGACGTCACGCACGGTGAGCTTGAGGCTGTAGGCGCCGTTCACGTCCGCCCAGAAGGACGCCTTCGCCGTGTCGCCGCCGACGATGTCCTCGTCGGTCAGCGCCGAGCCCGCGGGGCGGCTGGCGAAGCTCCAACGATACCGAAGGGTGTCGCCGTCGGGGTCGCTGCTGGCGCTGCCGTCGAGGATGACCCGGCCGCCGACCGGCCTGGACCGCGCCGTCGCCGCCGCCTCGGGTTGACCGTTGCCCAGCCGGCCGCTGAAGGCCGGGGCCTTCATCAAACGCTGGGCGCTGTGGGACGCCGCGCGCTGGGCGCGCTCCCCCACGAGGGCCACGGTCTGGGACTCATCACAACGATCCCAGGCGTCACACACCCGCAAGGTGAGGGTGTAGACACCCTCCTCCTCGGGGATCAGCATCGGCCACGCGGTGTCAGCGTCGTAGAGCGGCGCGTCGGGGCCATCGGTCAGCGACCAGTCAAACCGTAGACCTTCACCCACAGACGAGGCGCCGTCGAAGGCGTACACCTCGCCCGCATCGCCGGTGATCTGCGCGCCGGCGTCCGCGACGGGGCCGACGCTCGACGCGCAGCCCACCTGAAGGCCCAAGAGGGCGAGGCCGAAGAGACGAACCATAGACGTCCTCGTTTCTTCGCCCATCTTGGGGACCGCTGGGGAGGTGGGGAGGCTCAGTAGGGCCAGGGGTCGTTGTCGTCGATCGCGCTGAGCACGATCTCGGGCAAGAGCACGGCGTCGGCGGCGAGACCATCCCCCACGGTGAGCTGGATGCTGTAGCCGCCGCTGATGTCGCCCTTAAACGAGGCGTTCGCGGTGGTGCCGCCGAAGATATCTGCGTCGGTGAGCGCTGAGCCCGCGGGGCGGCTGGTGAAGCTCCAGCGATAGCGTAGGGTGTCGCCGTCGGGGTCGCTGCTGGCGCTGCCATCCAAGATCACACGCCCCCCCACGCGCAGGGACTTCGCCGTCGCCGCCGCCTCGGGGCGCTGGTTGCCCAGGCCGCCGAACTTACCGAAGCCTCCGCCGAAGGCCGGGGCCTTCATCAAACGCTGGGTGCTGTGGGCGGCCTCACGCTGGGCTTGTTCACCGACGAGGGCCAGGGTCTGCGACTCGTCACAACGATCCCAGACGTCACAGACACGAAGAGTCAGGGTGTAGACGCCCTCCTCTTCAGGGGTCAGCATCGGCCACGCGGTGTCGGCGTCGTGGAGCTCAGCGTTGGGGCCGTCGGTTAACGACCAGTTGAAGCGTAAGTCTTCCCCCACAGAGGAGGCGCCATCAAAGGCGTAGACCTCGCCCGGGTTTCCTGTGATCTGCGCGCCTGCGTCCGCGACAGGGCCAACGCTCGGAGCGCAGCCCACTTGCAGGCCCAGCAGCGTGAGCCCGAAGAGACGAACCATGAGCGTCCTTCTTAGAATTCGTCCTTCATAGGGACCGCGTAGAAGTGTTCGGTGCCGACCCCATCGAAGAAGAACAGCATGTCGGGGTCTTGCAGGAAGAGGCGGAACAAGTCTGGGTTTGCTACTGCGAGTTGGATGAAATGCTCGACGCCTGCGACCTTGTCGTTGGTCGCGGTGTACCAGCCTGCCAAGTAGTAGTGGCAGTACCCAGGCTGCTCCGTTGCCAAGCTCATCGCGAACTGCGCTAACCGTTCACCGAAGTCCCGATTTTTTGTCGCCAGGAAGAATTTCCACTGAGCGTCCAACATGTCTCGCTGCGCAACGTCAACCGACGTGCCAGCATCGAGCAAGCCTTGGAGCGTACGCATCGCCAGATCGTAGTGTCGTTCATGACGGCCCACGCAAGCTAAGTTCGCCAAAGCGTGCGCGAACCTCGCCTTCACCGGCGCCACCGACGCGGGGATGCTCGGCGCGACCTCCATCAGCAGGCGCTCGGAGTCCTGGATGATCTTGTGGCTGGGCTCACCTTTCTTGGCGCACCACGAGGCGTAAAACAGCCCAGACTCCGCCACGTCGATCAGCACACGGTCGGTGATGTGTTTGAGCGGGCCCGCGCGCACGTCGGCGAGCAGGCGTTGACCGATCTCAAACATCGACTCGGACAGAGCGTCCGGGGCGGTGATGCGAAACTTCTGCACCGCATACCAGAACGCCCGATGCAGCTCATCGAGGTTGGCCTTTGGCGACGCCGCCAGCGCCCGCACCGCCTGCACCGTGCTCATGCGTGTGGCCGAGCGACCGGAGAGGTACTTCATGAAGAAGGCCATCGCCTCAGACGGGCTCTCGTCGAAGAGCTGGGCGAAGCCGTCGAAGACGAGCTCGGGGCGCTCGGTGGCCTCGGCCTCTAAGATGCGCTCGCGGGGGTCGGGGTGCTTGAGGCCAAGCTGGACCCGGACGTGGTGGGCGAGGTCGGCGAAGTCCTCTAAGAGCGGCCAGTCTTGGGTCAACGACACGAAGCCGAGCTGGCCCGCGGGGCGCACACGCAGCTCGGGCACGGCGGTGAGGTGGTGCAGCCACGTCCCTTCGCTGGCCTTGGGGTTCCACTCCGTGGCGCCGTCGAGCTCGACGAGGTGAACGGGCACCGAGGCGCCCCGGAGCGCGCTGACCTCGATCAAGGCCCGACGCACCCGGCGCAGGCACATGGCGCTGCCCTCGGTGGCCACGATGAGGCGATCGACGAGGTTCCCGGCCAAGGCCACGCCGAGGCCTGTGGAGAGCGACGGCAGGCGCACGAGCACCACGTCGGGGCGGCGCGGGCCGTTCTCTAAGCCGCGGAGCAGGTCGCGCAGCAGCAGCACGTCGCGGCCCCCAGGGGGCGGCGGGTAACCCGTGGGCGGCTTGTCGTAGGCGGCGACGAGCTCGACGGATCCTTGGGGCGCGGGGGCGTTGAGCAGCTCGGCGAGCTGGGCGGTGATGGGCGCGCTGCGCGGCGTGCCTTGGTGTTCACGCAGCACCCGCTCGACGGAGCCGTCAAAGGGGCCCGCGCCAGCGTCCACCGCCCAGCGGGTGAGCTCTCCGGCGCCCAGCTCGGCGTCTACGACGAGCACCTTGTAGCCTTGCTCAGCCCAGTGGTGCGCCATGACCAGCACACCCGGGGAGAGCCCGGGCCAGGTGCGATCGGCGGTGACACCAATGAGCGGGGCGGCGGCGGTCAAGAGCACCTCAGGGAGATGTCGTTAACTACCACACGCGGACAAATGGTGGCAAGCGGCAAGGCGCAATAAACTGTCGGCGCCTACTCCTCCTCCGCGCTCTCGCCGTAGAACCGCTCCAGAGTGCGCATGAGCCAAGGGGCGTCGGCGAGGTGGCGGCGCAAGAGGCCTTCCACAGGCGCCCAACTGGCCACGGCGAGGGCGTTGAGCGTCGGCTGGTGAACCCGAGGATCGCCGTTGAGCACATCGGCCAACACCAAGGGCCAGATCGCCTCATCCCACTGGCCCCGGCGCAAGAAGGCCAAGCCGCGCAGAGCGTGGTGGCGGACCTGGCGCTCGGGGCTCGCCAGACGGGAGAGCAGCGCGGGGGCGTCCCAAGACGGCAGGTTGGGCAAGGTGTCAGAGAGCCCGCGCACCCCCAAGACGTGCTGCTCGGAGTACACGAGCTCCCCGCCATCGGGCAGGCTCCAGCGCAAGACCCGCGCGCTCCAGTGGGCCCGGGGGAGGTCGTGGGTGAGCGTGCCCCCCGCGGCCTGGGCGGCGTCGTAGACCGCTTGGAGCGGCACCTCATCACGCAGGATGATGCTCATGCCTCGTCCTCCTCGTCGTCAAAGCTGTCGTCGCCGTCGTCATCGTCGTCATCTTCATCGGGGTAGAGGTCTGGGGGCTCGCCCTGCTCGTCGTAGGTGGGTCCGCTGACGCCGAACTGGGACATGCGCCGGTAGAGCTCGAGCATCTCCTCGTCGGTCTCTTCAGCCCAAAACTCTTCAGCCAAGGCGCCGAGGTTGTAGGTGATGCAGGCCGACTGCACCGCCGCGCGCACGTTGACGTCGGGGTGCTTGGCGTAGCGCCGCAGGGCCTCGGTGAGCGCGCCGAGGTCGTGGCAGATCGTCGCGGTGTACGCCTGCAGCCCCACGGGGAACGACTCGGCGTCGGGCTCAACGGTGATGGTCTCCGCCGGGTAGTGGTAGAAGCCCAGGATCGCCCCGAAGAGGTCCACGGGCAGATCCGGGGGGAAACCGCCGCCAAAACGCTCGTTGAACGCCTGGCTGACCCCGCCGCCGAGGCTTGGGTCGTAGCGCAGCTCCATCACCCACAGGCAGCTTCGGTGAAGCTCCATCTTAAAATAGGAGTGGGAGAAGACCGTGGAGCGGGTGAACGAGCAGACCTCATTGTCGCCCTGCTTCACGTACTCTCGGGAGCGGATCACGACGTCGATCTGGTTGAGGCCGGCGAGGCTGGGCTCCCAAGGGTCTTCACGGTAGGCCGAGCCCCACTGGTAGGTGTCGGCGAAGGGGGAGAAGGTCCAGTGGCGCTGGAGATCGTGGGGATAGGCCGCCACCAGCTCGCCGCTGTAGGGGTTGGGCACGCGGTTCTGCTGGATAAAGCCCATGCAGGCCCGGTGAACCCGGGGAAACTCCGCGCGCGCCAGCCGCGGCGCCTCGGTGTAGCCGCGCAGGAGCCGCGCCAGCTCGCCCATGTCCCGGCCGCAGGGCAGCCAAAGATAGGTGGGGTGGCTGTAGCACAGGGCCAGAAAGAGCTGCTCGCCGTCGGTGAACACGATGGGCGTGTACTCAAACATCGCCTGCCGAC
>Ga0066604_10002100_pt1 | contig 10403 bp, 8 predicted proteins | sample Higcelwee11metaG_FD_59501 | JGI IMG/M metagenome (GOLD analysis project Ga0066604, IMG submission 59501) | Freshwater pond sediment microbial communities from the University of Edinburgh, under environmental carbon perturbations - High... | ecosystem: Environmental > Aquatic > Freshwater > Pond... | reverse complement strand
TCGGGCCCCCGGGTGCGCAGCTTGTAGGTGCCGGGCTCCAAAAACACGTCCAGGCGCCCATCTTGCTCACCGAGCCGCCCCGCCCAAGCGCCCGGGCCTCGGGCCTTGTCCACGAGCTGAATGAGCACGCCGGAGACCGAGCGCGCCTCGACGGCGTACCGACCGGCGCGGCGCACGGTGAGGATCGTCTCGCCGGAGCCCTTCGCGGGCAAGGCCGGCGCCGAGAGCGTCACGGCCTCGGTGTTGGGCTCAAACAGCTCACCACCTTCGCCCGCGATGGCCCCCAGGGCGGCTAGGGTGAGGGTGAGCCCTAGGGTGAAGCGCCCCAGGGTGTTGCCGAAGTGGTCCCGTCGGAGCGCCATGATCGTCTTCCCTTTGTGCCGCCGAGATTCTACCGGAGCGAGGCCACCTGCGTCACCCGTTGGCCTTGGGGACTCACCACCAAGGTCTGACCGTCGGCCAAGGGCAGCACGAAGCGGTCGCCGTCAAAGTGGGCCTCCTCAGGCCAGTACAGCGCCGGGGCGTCGAGGCCCAGGGGCACCAGAGCGCCCTCGGCGGTGACGACGACGAGGCCCCGCGCCCAGCCCCCGGCGCGGCCGCCGCTGACGATGGCCACGGACCAGGCGCCGTCTGGGGCGAGGAGCTGCTCATCGACGCCGCTCAGGAGGGCCAGCAGGGCGGGCTCCGGGGCGGGCAAGGCGCGGCCGCTGAGGTCGTAGAGCTCCACGGACTCGGCGGGGCTCACGACACCCGGGCCCTCGGACACGCCGCGGCGCACCATCAAGGTGCCGCCCAACAACAGCGCGTCGTCGTAGCGGCGCTCGACGGCCATGGGGTCCAGCGCCTCGGCGTGGTGGAGCGGCACCTCAAAGCTCACCGCGCCGTCGATGAGCACCGTGGCCGAGTCCTCATCCACCCAGAGCTGCACCGTGGGGCCGGCGAGGGCCTGCTCTGCGAAGGGGAGCGTCTCGGCCTGCGCGAGGCCGCCGCCCAGGGTGAGCGTGAGGAGGAAGGCGAGAGAAGAGAGGGGACGAGACATTGACGCTCCAGGCTTGCCCCGGTCATTGCAACCGCCGTGCCAGCGCCCCAGGGCCCTCCTGGGCGCCTCTCCAGAGCACAAATACACGATTGATAGATGAAACCAAAAAACGCGTGGATTCGTAGAATGAACATTCTGAACGATCCGAAGCACCTCGTGGATCCTCTGCCCAAGAACATCGACCCCGCGGCCCTTGTCTGGGCAAAAACCCTGATGACATCCAGGTGACTGGACAGTTTATGGCCGGGGTCTGTCCGATACAAAGGATAGATTCTTGGTTCCAATGAGGTGAGACCATGACCCTCGAAGACGCGCTCTTTGAGACCTCCGAGCACGACGAGCCCACCGACGACACCCTGGCCGACGACCTCTCGCCGCCGCGTCGCTCCTTGGGCCCCGATCCCAGCCTGCACCCTGAGGACTGGGCCATCGAAGAGGAGTTCTCCGCCACCTACTGCCGCCTGGTGCTCGCCGCCGAGCGCCTGCGGGCCTCTCCCCGGCCCCTCAAGCTCCTGCGGGTGAGCCACCACAACCGCCGCGCCGCCGCCGACGCCTTACGCCGGGTGGGTGTCTCGGCCTGGCTCGTCACCCCATGGCGTGACGACGCGGGCTTCTTCGGCGCGGATGATCCCCTCGATCCTTAAGATCGCCCGGGATAGGTCTCGGGGATGCGGCGACGACCTCTCCCAGGCACCGACCTCTCCCTGAGCGTGCTCGGCCTCGGCCTGTGGGCGATGGGCGGCAAATATTGGGGGCCGCCCCGCCCCGACGAGGACGCCGTCGCCACCCTGCAGGCCGCCGTGGACCTGGGCGTCAACTGGTTCGACACCGCGCCGCTCTACGGCGAGGGCCACGCCGACACGCTCCTGCGCCGGGCCTTCGGGCCGCGCCTCAAGGACGTCATCGTCGCCACCAAGGTGGGCGTGCGCTGGCGAGGTTCACGCGGCCACGCCGAGAGCGACCTCAGCCCGGCCCACATCGTCGAGGACGCCGAGGCCAGCCTCACCCGCCTGGGCCTTGAGACGATCCCGCTGTTGCAGGTTCATTGGCCTTGTGAGCGGGGCACGCCGTTGGCGGAGACCCTCGGCGCCCTGGTGAAGCTCCAAGAGCAGGGCAAGATTCAGCACTTCGGCCTGTGCAACTACGGCCCCGAGGCGCTCGCTGAGGCTCGGGCGCTCGCGCCGATTGTGAGCCTTCAGACGCCGTACTCCTTGCTGCGCCGTGAGCTGGAGGGGCCGCTGTTGAGCGCCGCCTCGGGCCTGGGCGTGCTGGCGTATGAGCCGCTCTGCCGTGGCCTGCTCAGCGGAAAATACAACGGAAACCCTCGTTTTGGGGACGATGACCAGCGCTCTTGGGATGAGCGGTTCCAAGGCCATCGTCTCCGCCACGCCCAGAGCCTCACCGCAGAGCTTGGCCGGATCGCCGCCCGGGTGGGCGTGCCGACAAGCGCCGTGGCGATCGGCTGGGCCATCGCGCAGCCGGGTGTGACCGCTGTGCTCGCCGGGGCGCGCACGCCGCAGCAGCTCCGCGAGAACGTCCAGGCCGACCGCGTGGCGGCGAGCGCCAAGGTGGTCGAGGTGATCAGCCGGGTGGCGTCGGTGTTGGGTGGGGTGTAGGGGCGTCCGTCACTCCAAACTCAACAAGAACTCGATCAAGTCCCCCCGCTCCTCCTCGCCGAGCGTCGAGGTCACCCCGTGCTGGTCCTCCGGGTTCTCGGCGCCGAGCACCTCAACCAGGCTCGCCGTCCGACCATCGTGCAGGTACGGCGCGCTGTGGTGCAGGCCCCGAAGGCTCGGCACATCCAGGCCGGTCAAGGGCGCCCCGCGCCGCTGCCCGCTGGCCTCGGTCAAGGTGCCGACGTCTACCAACAGCGGCTCCCCGGGGCTCAGCCAGGCGGAGATCGTGTAGGTGGGCGGCGGGTGGCAGGCCACGCAGCCCAAGGTGTCGGAGCTGAACAAGACCTCCCCTCGACGGGCGGCCTCAGAGAGCGTCCCGTCATCCAGCCGAGCCGGGCTGCGGGGCGCGGTTGTGAGGCTCAGCACATAGGCCGCCAAGGCGTCTAAGTCCTCGGACCGGCCCGCTTTTGGGGCGCCCAAGGCGTCGGAGCACTCGGCAAACTCGTCATCGTCGAGCAGGCCCTCGCCGCCCATCGGGCCGCGCAGGTCGTTCTCGAAGTCGTGGACCTCGTCGAAGTTGCCCGACCAATGGATCGGCGCCGTGGGGTCCAAGCCGTAGAGCGGGATCGTGTCGCGTAGGCCCTCACCGCGGTCGGTGAAGTCCCACGTTTGCGCGTCGGTGTCGCCGTCGAGGTGGCAGGAGGCGCAGGAGAGGTACGCGTCGAGGCTCACCCGGCGGTCGCCTGCGGCGTGGAACAACCACGCGCCGCGCAGCTCCGCCTCCGTGAGCGGCTCGGGCAGGCCGCCACGAAGGTCAATCCGTGTGGGATCCGCCGTGGTGTCGCTGAGCTCGGAGACCTCAAACCGCTGGATCGACCGGGTGAGCGGTGAGCTGACCCACAGCCCGCCCTGGCCGTCGAGCCAGAGGCCGTCTACGCCGGGATCCACGCCCTGCACGCCGCCGAGGCGCTCAAAGGTGAAGGGGTCCAAGGCGTCGATGATGCCCGCGCCGAGGCTCGCCGCCCACAACACGTCGCCGAAGGGGCTGTACGCCGCCGCCACGATGAGATCGCGGTTGTCGAAGCGGGGGCCGCCGAGCTCCTCGCCGTCTTGGAGCTGGGTCACCCGCAGGGCCGCCCGGGCCGTCGTCTCAAAGGTCAGGGCCTCGCCGCGCAGGTAGAGGCCACGCGCCACGTTCGCTTTGAGGCCGCCCCAGGCCGCCGTCTGACCGTCGGGGGCGATGGCCACACGCTGGAGCCAGGTTGGCACGCCGCCGCTGTCGGTGTCGCTGTCGGGGCCGGGGTCAAACGCCAGGGAGAAGGGGGTGATCTGCCGGGTGGCCTCGTCCACACGCCAGAGCTGCCCGGCGTCGGGGGCGCTGCGGTGGCGGCTCACCCACAGGGCGCCCTCCGACCAGCCTAAGCCGCGCAGATCCGGGCCTACGGGCAGAAGCTCCACCTCCGCGCCGTCAAACGAGATGCGCGCCACGGCGCCCTCACCCTGCAAGCTCACCCAGATGGCCGATGGGCTGATGACCACACCGAAGGGCCGCGCGCCCCAGGAGAGCCGCGTGGTGAACAGAGGGCGCAGGCTGGCGGCGTCGAGCACAAGCACGGCGTCGTCCCCGGCGCAGGCCACGGCGATGAGGCCCTCGGCGGCGGAGACCGAGCGGGGGTCGTCGCAGGTGGGGACTTGGGTGAGCAGGGTCTGTGTCGTGAGGTCAACGATGGCGAGGTGGTCCAGATCGGGCATCACGACGGTGAGGGACTGGGCGTCCTCCGACGGCGTGAGGCTGGCGCTCACCCGGGGCGGCGTGGTCAGCGGTCGGCGCACGACGCTCACGGTGAGCACGTCCACTTCAGCGCGGCCGTCGGCGTCCAACACCTCCAGGTAGACCTGGCGGCGGCCTGGGCTGGCGAAGGTGACGTCTACCTCGGCGCCTTCAGCCGTCTCCCCGTCAAACGTCCAGTGGTAGACGACGGCGCCGGGGCTCTCTTGGGCGGTGAGGGTGAGGGGCTCCCCAACGAAGGCGAGGCGGTCGTCTCCCCCCTCAGCGAAGAGCGCGCCGCCCTCGGTGACGGGATCTCCGCAGGCCGTGAGCAGGACGAGCAGCGATGGGCTCACCATCTCGGCGTCTCCAGCGCTACGCCGGTGGTGAAGGTCCAGCGCATCGTCTCCGCCACACGGTTGCCGCTCACGTCGGCCACGCCCCCGGCGGGCAGCTCGACGACGTAGGTGGTCTCTTCAGCCCAAGGCGCGTCGGGCACAAAGTTCACGAGGTTCTCCTGGGTGTAGAGCCTGCCCGGCACGGCCTCACCGTCAACGGTCCACACACGCACCGAGCCCTCAAACACGGTGATCGCCTCGATCATCTCATCAAAGCTCAGGCCCAAGGCCGTTGTGGTGGGCACCAAGGTGGCGCCGTCTTGAGGGCGGAACCACTCTAGCCGCGGGCCCCGGGAGTCTGGCGCCTCGGCCCAGGGGAAGACGACGCTTGAGCGCCCGTCATCGGCCTTGGAGTCCACCGCCGCCACGAGCACGTTGCCCACAGGCGTGACCGTGTCGAGATCCCCGGCGATGTCCACCTCACCGATGAGCGTCGGCGCGCTCATGTCGCTGGCGTCGTACACGAGGCCCCGGTCGCTGTCGCCTTGGAAGAGGAAACCCTCGTGGCGCAGGACGTAGCCGCCGTCGCCGCCTTCAGTGGGCGACTCAGCCACAAAGGTGGGGGCGGTGGGGTCGCTGAGATCGTAGATGATCGGGCCGCCGCCGTCGCTCTTGCGGGCGAAGAGGCCGTATTTTCCGGCGAGGCTGGCGAAGTAGTAGTCTTTGAGCTCCTCGTCAGCGCTGGAGACGTAAAAGTCGCCGCCGGGGATGGGGCTCAGCGTCCAGGGCTCAGACACGTCGTAGAGGATCGTGCGGGAGAGCCCCGCCGAGGACACCATCGCCACGTCCCCCACAACATGCACCGCGCCGACCATGTGCCCCACGACGGTGTGCTGACCGACGAGGGCGGGGTTCAGCGGGTCGGAGACATCCAGCACATACACGCCGTTGAGCCCCCCCGCGGCGTAGAGCGTGTCGCCGAGCCAGAAGGTCGAGAGCACCACGCGGAAGTAGGCGTCGGGGTAGTGGTAGTCGGGCAGGGCGAGCTGGCTCACCCACTGGGGGTCGCTGGGGTCGGTCACGTCAAAGAAGCCGACGCCGCCCACGTCTTCGGACTGATGGTAGTCCACGGCGAGGTAGGTGCGGCCGTTGACCTCCCCGAAGGCCAAGGTGTGTGTCTCCCGCATAAAGTCGGCCCAGACCTCGCCCACGAGGGTGGGCGCGCAAGGGTCGTCGAAGGTGTAGAAGCTCAGCCCGCCGCCGCCGTCCTCAGGGGCCCAAGGCAGAACGAGCAGGCCGTCGCGCATCACGACGAGGTTGTGGTGCTGCTCGTCGTTCTCGCCGCCCAGAAGCGGGGCGCAGTCCTGCCACAGCGCGTCGGCGGGGAAGCTGACCTGGGGGCCGCCGGGGCCCGTCAGCGCGCGGTGGGCGTCGGGCGCGGGGTAGGCGTGGGGCTCGGGCGCGCAGGCCACGGCGGAGAGCGTCAGCGCGGCGAGGACCAGGCGAGACATTCAGTCGGCTCCGAGGGCGGGGCCGCCCATCATAGCCCAAGCTTCTGCGCGCTGAAGCACATCGCGGGGCCGACCCCGCCCTCTCGACGAGATCGGCCCCGCGGATCACGTCGGGCCCTGGCACCTGGGCGATTCCGACGCGGGGAGGGGAGCGGCCGTCGCTCCTCGCCTCCACTTTGGCGTCACCCCCTACTCGGGGATGACGAGCTCTTGTCCGACCTTGAGCGCGATGCCACCCTTGAGGGCGGCCTTGTTCGCGTCGCGGATGTCGGTCCAGCGAGACGCCTGACCGTAGACGTCTTGGGCGACCTTGCCCAAGGTGTCGCCCTTCTGCACCACATAGGTGCGGCCTTTGGGGGCGACGGGCGCGGCGGGCTCAGCGGCGTTCTCGACGGCGGCCACCCCACCGGCGGCGACGGCGGCCTCAGCCCCGACGGCGTCCGCGAGGCTCGTGGTGGAGGTGGCGGCAGCGCCACCGCTCCCGGCGAACAGCGTCACGCCGACGAGCAAGGTGCCCGTGAGCGCGATCACCGCCGAGGTGGCCGTCCAGCGGCGCACCTTGCGGGTGAGATCCCAGGTGAGCTGCTCCAGGTAGGCGTTCTCCGAGCGCAGGCGGCGGGCCTCCTCACGCAGAGTCTTGAGCTCGACGTTGGCGCGGGCGGCGACTCGCTCACCTTGGCTGTCGCCCAGCTCACCCTGGCGGCCGGCCTCGATCTGATCCCGCAGCTCTTGGGGGGCGCGCACACCGCAGGCCGCGGCCTGATCGAGCTGAGAGAGCGCGTCGGCGAAGCGGCCTTGGGCCACCATCACCTTCGAGAGCAGGAGGTGCGCCTGACCGTCGTGGGGGTCGAGGCACAACAACATGCGCAGGCGGTCGCGGGCTTGGCCGAGGTGACCTTCATTGGCCAGCTCTAAGGCCTCGTCGTAGAGCGCCGAGGGCGCGTCGATGCCACGCTCCTCCAGAGCGTCGGCGATCTCACGGAGGCCCTGGGAGTCAGAGCCGCGGGGATGGTCGTCGAAGAGGACAGGCTCGTTGTACATGGCGTCGTCTGGGTCGGGAGGGGGAAGGGAGGAGGCGTGAGCCAAGCGGCGGAGCGAGAGGGGCGCGCGTGACGTGGGGGGCACATCAGCGGCCCCGAACCAAGCGCGGGGAGCGCCCGGGGAGGGGATCGTGAATACACCTTGATCCCGTTTCTCTTGCTGTGTCAAGAGATGACCTCAAAAAGATCCTTTAAGAAGATCCTTGGCCTTCCCCCGACACCACAGCCCGAGGGGGCGCTGGCGGCCCATCAGGTTAAGGGCGCGGATCTTCCCCGGAGCGCTCCCGCAATGCCCCCCAGCCCCCCGCGCCGCGGCCCTCCTCGCCCCAACTGGCCCCAGAGCCGTCCCCAGCAGGGCCCCCGCGAGCTGCTCACCGTCACCCCCGACGCCTGGACCACCCGCGGCGAGGCCATCGTCTTTGGCGACAAGCCCCTGCTGGTCTGGGCGGGCATCCCCGGCGAGAAGTCTCTGGTGCGTCTGCAGCACGAGGGCATGAACCAAGGCCGCGCCCGCTGGGTCGAGGCCCGCAGCCCCCACCCCGTGCGGGTTCAGCCCCCCTGCGACCGGTACGACCTCTGCGGCGGCTGCCCGTTGATGCACCTCAACGGCGAGGGCCAAGATCGTGCCCGTCGCGCGCTCCTTCGGGAGACCTTCAAGACCCAAGGCTTAGAGCTCGACGACGGCGTGGTTGAGCCCATCGTCGCCTCGCCGCTCGGCGCGGCGGGCTTTCGCCACGTCGTGAAGGTCATGGCCGGCTGGTCCGACCACGGCCACCCCCGCTTCGGCGCCCCCAGCCGCGGCACCCGCTCCGTCGTGCCTATCCCCGAGTGCCTCGTGATCACCCCGGTGCTCCGTGAGGTGATGAAGAAGATGGCGTACCTCGCCATCGACCACGACCTGCGCCCCTGGTCTGACGACGGCCAAGGCGTCGTGCGCTGGATGATCGCCCGGCAGTCTTCAGTCACCGGCGAGGTGCTCGTCACCCTCGTCGCCGGGCGCTCGTCTCCGGGCATCGGCCGCTGGGCTGAGGCGCTCTCCGGCGAGCACGCCGCGGTCACGGGCATCCACCTGCACCTCAACGAGGGGCCAGGAAACGGCATCTTCGGCCGTGACGGCCAGGGCCTCGTGGGCACCACGAACCTCTTGGGCGGCTGGACGATCCCCGAGCGCCTGCACGGCGTCAACCTGCGCGTCGGCCCCGGCGACTTCTACCAGACCAACCCCGCCGTCGCGAACCTCATCGCCCGGGATCTTGTGCAGCTCGCCCAGATCAAGCCCGGCGTGCCCGTGGTTGATCTCTACTGCGGCGTGGGCGGCTTCACCTTGGTCATGGCGAAGGCGGCCGGCTGGGCCTTGGGGGTGGAGTCCAACGAGGGCGCGGTGCGACGCGCCAAAGAGAGCGCCCAGGTCGAGCACATCCCCGCGGAGTTCATCGCCGCCGAGGTCGCCGAGGCCGCCCCCGCCCTCGCGTTGCGCCTCGCCGGTCGTCGCCCGGTGGTGCTGGTCAACCCCGCGCGCCGTGGCCTAGAGGACGGCGTCGCCGAGGCGATCCGAAACCTGCGCCCGCGCCGGGTTCTTTACCTGAGCTGCAACCCCACGGCCTTGGCCCGGGATCTACGCAGCTTCCAGGCCGATGGTTGGCGGGTCACCCACATTCGCCCCTACGACATGTTCCCCAACACGGCGCATCTGGAGGTGCTCGCCGTGCTTGAGGCCCCCGTCGTGCCCGAGGATGAAGACGAGGAGCTGCTCCGCGCACCCCAGCGCCGTCGGGTGCGCGCTTGACCGTCCGTTGACATCTCGCGTGAGGGGGCTTCCCTTTGGGCGCCGCGCCTGTCTACAATACGCGGCTCGCCCCCTCGCGTCGGAGCTGACCTCGTGATCCCTCTGCTCTCCCTGCTGCTGCTCTCCGCGAACGTCGCATCCGCAGAGACGCCGGTGTTCGTGGCCGACCTCCAGCCCACCAACGACGACAGCGTCGGCATGGCCGCTCTGGTCACCACCTACCTCACCGAGCGCCTCGCCCAAGAGGCTGACCTGCGGGTGATCGACGTCGATGGCGCCCCCCGCGTCGGCGAGATGACCGCGGCGAAGTACCTCGCGAGCTGCCCGCCCGGCCAGAGCATCGGCTGCGCGTTCTTGGTGGGTGACGCCGCCGAGGCCGAGTACGCCATCGCCGGGACGCTCGAGAGCTACGGCCAGGCCCACAAGATCGACCTCGTGATCTTGGACGTCGGCGAGGCCCGGGAGGCCGTGAGCTTCACCATCGACCTCGGCCTCGGCGACGAGCAGCAGCTCGCTGAAGACGTCGCCGCGCTGCTTCGGTCGGTGATCGCCGGTGAGAGCGGGCTTGAAGAGGACATCCGTGATCTCGGCGGCACGGCCACGGACACCGTCGAGATCGACAAAGACGCCGTCGCCGCCCAGCTCACCCGGCTCTCTGAAGAGCTCGGCGGCGCGGTGATCGGCGGGCGTGACGACCGCACGCTGGAGGAGACCGAGTACACCATGGACGACCTCGCGTCGGACATGAACACTGACGGATCAAAGCCCTGGGAGCAGCTCGGCATGACCCCGGGCGAGTACCTGCGCTTCAAGAACTCCGGCCTGCCGCTCTCGGCCTGGAACAAGCTCTCGGCTGGGCGCCGCTTTCAGCTCCTCATCCGCCCCGCCGTGGGTGTGTCGCGGGGGGCCTGGTCCACGGTTTACGACGGCCGCTACGCGCTGGACCCGTCCTCTCTGGAGATCGTCGAGACCTACGCCTACCAGGCCCGGGTGGGCGGCACGGGCATCGAGGCCGGCGGCTGGATCGGCTTCGGGCTCACCCCTACGGTTGAGGTCTCCGTCGGCGGCGGCATGAGCACCGGGCGGTTCAGCGCGGCGATCACCCAGGAGATCGTCGGCACCCCCAACCTCGCCGATGAGGCCGAGAGCTACGGGGCGATCAACGCCTGGGGCGGCGCCCGGGCGTACTGGGTGCCCCGGCCCACCTCAACGGTGCGTCCCACCGCCGGCGCCGGCGTGATGTTGGCCCGAGGCCCCGGCCTCGACAGCTACCTCATCCCGCCGTCGCACATGCCGATCTTCTCT
>Ga0066604_10002091_pt1 | contig 10446 bp, 5 predicted proteins | sample Higcelwee11metaG_FD_59501 | JGI IMG/M metagenome (GOLD analysis project Ga0066604, IMG submission 59501) | Freshwater pond sediment microbial communities from the University of Edinburgh, under environmental carbon perturbations - High... | ecosystem: Environmental > Aquatic > Freshwater > Pond... | reverse complement strand
CTGAGTCTATGTGCAGCCCGGAGCCACTGGAAGGTGTCGGGTCGAACATTCCTGCAACGCCAATGTATGGAGTTGTACAACTTGTTTTGACCGGCAAGAGGCCCGCTGCCCCCTGCGGCACAGGCCGTCGTCGCCGCGGTCGCGCGAGCCGTTCTTTGCCACGACCACCACGGCCTCGTGGGGTGAGGTCTTAGGCAACGGGGCTCGTCGCGCAGCGCGCCGTGAAACGAACGCCAGGCCCGCTCGCGCGGCATCGCGCTGAACAAACGGCGATGAGGCCGCGCTCAACGGCGTGTCGATCGACGCCCTCGGCGCTTAAGGCCTCTCAGCCAACCCGATGCCCCAACAGCCCCTGCAAGACCGGCACGCTCGTCTCCCGGCGCCCGAACCCCGTCGTTGAGCTGGCGAGCTGCCACACGTCCAAGGCCGTGAGGCCCTGCAAGATGAACAGGGCCGGTCCCAAGGCCATCGACGCCGGGCGGTTGTCCATGGACGCGGCGACGACGTTGAGCCCCACCAAGGCGCTGGCCGCGACGAAGGCGCGCAGGGCCTTGTGCGGCTGGCCCAGGGTGAGGTAGCCGAGGCCCCCCACGAGCGGCACGAGGTTGAGCAGGCTGTGCAGGAGCGGGCGACGGCGGGGGGCCGTCGTGGGGCTCGTGGCGGCGGGGGCGGCAGGGTCCACGGCGGGCTCCGGGCGGCGTTGACGGGCGGGGAGGGGCGGCTTAGAGTCGAGCGCGCCTTGGCCACGGGTGCTGCTGAGCTAATCCTCACGCTCAGAGAAGGCAAGCTCGATGGCCGATCCCTCGGAGCGTGCATGGCCGGCATGACCTTTCAGGATCTCATCTTGTCGCTCCAGCGGTACTGGGGCGAGCGAGGCTGCGCGATCCTGCAGCCCCTCGACTTAGAGGTCGGCGCGGGCACCTTCCACCCCGCCACGTTCTTACGCTCCTTGGGCCCTGACGCCTGGCGCGCGGCCTATGTGCAGCCCTGCCGCCGCCCCGGCGACGGCCGCTACGGCGAGAACCCCAACCGCCTGGGCCACTACTACCAGTTCCAGGTCATCATGAAGCCGAGCCCGCCGGACATCCAGGAGCTCTACCTGGGCAGCCTGCGGGCCATCGGCATTGACCTCAACCGCCACGACGTTCGGTTTGTTGAGGACGACTGGGAGTCCCCCACCTTAGGCGCCTGGGGCTTGGGCTGGGAGGTGTGGCTCGATGGCCAAGAGGTCACGCAGTACACCTACTTTCAGCAGTGCGGCGGCCACGACCTCGCGCCGATCTCCGTCGAGCTCACCTACGGGCTAGAGCGCGTGGCGATGTACCTCCAGGGGGTCGACAACGTCTACGACCTCACCTGGGTCAAGGGCATCACCTACCGCGACGTGTTCTTGAAGAACGAGCAGCAGCAGTCGGCCTACGCCTTCAAACACGCCGACATCGACCGCCTCTTCGCCGCGTTCAACTTCGCCTTTGAGGAGTGCCGGGCGCTGGTGAGCCAAGGGCTGCCGCTCCCGGCGTATGACCAGGCCTGCAAAGCCTCTCACCTGTTCAACGTGCTCAACGCCCGGGGCGCCATCTCCGTCGCCGAGCGCGCCCAGTACATCAAACGAATCCGTGACCTCGCGTGCGCCTGCGCCGACGCCTCGCTGGGTGTGCACCTTGAGCGCGCCGCCGTGGAGGGGGAGTGATGTCGTCCGCCGACCTGCTGATCGAGGTTCGTTGTGAGGAGCTGCCGGTCTCGATGATCGGCCCGGCCTTGGACGGCCTGGAGTCGGGCCTTCTGGCCTTGCTCAAGGGCGTTGAGCACGGCGCCGCCCGCGCCTTCTCGACGCCGCGCCGCCTCTGCGTCGTGGTGGAGGGTGTGGCCGGGGCGCGACCGGTCGAGGACCGCTACGTTCACGGCCCCAACCTCAGCGTCGCCAAAAAAGACGGCGCCTGGACCGGCGCGGCTTTGGGCTTCGCCAAGAAGAACGGCGTAGGCGTCGAGGCGCTGGTGGAGATCGACGGCCCCAAGGGTGACCGCGTCATCGCCGCGCGCTTCTCCGCGGGCGGGGAGACCACCCCGGCCCTGATCGCGGGTGGGCTTGAGGCGCTGATCTTGGGCCTGCCGTTCAAGAAGTCGATGCGCTGGGGCAGCGGCGCGGCCCGCTGGGGTCGGCCCTTCCACCAGGTGATCGCGGTCTACGGTGGAAAACGTATTGACGCCGCCGTCGCCGGGGTCACCACCACCGACGCCGTCATCGGCCACCGCCTCTCGACCTTGGCGCCGGGCCCCGTCGCGAACGCTGAGACTTACCTCGCCGCCCTGCGGGATCGCCATGTGTTGGCCGATCGTGCCGAGCGCCGCGCTGTGATCCGTGAGGGCCTCGCCGCTGTCGCCGCGGGCCGCGGGGTGGAGGTCGCCTTGAACGAGGCGCTCATCGACGAGGTGACAGACCTCGTGGAGTGGCCCGTGCCCCTGGCCGCCACCTTCGCTGAGGAGCTGCTGCACCTCCCGCCGCGCCTGCTCGTCGAGTCGATGCGCGTGAACCAGCGCGTGTTCCCGACGCTGCGCGACGGCCAGCTCACGAACGTGATCTTGACCGTGTCCAACAACCCCTTCGGCGACGCCGCGCTCATCGCTGAAGGCAACAAGCGGGTGCTCGCCGCGCGGTTTTACGACGCGCAGTTCTTCTACGCTGAAGACCGCAAGACGCCCCTGGCCCAGCACGGCGAGGGCCTGGTGAAGATGCGCTGGGTGAAGGGCCTGGGCACCATGGCCGACAAGCAGGAGCGCATCGGCACCTTGGCGCAGTCCTTGGCGAGCCTCCTCGGCGCGGACCCGCTCGTGGCGTTCCAGGCGGGCTCCTTGGCCAAGGCGGATCTCTTGACCTTGATGGTCGGCGAGTTCCCCGAGCTGCAGGGCCACATGGGGCGGCTCTACGCCCAGAACGACGGCCTCGACGCCAAGGTCGCCCTGGCGATTGAGGAGCATTACCTCCCGCGCTTCGCCGCCGACGGCCCGCCGACGAGCGCCGCCGGTCAGACCGTGGGCCTCGCCGACCGCCTCGACACCCTCGCGGGCTGCTTCGGCATCGGCCTCGTGCCCAAAGGCAGCGCCGACCCCCAGGGCCTGCGCCGGGCGGCGAACGGTGTCTTGGCGATCCTCTTCGCCTCGGGCCGCGCCGTGCCGCTCACGGCGCTGGTGGGCGCCGCGTTGGATGGCTACGAGGCCCGCGAGGGCAGCGCCGTCGTCATCCGCCGCGACCGCGGCGAGGTGATGGCCCAGGTGACGCAGTTCATCCTGGAGCGCCTGCGGGCCCAGCTCAAGGACGAGGGCTACGCCACGGAGCTCGTCGACGCCGTGCTCAGCGCCGGGGGCGACGAGGTGCTCGGCCTGCGCGCTCGGGTAGACGCCTTGGCCACCTTGGCCAAGTCCGGCGGCTTCGGGGAGCTGGTGCAGCTCGTGAAGCGCGTGCAGAACATCTCCAAAGACCACGACAGCGCCGTGTATGACGCCGCCGCGCTGCCCGAGCCCGCCGAGCCCGCCGAGCGCGCCTTGGCTGAGGCCTTCGAGTCCGCCCGGGACGAGGTCAACGCCGCCTTCGCCCGCGTAGACGTCGGCGCGGCCTTGGCGCGTATGATCCAGCTCCGCCCCGCCGTGGCTCTGTTCTTCGACCAGGTGCTCGTGATGGCTGAAGACGAGGCCCTGCGGCGCAACCGCCTCGGCCTCTTGCGTGCCGTCGCCGAGCTGTTCCGGTCTGTGGCAGACTTCCGTAACCTCAGCGCGGAGTGAGCCCAGGCGCTCTCCGCACACCCCCGGAGTCCGAGATGTCCGAGCGTACTGTCTACCTCTTCGGCGATGGCAAAGCGGACGGCGCCGCCTCCGACAAGGCCCTCCTCGGCGGAAAAGGCGCGAACCTCGCCGAGATGACGCGGCTGGGCCTGCCCGTGCCTCCGGGCTTCACGGTCACCACCCGGGCGTGCAACTACTACTTCGCCCACGGTGAGCAGCACCCGCCGGGCCTCGACGAGGAGATCCGCGCCGGGGTGCGCCACATCGAGGCGCTCACGGGCAAAGGTTTTGGCTCGGGAGAGAACCCGCTCTTGGTCTCCGTGCGCTCCGGCGCCCCGGCGTCGATGCCGGGCATGATGGACACCGTGCTCAACCTCGGCCTCAACCAGACGACGGTGAAGGCCCTCGCCGCCCGCAGCGGCAAACCCCGCTTCGCCTGGGACTCTTACCGCCGCTTTCTGCACATGTTCGGCGACGTCGTGCTGCGTATCCACGCCAGCCGCTTCCACCGCGCCCAGAAGGCGCTGTTCGGTGAGCGCGGCGTCGAGGAGCTCTCCGTCGAGGAGCTCGGGCGGCTGTGTACGGCGTGGGAGGAGGTGATCGTGCAGTCGATCGGCCGCTTCCCCCACGACCCTTGGGATCAGCTCACCGCCGCCATCGACGCGGTGTTCAAGAGCTTCAACACCCAGCGCGCCCGCTACTACCGCAAGACGCACAACATCCCCGAAGACTGCGGCACCGGCGTAAACGTGCAGGCGATGGTGTTCGGCAACCTCGGCGAGTCCTCCGCCACGGGCGTGGCCTTCACCCGCGACCCCAACACCGGCGAGCGCATCTTCTTCGGCGAGTGGTTGCCCAACGCCCAAGGCGAAGACGTCGTCGCGGGCCTGGTGACGCCGCACCCGGTCAACAACCTGCGCGACCCCGACGCCCAAGAGACGTTGGAGCGCCGGATGCCCGTGGCCTACGCCGAGCTGATCCGCCTCCAGGCCATCTTGGAGCGGCATTACCGGGACATGCAAGACATCGAGTTCACCGTGGAGGAGGGGCGGCTCTACCTGCTCCAGACCCGCAACGGCAAACGTACACCCGCGGCCTCGGTGCGTATCGCCGTGGAGCTCGTCGAGGACGGCGTCATCACCATCGAGCAGGCCCTCGCCCGGGTCGATCCCAAGCTCTTGGAGCTCGTGCTGCGCCCTGTGCTCGACCCAAAAGCCAAACGAAAGGTCATCGGCAAGGGCCTGCCCGCCTCCCCAGGCGCGGCCTCGGGCCGGGTGGTCTTCCACGCCGATGAGGCCCAAGAGAGCGTCGATCGGGGTGAGCAGGTCGTGCTCGTGCGTATGGAGACCTCCCCTGAAGACATCCAGGGCATGACCGTGAGCGCGGGCATCTTGACCTCTCGCGGCGGGCAGACCTCCCACGCGGCGGTGGTCGCCCGCGGCATGGGCAAACCCTGCGTGGTGGGCGCCACCGACATCGTCGTGGACTACGAGCGCCAGCTCTTCTACGCCGGGGACGAGGTGATCCGCCGCGGCATGTGGATCACCATCGACGGCGCCACGGGCGAGATCATGGAGGGCAAGGTGCCCACCCTGCCCGCGGCGACGGACTCCGGCGCCATGTCCCAGCTCCTCGGCTGGGCGGACGCCCGGGCGCGGCTCAAGGTGCGGGCCAACGCCGACACCGGCAAAGACGCCAAGCGGGCCCGTGAGCTGGGCGCCTTGGGCATCGGGCTGTGCCGCACCGAGCACATGTTCTTCCAGCCCGTCGCCTTACGCGCCATGCGCCAGCTCATCTTGGCTGAGGACCGCAAGGCCCGCCTGCGGGCGCTGAGCCAGGTGTTGCCGATTCAGCGCGACGACTTCGTGGAGATCTTCGAGGCGATGGACGGCCTGCCCGTCACCATCCGCCTGCTCGACCCTCCGCTGCACGAGTTCTTGCCCTCTACGCCTGAAGACATCTCCTCGGTGGCTGAAGACCTGGGCGTGAAGCCTGAGCTCCTCCAAGAGCGCCTGCGCCAGCTCCACGAGGCCAACCCGATGATGGGCCACCGCGGCTGCCGTCTGGGCGTCACCTCGCCGGAGATCTACCAGACCCAGGTGCGGGCGATCTTTGAGGCGGCGGTGCAGGCCACCAAGGCCGGCGTCGTGGTGATGCCCGAGGTGATGATCCCGCTCGTCGCCATCGAGGAGGAGATCCGCCGCCTGCGCGCCTTGGTCGAGGAGACGGCGGAGCAGGTCATGGCCGATGCCGGCGTTCACATTCATTACATGGTCGGCACCATGATCGAGCTGCCCCGGGCCTGCATGATCGCCGACCGCATCGCCCAGCACGCCGACTTCTTCTCCTTCGGCACCAACGACCTCACCCAGATGACCTATGGTTTCTCTCGGGACGACATGGGCAAGTTTTTCACCTCCTACGTCCACGAGGGCGTGCTGCGGGACTCCCCCTTGGCCACCTTCGACGTCGAGGGTGTGGGCCAGCTCGTCGAGGTGGGCTGCAAGAAAGGTCGCGCGGCCAAAGAGAAGCTCAAGCTGGGCGTCTGCGGTGAGCACGGCGGCGATCCTACGGGCATCGGCTTCTTCCACAAGGTCGGCCTGGACTATGTCTCTTGTTCGCCCTACCGTGTGCCCGTGGCCCGTCTGGCGGCGGCCCACGCAGCGCTCGGCCTGCTCTGATGCCCGCTCGGCAGGCGCTCTCGTGTGGGGGCGTGGCGAAGCGCCCCCGCCTGGGATAGCCTGCTTGGCCTTATGACCTCTCGTCTCTCAACACGCGCCGTGGCCTTCGCGGCCCTCATTGTCGGCCCAGGCTGCCTGGAGTCGCTCTCTTCCCCAACGGTCGGGGAGTGCGCGGTCTACCCCAAAGGCGTCTACGACTACGGCGAGATCGGCATCGGGTCGTGCCTCGCGGGCCCGATCGGCATGGAGTGGGTCGAGGATCCCCTCTCGCCGGGGCGCTACAACCTGCTCGTGGCGAACGCCAACCCGATGATGGACTTCACCGGCGGCAACCTCGTCTCTATCGACATCGACGCGGCGCCCCGGGACGGCTCACGCACGCTCATCTCCGACATCGCGCGCTCCCACCTCGACATGCCGAGCTTCCCCGGGAGCCTCGCGCTCGTGCCCGAGCGTGGCCTGGCCCTGGTCACCAACCGCCTGAGCGACGAGTCCCGCACCCGCGTTGGCTTTGACGACCTGTACTTCGTCGACGTCACCGACCCAGGCGCCTTGGCCTTCGCCCCAGCGGGCCCCGACGGCGAGACGCACCTCACGCTGATGAGCGACCCGGTGCCGATGCTCGTCGATGATGACGCCGGGCGGGCGTATGTCGGCAACATGACGTCCCACACGATCTCCGTCGTGGACGTGCTCACGAACCCCATCGACGTCATCGACGCGCGGCCCCGGGCGCGCATCACGCCGGGCCGCTTCTTTGACCGCGACGGCTCCGGCTCCCAGGTCGAGATCGCCCGCACCGAGCTCGACGACGCTGAGCTCGTGCTCAACCAAGACTGGACCCTACGTTACGCTGAGGGCGTTCACCGCATGTGGGTGCCCGAGGCCGCGGGCCTGCGCCGCTACGAGTCCCCCGACGCCTTGGGCTTCTTCTCTGTCGGCTTCGGCCCCGAGGCCAAGGTTGAGGATCTGGTCGAGGGCACGGGCCTTGAAGACCCCCAGCCCTACTCCGTGGGCGGCGTGCTGTTCATGTCTTTTGTGGACCCAGGCGAAGGCAGCATCCGCCTGCTCACCCACAACGACGATGAGCTCTCGGCCTGGACCGACCCCGGCGGCGCCTTGCTGCGCCCGGCGGACGGCGAGTGGGACGAGCGCCTCGGCGGCCCGACCATCGCCCAGGTCGATGGCCTGTTTTACCTGTTCTACGACGGTGTTGACGCCGACGGTGTGGGCCGCATCGGCTTGGCCACGGCGGGCGACGGCCTGAACTACCGGCGCGAAGGCGCGCTCATCGAGCCCGGCGCGGGCGCCCACGACAGCGAGCGTGTGGCCGACCCAGCCTTGTGGTTTGACGACCAGGCCCAGGTCTGGCGCATGTTCTACAGCGCCTTTGACGGCGCCACCTGGACGATCGGCCACGCCGAGTCCACAAACCTCGTGGACTGGACGCCCGACCCCACGCCGAGCTTCGCCCCTGAAGACGGCGCGGATGTCGGCGCGCCGGTGGTGGTCTACGTCAGCGGTGAGCTTCGCCTCTACACCGCCCGGCGTGATGAGGATGGCCTCTGGGACCTCGCCTTGGCCCGCAGCCCCGACGGCGTGCGCTGGACCGATGAAGGTGTGGTCGTCGAGCTGAACTTAGAGGGCGACGAGCCCCCCGGCGTCGGCTTGGCCTCGGCGGTGAGTGAGGTCTGGGGCTTAGACGGCTCGGGCCTCGGCACGCTCCAGGTCGCCTACACCGCGGGGGACGTGCTCGTCGCGTCGAGCTACGGCTACGCGGTGCAGCTCAGCGCCGGGGCGCTCCTCGGCCCCGACGACGTGCCCGCCGAGGGCGAAGACGGCGTGCAGGCCGACTCTTACCTGCCCGATGAGGGCCTGCTCTACCTGAGCCTCACCCGCCAGGTCAGCGGCGTAGACCAAGGCGCCATCGGCATGGCGTCTTGGAGCGGTGAGGGCCTGCCCCAGGTGTCCCAAGAGCCGATCTTGACCGGCGCTGAAGGCGCCTTCGACGCCGCGGGCGTGTCCAACCCCGTCGTCTTTGAGGGCCCCGACGGCGGCTACCTCATGCTCTACGCCGGCCAAGACGCCGAGGGCCGCGTGGCCATCGGCCTCGCCGAGAGCGACGACGGCCTCGTCTGGTCCACGGATCACACCATCGCCCTCGATCGGGGCGAGGAGTGGGACTCCCTCTCGGTCACCCCCGGCTCGGTCGTGGTGGAGGGCGACGGCAGCTACTCCCTCTGGTACACCGGCGCCGACGGCAGCCGCTCACGCATCGGCCGGGCGACGTCCCCCGACGGCCGGACCTGGACCCGGGCGAGCGACACCTTCGAGCTGGGCACCGGCGCCCCGGGCGAGCTCGACGACAGCGCCGTGCGCCACCCCTTCGTGTTGGTGGAGGACGGCGTCGAGCACCTCTGGTACGCCGGCTTTGACGGCGACGTGTGGAGCGTCGTCTACGCCAGCCGCCCCAGCGGCGACGCCGAGTGGACCCGCGCCGTCTACCCCGGCAGCGACCGCGCACGGCCCATCATCCAGAGCCGCGGCGGCAACTTCGACGCGAACGGCGCCTATCGCCCCGTCGTCTTCCGCGACGAGCTCGGCGTCTACCGTGTGCTCTACACCGGTCAAGACGGCCTGCGCCCGCGGGTTGGGCTCGCTGAAGGCCTCACCCCTGATCGCCTGTACCGCGTCTCCCGGGCGCCGAGCGTCGGCGACGTGGTCGAGTTCAGCACCATCGCCGGAGATGAGAACGACGAGGAGGCCATCCCCTTAGAGCAGGCCGTAGACGGCTTCCAGCAGACCTTGGGCCTCGGCGTGTCGTCCATGGTCGTAGACGAGGAGCGCGGCTTTCTCTACGCCTCGTCCCGTTTTGCCTCCTACATCTACGCCTTCGACATCCGCGACGACTCCGACACCTTGTCCGGCGACGACAAGGTCAATGAGCTGGAGGCCGTGCTCGTCGCGAACACCGATGTTGGCGCGACGGCCTTCCGCGGCCTGTTCATCCCTGAAGGCACCGACCTGCTCTACGCGCTCAACAGCGAGCCCGAGTCGGTGATGATCTTCGACCTCGCCGCGGTTGAAGACCGCAGCGTCGCTCGCGCCGAGCGTGACGCGGTCATCGGCGTTCTGCCCGCTCCGCGTGAGGAGCGTGACGCGGGCGGCCGCACCACGGCGTACATCGGCCCGTCCGGCATCACCCAGGTCGATCACCTGCTCTTCGTCGCCAACTTCAACGCCAACAGCGTGAGCGTCTACGACCTTCGTTTGGGCGCCTTCGGAGAGCTGGTCTACGAGATCCGCAACGTCGGCGAGAACCCCCACGCCCTGAGCGTCTCCCCCGACGGCTCCTTGCTCGTCGTCGCCAACATGATCGGTGAGGTGCGCCGCGACGTGGTCTCCTCGACGCTCACCCTCATCGACCTTGACCCTGTGAGCCCGACCTATCTCCAGATCGTCGGCTGGATCGTGAACCAGTGAGCCGCGCCTCCGTCCGCTTCCCCCGTGGTCTCGTCGCCGCCGTCACGCTCTTGGGCCTCGGCTGCCAGCAGTCGATCTCGATTGAGGGCGCGTTCAACGGGCCCGCCGGCGTCGCCACGCTCTTGCCTGAAGAGGGTGGGCCGTTTGACGACCCCATCGCGCTGGTGTCCAACAGCCGCGACGGCGAGATCGTCGCCTTGGACATCAAGCACGGCTGGCTCCTCGCCGCCACGCCCGCCGCGCCGTTTTTGGCGTCATTGCCCCTGCCCACGGGCCGCTCCCGCCTGCTCGGCGAGCTGGTGGCCTGGGCGCCCGACGCCGAGACCGTCACCGTCTTCGCCGCCGACCACAGCACCCGCCGCCTCATCGAGGCGCCGTGGGTGACCGGCGTGACCGAGGCCGGGGTGCCGGTGATCGCCGCCGCTGTGGTGGTGGATGAGCCCGTGTTCGCCGACAACGACCAGAGCGGCGACGCGGTCACCGCGGTGAGCCTCGTCTTACGCCA
>Ga0066604_10002090_pt1 | contig 10449 bp, 14 predicted proteins | sample Higcelwee11metaG_FD_59501 | JGI IMG/M metagenome (GOLD analysis project Ga0066604, IMG submission 59501) | Freshwater pond sediment microbial communities from the University of Edinburgh, under environmental carbon perturbations - High... | ecosystem: Environmental > Aquatic > Freshwater > Pond... | reverse complement strand
CAGTGAACAGGACCAGGTCAGGGCCGCGTTGCTGTCATAAGGAAAATGTCAAACTTCTTACTGCCATTATCTGAGATTTTCTTGTCAATTACATAGACCTTTCGATGGTTTATCCCTGTGAATCCATATTTCCCCAGCAGGGCCGCCAATGAGTCCGGATCAAAACCTTTGTGACCATGAAATGCCTCTCCGTGAAATGATCCGTCCTCTCTGTAAAGGTCGGCTATTGCCAGGTAACCACCCGGGTTGAGCATGCTATGGAACTTTTTGATAACAGTATCCACATCGCCGACATGATGAAGCACCATCAGGGTATAGATGAGATCGAAGCTGCCCAACGGACGGTCTTCATATTCCAGGTCAGCTTTTATCGCTTTCAGAGTATCTGCCTTTTCCGCCTTGAGCTTTTCATTCAACACCTTCACCATTCCCTCCGAGTTGTCGATGAGGGTGATCTCCTTAAGCAGGTCCTTCAGCATGAAACTGAGGAGCCCGGTGCCGGCTCCAAATTCAAGAGCCGTCATTATCCTGGTCAGAGGTATCTCCTTGATGATTTCCCCTGCAATGGTCCGGGCGCGCTCCCTGTACATGTCGTTTTTATCCCACTCAGTCGCCTTGATATCAAATTCATTCATTGCTCAAAATTGTTTACTGTTTAAAAATGCCCCTATCCTCAAATCCTTCTGTTGTATTACTACCTGCTGACAACATAAATCGCCGCGCATTGTTTAAGCATTAGATGGTAAATGTAATACTCCGGGCAGAAAGACGGCACGTTAATTGCCCGCAAAAATAACTGCTTCCTGCTCAAATCGGTATAAGATCCTGCCAGATCAGCAATTGCAGGTCTCAGAAAAAAAGTACCTTTACCTTTTACAAGCCTATGCAAATTAAACAAATAGCGGATTGAAACTTTATATCCAGAATATGGTCTGCGTCCGTTGTAAAATGGTTGTGAAATCAGAGCTTGAAATTCTTGGTCTGCCCTACACTTCAATTGAGCTTGGTGAAGCAGAAGTAACCGGTGAGATCTCATCCGACCAGCGTCAAAAGCTCGCGGCCGCTCTGAAGGAGACCGGGCTTGAGCTGATGGAAGACAAAAAGAGCATCCTGGTTGAAAGAATTAAGACAACTATAATTGAACTGGTTCACTTCACCGAAGATCAGATAAAGGTAAACCTCTCTGACCACCTGAGTCAGAAACTCAACCACAACTACACATATCTCGCCAATCTTTTCTCTGAGGTCAAGGGTACTACTATTGAAAAGTATTACCTGACTCACAAAATAGAGAGAGTGAAGGAACTTCTCGCCTATGATGAACTTAATCTCACCGAGATAGCCTGGAAGCTTCATTACAGCAGCGTTGCCCACCTGTCGAACCAGTTCAGGAAGATGACCGGTCTGACTCCGACTCAATTCAAAAACCTGAAGGGCAGGAAATCTGCATCGACTGAAAACATGTGAATTATGTAACATTTTTTAAGAAACATGTAAAGGTTCTCTAAAAAATGCACTCCAATTTTGTGAATTAGTTTAAACTCCCCTTCGGCTATCATTGCCTGAGGGAGGTTGAAAATTAAGCTATTGAAACGGGTTGTCCGGGACTTTAGCCGGAAGAGTATAAATAATTGACCGGATAAATGCCTGAATTAAATCTCTTCAAGATTTAATAGGATGACTGGTACTCTGGCAAAAGTATATTTACTTGAAAATCAATGAAAAAAGCAGAACATTCTCTCCCAAAGGCAACTCTTCTAAAGTCTCCGACAGGAATTCAGGGATTTGATGAAATTACAGCCGGCGGGTTACCTGCCGGCAGACCAACCCTTGTCTGTGGCAGTGCCGGATGCGGAAAGACACTTTTCGGGATGGAGTTTCTTGTCCGTGGCGCAACACTGTATAATGAACCGGGTGTGTTCATGTCATTTGAGGAGACCAACGAAGAACTGATAAAGAATGTCGCTTCCCTCGGATTTGACCTTGAGAATCTTATTGAGCAAAAGAAAATTGTACTTGACCACGTACATATCGAGCGCAGCGAAATAGAAGAAACAGGGGAATACGATCTGGAGGGCCTGTTCATACGGCTTGGTTATGCCATTGACTCTATCGGAGCGAAGCGCGTTGTCCTGGACACTATTGAGTCGCTTTTTGCCGGACTGCCCAATCAGCTGATCTTAAGGGCTGAACTGCGGCGTTTGTTCCGGTGGCTGAAAGACAAGGAAGTGACTGCTATCATTACGGGTGAGCGCGGGGAGGAGACACTTACAAGGCAGGGCCTGGAGGAATATGTCTCAGACTGTGTCATTATGCTTGACCATCGTGTTACCGAACAAACATCCACGCGCCGTTTGAGAGTTGTTAAATACCGCGGTTCATTGCATGGTACAAATGAGTATCCTTTTCTTATTGATGAAACCGGCTTTTCGGTATTGCCGATAACCTCCCTGGGACTGGAACACATAGTATCTAGCGAAAGAATTTCCAGCGGGATATCCGAACTTGATAAAATGCTCGAAGGAAAAGGGTATTACCGGGGAAGCACCGTACTTATTTCAGGTACTGCAGGAGTGGGAAAGACAAGTCTGGCAGCCCACTTTGCAGAAACGGCATGCAAGCGCGGCGAGCGGGTGCTCTATTTCTGTTTCGAGGAATCTCCCAACCAGCTGATGCGCAACATGCGTTCAATCGGTATAAAATTAGAGCAATGGGTTGATAAAGGGCTTCTGCAATTCCAGGCTACAAGGCCGACATTTTACGGACTGGAAATGCACCTTGCCGTAACTCACAAGGCAGTAAATACTTTCAAGCCTGATATTGTTATTATGGACCCGATAAATACTTTCATTCTCGGAGACAAAGAGTTTGAGGTAAAAACGATGCTTATGCGTATTGTAGATTTCCTCAAAGGGAATCAGATCACAGCTCTGTTTACCAGCCTGACTTCAACCGGGAGCGTCCTTGAGAGTTCCGATGTCGGAATATCATCCCTGATAGATACCTGGTTATTGCTTCGCGACATCGAATTGAACGGCGAACGCAACAGGGGAATGTATGTGCTGAAATCCAGGGGAATGGCAAATTCCAACCAGATCCGCGAATTCATCCTGACTGATAACGGGGTAAAACTGAGAGAGGTATATATAGGTGCCAGTGGAGTCCTTACCGGCTCAGCACGTGTTGCGCAGGAGGCTCATGAAAATGCCGGACTTTTAAGGCGAAAACATGATATTGAACGAAAAAAGCGTGAACTGGAACGAAAACGAGAATTGATGGAAGCTCGTATTGAAGCATTGCACGCCGATTTTAAGTCGGAAGAATCCGAAGCTCTTATGAATATAGAAGCGGAAAAGGACATTATCCTGCTGCAGGAAAGGGATAGAATGGAAATGGCGATCAGCAGAAAATCTGTCATTGAAAAGAGAAAAGCGAAGAAACACACTAAACAATAGACCCGATGAAGCCAATGAATGAAAAAGCCGATATTAAGACCAAAATAAAGAGATCGCCTAAAGCGGAGAATATCAAGTGGATTTTGCGATTATATGTTGCTGGCAAGTCGCCCAAGGCTCTTACCGCTTTTGCAAACCTGAAGAAAATATGTGAAGAGCAGCTGGAGGGAAAATACTCAATTGAAGTTATAGATCTTTTAATAAACCCGCAATTGGGTAATGAAGATCAGATACTCGCTCTGCCTACTTTGGTCAGGAAATTGCCGGTACCGGTTCGTAAGATAATAGGTGATCTTTCAGATACCGAACGGGTTCTTGTAGGACTGGATCTGTTACATGTCGGTTGATTTTTCAATCCGCCACTTTTGATAACAACATGAAAAAGAAAAAAGCAGAAATTAAAGGATCTACGGCAGAATTTGACCAGGCAATGTCCGGATTGCATAAAGACAAATATCTTTTGCGGTTATTCATTACCGGTACAACGAGCAAGTCGGTTCTTGCTCTTACAAACCTTAAGAAGATTTGTGAAGAGCATCTTGAAGGCAGGTACGACCTGGAAGTGATAGACCTGTATCAGAATCCGGGCCTGGCAAAAGAGGAACAGATAATCGCAGCCCCGACTTTGATTAAAAAACTGCCTCTTCCGCTCCGTCGTATAATTGGCGATATGTCAGACATTGAAAAGGTACTTGTCGGGCTCGAGATAAGGCATCAAGTGAAAAAGTAAGAGATTAATTAAATATTCAAATCAAAATTAGCATTATAAAGTCAATGACCAGGACAAAAGAACAGCTCATAATTGAAAATGAGGAATTACAATCGCGCCTCGTGGAGACTGAAGAGGCTCTTGCAGCAATCAGGGGAGGAGAAGTGGACGCGATTATTGTCCCCGGCAGGGAAGGAGACCAGGTCTATACCCTCAGTTCTGCCGATACACCCTATCGAAATTTCATTGAACACATGAATGAGGGAGCAATCACTCTTTCCAGGGAAGGACTGGTAGTATATTGTAACAGGAGATTCGCGGTGCTGGTGAACGAACCTGTTGAACAGGTGATCGGTTCATACTTTAACCGCTTCATCGCCCCAGGTGACAGATCAGGGTTCGATAAATTTCTTGCCCGAAAGAAACCAGATGCCAATAATGTTCTGGCAGTATCGCTGGTCAGCTCACTGTACCTGAAACTCTCATTTCACGGGTTACCTGCCTATCTCCATGGAGACAATTGCATGCTTGTTGCAACTGATGTAACTGAAATAAAAATGGAGCAAGAAAAACTTCGTGAATTATCGCTTTTACTCGAACAAAAATTAGGCCTGATACAACAATTGCGCATGCAGCTGATAGAGAAAAAGATCGATTCCGAAGTTGAAATAAAGAAATTGAAGGGAACGAACAAAAAACTGGCAGAGAAAATCACCAGGAATAAACAGGTTGAAGCAGATTTAAGACTGAAGCTGAAGAAAAAGAAGCGAACAATCTGAATTTTCATGAAAGGGTGGTTATTCATAATTGGTGCATTTCTTCTCATTTGCGGGTGCACGGTTATGAGGGTCCCTGATTTTGCCGGGGTCCCTGACAAGCCCGGAATATATCCGCGATTTACTGCAAGGGATTCGCTTATCGGTCAGCTTGATGCAGACCGGGCAGGTTATGATGTTTTTTTCTATGATCTCGATCTTTTTCTTGATCCTGTCGGAAAGCGCCTTGGCGGCACCGTTGATATACATTTAAGAGCCACTGACAGCCTCTCCTGGCTGCGAATAGACCTGTACGAAAATCTCGCCATCACAGGCATGAAGATTTCAGGTGAGGAGGTCTCCTGGGCTCGTGATGACCGGGCGGTGAATGTTATCCTTCCTCATCCGCTTATTCCCGGTCAAGATTGCATTCTGAGTATTGAATACAAGGGCAAACCAACCCGGGCAAAAAATCCCCCCTGGCGAAACGGTGTCGTCTGGGAAAATGATGAAGATGGCAATCCGTGGATAGGAGTGTCATGCGAAACCGGGGGAGCCAGCCTCTGGTTCCCCTGCAAGGACCACCTTTCAGACGAACCTGACAGCGTCAGGCTCCGGATGACAGTTCCGGCAGGTTTACAGGTTGTCTCAAACGGGTCTATGCAGAGTCACTCTTCACTTCAGGGAAGAGAAACTTATACGTGGTTTACGCAGTATCCCATCAATATCCGCAGCGTAACATTCTATGCCGGCAGATATGAGCATTTCACCGATACAATGCATACACCGCAAGGCATCCTTAATCTTGATTATTATGTTCTGCCTCAGAACCTTGCAAGGGCGAAGAAACACTTTGTGCAGGTAAAAGATATAATCAATATTTATTCCGGGTCATACGGCCCATACCCCTGGATGAAGGAGGGATTCCGGCTTGTTGAGGCACCTTTTGAAGGGATGGAGCATCAGACTGCCATTGCCTATGGCAGCGGGTATTCAAACCGGGCATGGCTGGGCGGGGATCATGTAATTGTGCATGAGGCAGCACACGAGTGGTGGGGTAACGCAGTGTCAGTCAGTGATTTCAGTGACATATGGCTGTCTGAGGGATTTGCAGCATATTCCGAGATGCTTTTCGCGGAACAGACACTCGGATATGACAATTCTCTGTTGTATGCAAGATACAATATAGCCGCCATGATAAAGAACAGATTTCCGGTCGCAGGCCCGGCGGGTATGAGTTACAGGAACGCAAGCGACAATGACGTTTGCAACAAGGGTGCCATGATTCTTCATACAATCCGCAATGTTGTAAATGACAGCACACTCTTTTTTGAAATCCTGCAGACTTTTTACTCTGGGCACGCTGCTGCTTCGCATGTCACAACGGAGGATTTCATCCGGATACTTGAGCGTAAAACCGGGAAAGAGTGGCGGCAATTCTTTGAAGTATACCTTCACAGGCGGGAGGTTCCGGTTTTACACTGGTACTACAGTCCTGCCGGGATTGAATCAATATCCGGCTCCCCCTCAGGCAACGGTGGCCCGGTAATCGCAGCAAAATGGACTGGTGTCCCGGAGGGTTTCAGCATGCCAGTTGACCTGTTCTGTAAAGAACAGAATGTTACAATCAGGATTGAGGTCACAACAAGGCCTGAGCTCTTTTATGATGAGGTCTTGTCAGAATGTACAAGGCTGATCTGCAACAGGAGACTTTCATATTTTGATCCGGTCACTGTAAAGAGTGTACTGATTGAGGCCGGATCAAACCATACAGGAACAAATTAGCACTCTTCTCCAACTGTAATTATCTCACTGACTGAAAGCTCAGTCAATGTGTGAATTATGTAATTTATAGATTAAATCATGTAACGGATACGCCCGCCTTCCGGGGTAAATTTGCTTGTCGTCCTGTACAGAAAAATTCAGGACGGACATAGTCGGATTCTCTTTAATAGTAACATAAAACAAATAAAATGAAAAAGATCGTTCTCTGCCTTATGGCTACAGTGATGTCTCTGGCTTTTCTTCCGCTTGAATTAAGCGCCAAACCAAAAGTTGCTCCGCCTCCAATGGCTGATCCAAGTCCGGTTAGTCCTGCTGAAGCAAACAGGGCAAACGAATTGTTGCTCAGACTTGACGAAATCAAGAAATCTGATAAGTCAGAGTTGAAGGCATCCGAAAAGAAGGAACTGCGTAATGAAGTACGTTCCATCAATAGTGAGCTAAAATCTATAGGTAACGGTGTGTACATTTCAGGTGCAGCATTAATTGTTATCATCATATTACTTATCGTTCTTCTTTAATCACTAAAAATCAACCAATCATGAACAATTTACTGTACATAATTGCGGTCATACTTGTAATTGCATGGGCAATAGGTTTTTTTGGATTTAGTGCAGGCGGCATAATACACGTGCTTCTTGTCATTGCCGTCATAGCAATTCTGGTCAAGATCATCCAGGGGAAAAGAGTTCTTTGAGTATTCCTCTGAGTTTTAAAAATTAAGTCGCTCCTGGATATCCGTTTGTCATTGAGCATGCCTGAAAATTAAACAGATCAGTTATGGGCAGCCCGAGACCGGATATCCGGAGCAGGCTTTGAAAATATCAGCTAATGAATATGGAAACAACTTTACTGAGGTCACACGCCGGAGGAGTACCAATGCCTGATACCTCTGCATCTCAGGGAGAGGATCTCACGGGTTTGATTCGCAAGATGAAACTAAGCAATGCATGGGTAAAAGGGGATCTGAATGCCATGATCCTTGTAAAGAATACTGAGAAAAATGTCGTGCTTGTAGCATTGCATGAGGGAACAGAAATAGTATCATACCAGGCGAATGATTCAATCACCTTCAGGATACTTGAGGGAAGAATGGAATTTGCCACGGTGAAAACCTCAGCTGCCCTGGGCAGCGGGGAGGTGCTGACCCTCAGTGATAAGGTCAAATACAGACTTACAGCCAGCGAAGAGTCCGTTCTGCTGATGTCTATAACAAAGGATGGTGTCCGGAGTGGATTGGGACGATAGTCCAGGCAGATATACCAGGTCGTTGTTTTGCGGCATGGTTATCGCAGAATCAATGAACACCGGATTTAACCAGGAGATAACAAACCTGATCAGTGCATCAGATAAAACATAAGGAAATGAAAACACACAACAATCCTCCCAGGCTGAAATTACGCAATTATCGAATCACGCTTATGATTCAATCCATGGTCATTGCCACAGCTGCAGTACTGTTGATTGTTATTCTGCTTTCCAGGCCGTGACAACACATTGGCCAGCGATATGCAGGCCGGCGTTGCAGGACAGATGACATCGAAAAAATTAAACTAGACAAACATGAAAAAAGCAGGTATTGTTATTCTGATCATTGGACTGGCATTGACAATTTTCACGACAGTCACGTACTTCACTAGAGAAAAAGTTGTTGATCTGGGAGAAATCGAAATCACGGCGAACAAGCGCCATAATCTTAACTGGTCACCATTTATCGGTCTTGCCGTAATGGCGGTTGGGGGTGTCTTAATGCTGGTCCCGAAAAAGTAGGCTGAGACTGGTTCCGTGCATTGAGCACAAGGCCCGGGCTGCAAATGTTATGCAGACCGGGCTTTTTGTGCGTGGAAATATGTCAGACCGTTCAGTACGGTCATATCAATTACTTTAAATCCGTAATCCTGAAGCAATACTGAAACACTGCTCTTTGACATCCAGGCATTGGTTCTTGAATCCAGAATACTGTACAGCCTGTTTATGAAAGGAACACGCGAGAAAATTGCGTTTTCAAGGTCGTCAAAATAATCCCCGTCGGAAAATGCAGAAGAACTGTTATTCAATTTATATCTTCCGTCTTCCTTATTGTCAATGAAACGCCCCAGGAGGTTTCCTTTCTGAGGCATGACCATATAACATGAACGGAAAAAGTCTGTAACCCTCGTTATCTTATTAAGCTCTGTCAGGTTTACAAGGGTTCTTGCACGCCTCATCTCATCAGCATCAAAATAGAAATGCTGTCTGAATGACAGCACTATGATATCCTGTTCCCGGGCCAGGCCAAGCCTGCTGACATAGTCCAGGAAAGCCGATCCCCCTTCAGCAGTAAGAATGTCAAGTTTAGTACCGGTAGCCTGTAAGTTTACCGGCCTGCTATGCATGCTTGCAATTCCCCTTTGGAAAGAGGTTCTGTCAGTCCCGGGGACCCATGGATAGCTTTTCATATTAACAGATAAGGAGTCAAATTCACAATACAAAGTTGCACCCGGATTAGGAATTTGCAGTTACATTATTCCCGGATTGATTTACAAGATTCACACATAGAGAACCGCTATAGAACTGTTCAACAGGCAGGTAATTAAAAAGGGCCGTCCTCACTTGAGGGCGGCCCATGGAAGTATAAACTATTGCTAAAAACGGTATCCTAATGAAAGTCCGTAGCCTGTGTTCCTGTATGCTCTCTGATCATCAGAGATCCAGGAATACTCAGGGTTGATCTTCAGCAACCCAAGCTGGGCATTCAACTGCAGGAAGGCTCCCATCTCAAATTCGTAGCCGAACATGATATTGGCTCCCGCATCAAATGGCCTGTAATATGCGTTCTCAACCAGATCGGTCCAGCTGGCAACGGAATTCTTGAATTTCACCGGTCGTTCAAAAGATGTGTAACTGAGCTTGGTATTTTCCTTTCCTGATATCCCGAAGGCCAGATATGGACCAAATCCGAGCAACAGATGCCCGTTGCCAAGCTGTGGCCTGAAGAGCAGGGTCAAAGGCATCTCAATATAAGAGAGCTTTGTTGTTGTGGTATAATCACCCGATGCCTTTTCAGGAGGGCTGAAAAATTCGTTCTTCGCACCTTTCACAGAAAAGAGAAGACCGGGCTGAAAGTAGAAATCGGGTGCAATCGGAATATTTACGTTCACACCGGCATGAAAACCAGTCAGGAGCCCATTTTCAAGCTTATCCCCGCTACTGTTTTTGCCGTTGATATTCTGAAAGTTAACTCCTCCAAGGATACCAAATTCAATCTGTGCCTGCATCGCCAGTGATGACAGGATCAGGACTGCCGCTATTGTCAAAAACTTCAATTTCATATTCATATATTTTTAGTGTTTTATATTTGTTTATAGAGAACAGGGGCTACTAGTTGCCGGCTGTTTTTGCAGCCTCAGCCTTCATCTTCTCATTGGCGGCGATAAGGAACTCCACCCTGCGATTCTCGGTTCTCCCTTCAGTTGTGTTGTTTTCGTATTTGGGAATGGTTTCGCCATAGCCTTTAATTGTCAGGCGGCTGCCTGCCGTGCCCTGTCCCGCAAGATAACCTGACACTGCTGTGGCACGCCTTTCAGACAGTGCCTGATTGTAGGCAACACTGCCCTTGCTGTCAGTATGACCCTGAATTTCAATATCTGTATCAGGATAGGAGTCAAGCACCTTGACAAGTTTATCAAGACTTGTTTTTGCATCGGCTGACAGGGTTGATTCGTCAAACCCGAACAGGACATTACTGTTAAATTCTACAACTATACCT
>Ga0066604_10002080_pt1 | contig 10491 bp, 10 predicted proteins | sample Higcelwee11metaG_FD_59501 | JGI IMG/M metagenome (GOLD analysis project Ga0066604, IMG submission 59501) | Freshwater pond sediment microbial communities from the University of Edinburgh, under environmental carbon perturbations - High... | ecosystem: Environmental > Aquatic > Freshwater > Pond... | reverse complement strand
TTGGCTGACCCCCGTTGAGTAGAACGCCGCGCCGCCCGTGAAGTCCCCGGTGATCGTCGGAAGGGTCCATTCTGTCGAGCTGGCCGAGAAGCCGCGACAGGCAAGGTCGGCGTCGGCGTCGCCGTCGCTGTCGCTGTCGGCGTCGCTGTCACCATCGGCGTCGCTGTCGGCGTCCCCATCCGCGTCGGCGTCGCCCTCCGCTGCGCTGTCGGCGCCGGTCTCCCGCGGATCATCATCGTTCTTGCGGTCTCCACCACCAGGATCACAGGCGATCAACAAGGAGGCGGCGATCAGCAGTGTGACAGGGAGCGCAGGCTTCATGGGCTCTTCCAGAGGTGTAGGATGCCGGGCCAAGGTAGGACAAAAGAGCACCCCCGTCAACCAACCCCAACCCCCTCCCGAAGCACGCCTCGCAACAGGATATGCGCCGGATCGGCGTGGCAGCGGGCGTGCCACACCAAGCGCAGCTCCACCGTCGCCGCGGCCTCGTCCAAGGGCAGCGCACACAGCTCAGGCACCCGCTCGGCGAAGAGCGCGGCGAGGCGCCGGGGCAACACGAGCGCACGGTCGGAGCCGGGCAACATCCACGGCGCCGTGGCCTGGTTTGGGGTGCGCACGGCGACGGGGGCCTCGGGCACGCCGAGGCGGCCAAGGGCGTCGTCCTCCACCCAGCCGCCGGGGCCGAGCACCATCGGCACCACCTGGGGAAAACGCGCGAGCTCCTCGATCCGGGCCTCGGGGGCGGCGCACAAGAGGGGGTGCCCCGCGCGCACCAAGACCGCGTAGCCCTCGACGACGAGGCGCCGCGAATAGAAGTCGGCGGGCAGGTGGTCGTCGGCCCAGAGGCCAAGATCGAGGGCGCCTTGCTCAAGCTGGCGGTAGGCCTCGGGCTCGACCGGCGCCACGTCGAGGCGGGCGAAGGGGGCGCGCAGGCTGAGCCGGGCCAGGGCCGGGGCGAGCACGGTCAAGGCGCCGTGATCGTTGGCGGCCACTCGAAAGCGCACGGCGCTCGTCCCGGGATCGAAGCGGGCGGGGGCGAAGACCCGCTCCAGGGCGGCGGAGGCGTCGGCGACCAGGGGGCGCAGGCGCTCGGCTCGGGGGGTCAAGGCGTAGCCGCCGCGGGCGCGCACGAGCAGCTCATCGCCCAAGGCCGCCCGCAGCCTCGCGAGGCCCCGGCTCGCCGTGGGCTGGCTCACGCCGAGGCGCTCGGCGCTGCGCGTGACGCTCAGGGTCTCCAAGAGGAGCCCGAGCAGGCGCAGGCTGCCGAGGTCCAAGGAGTCGAGGCGGGGGTCATTCATGTTCTGCATGATGAGATCACAAGAACACTCTATCCTGAATAGTGGCCCAGAACCAAGACGCCGAGCATGGGGGGCGCGGCGCGGCTGGGATAAGGGGGGCGCTTCGGAGGAAAGATGCTCGCCCTGGAGCCCACCACCACCGCCGCTGAAGCCGTCACCCGGCTGCTCGACCGGCTTCTGCCCGCCCTGCCCGCAGGGGCCAAGGTGCTCGTGAAGCCCGACTGGTGCGCGCGGCACGATCCTCGCCCCGCCGAGAACAGCTCCCCGGCGTTCTTGGAGGCCGTGCTCACCTGGCTCGTGGCGAAGGGCGCGCGGCCGGCCTTGGGGCACACCGCGCTCCTCACCCCGCCCGACGTGCCCTACCTCAGCTTCACCGAGCTGCTCAAGGTGGCCGGGTGCAACGAGCTGCTGGAGTCGTTCCCCCACGTCCGGCTCATCGATCTCGAGACCGAGCCTATGGCCCTACGGCGCAGCGGCGACGACACGCTCCTCTTGCCCACGACCTTGGCCGAGTTTGACCTGGTGATCGTGCTCGGCACGCTCAAGACGCACATGGGCACGCTCTTCGCCGGGGGCGCGAAGTCGCTCATGGGCCTCATCCCCGACAGCGAGCACCTGCGTTACCACCGCGACGGCCTTCACCACCTGCTCGCCGCCTTGGCCGACGCCGCCTGGCCTAGCCTCACGCTGATCGAGGGCGGCGTGGGCATGGAGGGCGAGGGCCCCCACCACGGCGACCCGGTGCCCCACGGCCTCGCCCTCGGCGGCGACGATCTTCTGGAGGTGGACTGCGCCGCCGCCGCGCTCATGGGCATCTCTCCCGACGAGGTGCCCCACCTCAAGCTGCTCGCCGCCCGCCGGGGCCGCGCCTTGCCGGGGCTGCCGCCGGAGTGGGCGCCTTTGGTTCGGCGGTATCGTCGCCCCAACGCCCACATTCAGCACGGTCGCCGGGTGCGGGTGTACCCCGGAGACTCCTGCGCCACCTGCCAGGTCGCCGCCTCGTCTGTGGAGCGGTTCGCCCGAGAGAACCCGCACCGGGTGGCGGACGTCGCCGCCGTGGTCTCGATGTTGATGCTCAAGGGCCTCAACGTGTGGATGGGCCACCAGCCCCAAGACCGCCCGCCGCCCCCGGGAGAGCTGTCCCTCGCCGTGGGGGACTGCGCGCGGTCTTGGGCCGAGGCCCATGGCGTGCCCTTGGTCGGCGGCTGCCCTCTGCGGGTGCATGAGGTGCAGCCGGCCCTGGTCGAGGTGATGCGCCGCTTAAACGCCGGGGAGCTGCCGCCGCCCCAAGGAGGTCGCTGATGCGCGTCGTGCTCACCGGGGCCACCACCCCCCTCGGGCGCCGCGTCGTGCAGCGCCTGCTCAGCCTCACCCCGCGCCCCGAGCTCGTGCTCCTCGTTCGCCCTGAAGAGCGAGACGCTTGGCGCGGCACCCTGCCCGACGCCACGCTGGTGATCGCCGATCTGGTCACCCCCGAGCTGTACGGCCCCGCCTTGGCCGGGGCGACCGTGTGCCTTCACCTCGCCGATCTCAGCCAAGCTGAAGATCCCCGGCTGTTAGAGGTCAACCTCAAAGGCACACAGTCGCTCCTGCACGCCTTCGGGGCGTATGCCCAGGCCGAGCGGTTTGTGCTGCTCTCCACCGCGCTTCTGGACCAGCCTGCGCCAGACGACCCCGACGTAGGCCCCGAGCGGTTTGGCTCGATGTGGTTGGCCACCCGGGCCGGGGCCGAGGCCCGCACGATCCATTGGGCGCGCCGTCTGGGGGTCGAGACCGTGATCGTGCGCGCCGGGCACCCGTATGGCGCGGCAGGCATCGAGGGCCCGCTCTCCGGCTGGCTCGACGCCGCGGCGGCCTCGGCGGAGTCCGACGGTCGCCTGAGCGTCGAGGGCGCGGAGCTCCCCCTGCCCTTCGTCCACATCGACGCCCTCGCTGAAGCCCTCACCCAGCGCGCCTTGGGCGAGCTGCTCCCCGGCGAGCGCCGCCTCGTGGGCTCCGTCTCCCGCGCCGACGCCGTGGGCCTCGTCACCACCCTGGCCGCGGTCCACGACCGGCTCTGCCAGTCCACCGAGCGCCAGCCCCAGCGTGAGCGCCCCCGCCCCCGCCTGCGCCGCCTGCTCGCGTACGTGAGCCGCAGCGAGTCCTTGCCCGTGGTGCCGAGCTTCTTACGCCGCCCCGTCGTGCGCGCCGCGAACCCGGCCTGGGTGACGCGGTTCGGCCCGGCGGACGTCGGCGGGCTTGTGGACGCGCTGGTGGGCGGGGCGTGCTAATCAAACGTTCACCGTGAACGTTCACCTCGCCAACATCCCCCACAGCGCCGACTGGGCCTTGAGCTGGCGCAGGGGCTCGTTGGGGTCGCGGGCGCCGCGCAGCTCGGGGATCGCCGGGCGGATGCTGAAGTGTACGGCGCGGGTGAAGGCGTAGCGGATCGTCGTGAGGCGGAGCGCCTGGGCCCAGCCCTCGACCTCTTCAGGGGTGGCGCGTTTGAGCGTGGACCAGCCGTTGATGAGGGCCTCGGCGCGGGCGGGGTCGTAGGCGCTCAGCGCGTCGTCGTAGGCCAAGGCGAAGACGGCGATGGCGAGATCGAGCAGGCGGGGGCCACGCCCGGCGGTCTCGAGATCGACCACCCAGGGGCCCCCTTCGCGGTGGAAGAGCAGGTTCTCGGTGAAAAGATCGCCATGCACGATCGACTGGGGCAGCTCATCGAAGGCCGCGGGATCGTGGCCTTGCTCGTAGAGCGCCGCGACGGCCTCGTAGACCTCGGGGTGAAGCGCCTGCAGAGGCGCCTGCTCGGGCAGGACGTGCCGGGTCCAGAACGAGGCGGGGTGGTACAGCGTCGGCGGCAGCTCCTCGGGGGTCTCGACGGCGTGAAGCTCGGCCATCCAGCGGCCCACCGCCGTGAGCTGGTCGAGGGTGAGCGAGGCCTTGGGCACCACCGCGCCGGGCAGCTCCTTGAACAGCACCGCGGGCTTGTTGAACGCCCAGATGAACGGTTTGCCGCCCGCCGCGGGGATCACGTCGGGCACCTGGCGGCCCACGAGGCGGCGCAGCACGTCGAGCTCGCGGCGCACGTCGTCTTCACCGCCGCGCTCGGTGAGGCGCAGCACGAAGCGGCCTCGGGTGGTGAGCAGGCGGTAGAGCGTGTTGGTGGTGCCCTCAGCGATGGGATCGATGCGCAGGGCGCGCATCCCATAGGCGCGCATGATCCCGTCGATCTGCGCGGCGCTGAGGGGGGTGATCACCGCCATGCGTGGCCTCTCCTCAAACTTCTCGTCCAGGGGTGCGGTCTTCGGGTTCATCCTACCTGAGCGCAGACAAAAAGACACCCTCCCCCCTGACCCCAGAGTCGTGGTCCATCACAATGAATGTCACGACAGGCCGCCAAAGCGCCCTCCCGACGCGCTCTCCTCCAGATGGCACAACTTTTGCTTTACCATCGCTTGAACCACAAGGAGAAGCCCATGCGCCTGCCGATGTCGCCCGCCCTCGCCTTGCTCTCGCTCATGGCCTGCGGACAGCGTGAGCTGACCCACCTGAGCGCGGATGAGCAGGCCGTGATCTTCAGCGCCAACGAGCTGGCCTTGGACCTGATGGCCGCCGCGCCCAGCGAAGAGAACCTGTTCATTGGCAGCTTCTCGATCACCTCGGCCCTGGGCATGACCTACGCCGGGGCGGCGGGGCAGACCGCTGAAGAGATGGCCGACGTGATGCACGTCAACGTCGACGACGCCACCTTCCATACGGCCCTCGGCGCGATCAGCCGCGACCTCAACGGCCAACACAAGGGCTATGACCTGCTCTCGGGCAACCGCCTGTGGGGGCAGAAGCGCCTGGGCTTTGAGCCCGACTTCTTGGAGATCACCGACTCGGACTACGGCGCCGAGCTCAAGGAGCTGGACTTCGCCCGAGACAGCGAAGGCGCCCGCAGAGACATCAACCGCTGGGTGTCCCGGGAGACGAACGGCCACATCGACGAGGCCCTGCGACGGGATGACGTCGACCGCGACACCCGGCTCGCGCTCACAAACGTGATGTACTTCCACGCCGACTGGGCGGACGCCTTCGAGGCCGACGCCACGAGCCCCCAAGACTTCACCCTCACCGACGGCGAGGTCGTGCGGGCGCCGATGATGAGCGGCACCAAGCCCGCGGGCCTGTACGTCGATGAGGAGGTCTCGGTGCTGCGCCTGCCGTACAAAGGGGAGGAGATCTCCTTCGTGGCGATTCTGCCCGCCGAGCCCGACGGCCTCGCCGCCCTGGAGGAGGGCCTGAGCGTCTCCCAGCTCGACGCCTGGCTCAACCGCATCGACGGCGGCACGGCCGACGTAGACATCCAGCTCCCCAAGTTCTCGATGTCGGACCGCCTCTCCCTCAAGCCGCTGCTTCAAGACTTGGGGATGCCCTTGGCGTTTGACCCCGAGGTCGCCGACTTCTCGGGCATGACCGACGAGGCCAAGCTCTCCATCGAGGACGTGATCCACGAGGCCCACATCGACCTGGACGAGGAGGGCACCACCGCCGTCGCGTTCACCGTCGTGATCATGACCGACTACACCCTCTCGGTCCGGGATCAGCGTGAGTTCATCGCCGATCACCCCTTCCTGTTCTTCATCCGCGACGACGTCACCGGGGCGATCCTGTTCATCGGGCGTATGGTGGATCCCACCTTGGCCCAGCCCGCCGAGTGACTCCCCTCAGCCGGGGCGACGAAGCTCGGGCGGAGGGTTCTCTGGCAAGGGGCCGCGTCGCTGCCAGGTCTCCGGCCACGCGGCGGCGTGCATCGGCCGCGGCGGCGCCCAAGAGCGCAGCCAGGTGAGGCCGTAGGGGCGCCAAGGCGGCTCCTCGGCCACGTCCGGCAGGTGGCTCCAGGGCACCATCGGCTGCCGGTGATGCGTGAGGTGGTAGTTAAAACGTAGGTAAAACAGGCTCATCCAGCGGGGCATCGCCAGATCAAAGGCGCCCTCGACCAGATGAAGCGGCGTGCGGACGTGGTAGACGTACTGCTGGCTCGCCCACAGCGTGGCGAAGGCGCCGAGACAGGCCAAGGTCGGCCACAACGAGAGCCCAAGCGCCCACACCAGCCCCGCCCAAAGCACGACGGCGAAGGCGACCTCAGCGCGCACGGTCCAGGGGCGGACCCCCTCCAGAAACGACAAAAACTCGGCGAGGCGGATGTTGCGGGGGCCATCCGCCGGGGCGGCGGGGCCGGTCTTGGGCCAAGGCAGCCCACACAGCGCCAGGGCCAGGAGCGGGCTGCCCACCCAGATGAGCCCGGAGATCAAGGCGTAGTAAGAGAGGGTCTTCTTGAGGCGCTCGCCGGGCCGGTAGAGGTCGATCATCTCCTCTTCTGAGCGGTTGCGGCGGTGGTGGAGCAGATGCGCGGCGCGCAGGATCGAGAAGCTGCCGGGGAACATCGCCCCCAAGAGCACGCCCAGGGCCTCGTTCACCCGGGGGTGTGGGTGCAGCTTGCCGTGCTCGGCCTCGTGCAGGAGCGCGAAGGCGGGCTGGCCCAAGGTGCCGTAGCTGAGCGCAGCGAGGGCCGTGGCGCCCCAGACGCCGCCGTGGGTGGCCAACGCCAAGGCGCTGAGCTGCCCGAAGACGACCAACGCCGTCACGACGAGGTTCAGCCCGCTCGGGATCGGCCAGGACCGCAGCTCTACACGCGCCATGCCGCGCAGCATAGCGCCGCGCTTTGCCCAAGGCCAGAGGGCGTCGACGCCGGGGGGCGCCCACGTTATCCGGCTCGGCCCGCCGAGGTGAGACCGATGCCTGGGAGCGTCGAGGCGCTGCACACCGAGTTCTTCAACGCCCTCGTGGCCGTGCTGCCCCAGCTTGACCACCTGCACTACGGCCTGAGCGATCCCGACGACCGGGCGATCTGGGGCGCGCCTCGGCGCTTGGCCCAAGGCCCCGCCTCGCTCTTTGAGCGCCTGATCTGCCTGGGCGACGTTCAGAGCTTGCCCCCGGGGGCCGTCGCTGTGGACGTGGGCTGCGGTCTCGCCGCGAGCGGCATGCAGCTCGCCCGTCGTTTTGGCCTGGTTGTCGAGGGCATCAACCTCACCGAGGCGCAGGTGCCGCTGGCCCGAGCGCGGGTGGCGGCGGCGGGGCTCAGCGGGCAGGTGCGGGTTCATCACGCCGACGGCCGGGCGATGCCGCTGCCTGATTCCTGCGCGGACCTGGCCTTGCTCGTGGAGTGCGCGTTCCATGTGCCCGACAAGGACCGCCTGATGGCCGAGATCGCCCGGGTGCTCAAGCCCGGCGGTCGCCTGCTCGTCGCCGATCAGGAGCGGGTGGGCCCGCCGCTTGAGGTCATGGGCATGTTCTTCTTCGGCGCGGAGGGCACCCTGGCCCGGGCGGGGGAGGCCGCCGGGCTCACGCTCATGGCGCAGGAGGACGTCTCGGCGGAGATCGCGGCGTGGATGTCCGACTACGCCCGGGCTGGCGACTATCCGGCGCGTCTGGGCCTCGCGGCCTGGGCGTGTGTGGGCGGGCGACCGAGCGCGGCGGCGGCGTTTTTGCGGGGATCTCGGCGGTTCGACACGCTCATTCGGGCTGAGCTCGCCGCCCGTGGGGCCCAAGAGCGCTTCGGTGAGAGCCCGATTCGCCGCCTGCGGGAGCACACCGCCCAAGAGCTTCGGGAGGGGGTCTCACGCTACGTCTTGCAGCGTTATACGCGGCTTGGCTGATCGGGGGTGAGGAGCGCTTCGAGGCTGGGCGCATTCGCAGCCTGCCGGATCAGCTTCAAGATCGTCTTCTCATCGAGCGTCTCTAGCCGCGATGAGGCCCAGGTCGGCAGGGGGCCAAAGCGGGCCTGAAGGAACTCTGAGAGCGCCTCTACGTACGCGCCGTGACGAGCTTCTTCTTTGCCGCGCTGCTCCCCCTCCTCCCTCAGCATGTCGGCGTAGGTCATCGTCTCCTCCTTCACGTCGGCGAGGGGGCCTGCGAAGGCACGGAGTCGAGCAACACTTCGAGGCTCTGCGCATTCGCAGCCTGCCGGATCAGCTTCAAGATCGTCTTCTCATCGAGCGTCTCTAGACGCGATGAGGCCCAGGTCGGCAGGGGGCCAAAGCGGGACTGAAGGAACTCGATGAGCGAGGTCACGAACGCGCCGTGAACTCTTTCTTCTACCCGCTGCAAAGCCCGCTGCTCCCCCTCCTCCCTCAGCATGTCGGCGTAGGTCATCGTCTCCTCCTTCACGTCGCCGGGTAGGTCTTGGAACAAGCGCCGCTTCAGCGCCTCGCTCGGGGCCCGCTCGCTCACGTTCATAACATACCGCAGGATCTGGAGGGTGGGCAGCGGGCCGCGCCGTCGCAGCAGGGCCTTGAGCAAGGCGCGGTGCTCGTCTATGGTGTCCCAGATGTCGCTCATGTGGGCGTGGCGCAAGAGCAGCAGGGCGAGCTTGCCGCCGTCATCGCAGGGCACCGCCGCGTCGTCGGTGACGGTGAGATCCTCCAGGAGCAGCTTGAGCTCGGGCAGGTACGGGCGCAGGCGCTCGATGGCCTCGGGGGGCGCGTCGTAGAGCTCGCTCAGCGCCCGGGGCGTCGACCACGGCCTTGGGCCATGGAACACCACGAGGGTGATCACCACGGGCAGGCGGCCGGGCGGGCGGGGCTCGGCTTGGGCGGCCTCCCACGCGCGAAGGGTGTAGCGCAGCACCCGCAGAGGCATCTCTGGGTCGGGGCTCGACTGGTGCTCCACGAGCAGGCCCAGGTGGACGTGGCCCCCTTGGCGCCACGGGATGCGGAAGCCCAGGTCCGAGAGGTGGGCGCGCAGGGCCTCGTCGATGAAGTCGGACGGCTGGGCCTCGATGGCGTCGAGGTCGAGGAGGCGCACGACCTCGGGCGGGAAGACGTCGCGCACCAAGGCCGCGACCTCGACGGCGTCCGAGAAGATCGCTTTGAAGAGTTGGTCGTGAGGATTGCTCATCCGCGCCGTGTATCCGGCAGATGCGCCTCAAACTGACCGACTTGACGCGACCCCGCCAAATGATCGGCGATCAGCGCCCCAGGCTGGTGCGGGGGAGCTGGCCCAACAGGCGCTCGACCTCTAGGCTGGCCTCGGCCTCAGCGCTGGCCGCCAGACCGGCCTGCTCTAGCTTGGAGATGTCTCGGGAGAGGCCGTCTACGGCGGCGTCGGCCAGGCCTCGATCCCCCAACGACGAGAGCAGCTCCAGCTCTCCCAAGGCCTCGCTGACCTCCTCCAAGAGCTGCCCGGCGCCGCCCTCCAGCTCAAGCTGAATCGCCGCGCCCTCGACGACCTCGCGGGTGCGCAGGCGATCGGCGTTGTAGTCCAAGGTGTCGGCGAGGCGGTCGAGGCGCTCGCGCAGGTGGCGGAACGTCCCGGCGACCTCGTCCACGGACGCCACGACGGCGGCGCGGTCGGCGTCGGAGATCTCGGCGCTGCCCGGCGGCGGGGGAACCACCCGGGGCAGCTCTTTGGTGGCCCGGTCGAGCACGGCCAAGAACTCGCGCACGAGGCCCGCCGAGCGCGCGGTGTCTCTCGCGGCGGCGGCCAGGGCCTCGGGGGCCACGTCCGTCACATCAGGCAAGGGGTCGAGCATCGGCCGGCGGCGGGCCACGGTCGCGAGCTGCACTCGGGTGAGCAGGATCGCCCGGGTCTTCCAGACGGTGCCCATCACCCGGCGCGTGGCCCCGGCGCGGCGCTCCAAGGCGTCGAGATCGGCGCTGTAGCGCTGGGCCAGCTCACCGCGCCCGGGCTTCGCCGCCAGCTCAGCCTGCTTCACGCTGAGGTGCTGAAGCTGGGTCTGGGCCGCGCGGTACGACTCCAAGAGCTGCGTCTCTAGGGCCTCTAAACGCGCCGGGAACCGGGTGAGGTCGTCCTCCTCTTCGTTGAGGTCGGCGAAGGGGTCAACGTCGGGCTCATCGAGGATGTCGCGTTTTTTGGGGCGCGCGGGGGCCGCGGGGACCTTGAGATCGACGATGTACTTGGGCGGCGGATCCTTCTTTCCCATCGCCGGGGCCGATGACGCGCCCGTGGCCTCCAACGCTTTGTCTTTGCTGCGCAGCACACCCCACAGGACGAGGCCGAGGCCCCCCAACACGAAGAGCCCGGCGACGGCGACTAAAACGACGATGAGGAGCACGCTGGTCATGCGCCTCCTTGTAGCCTACGGCGGGGAATGAGGTCAATCCGGGCGTCTGGGCGCGGCGATCTCTGTGGCGGGCAAGGCGGC
>Ga0066604_10002076_pt1 | contig 10505 bp, 8 predicted proteins | sample Higcelwee11metaG_FD_59501 | JGI IMG/M metagenome (GOLD analysis project Ga0066604, IMG submission 59501) | Freshwater pond sediment microbial communities from the University of Edinburgh, under environmental carbon perturbations - High... | ecosystem: Environmental > Aquatic > Freshwater > Pond... | reverse complement strand
TAGCCAAATGGACCGGGATATATGCAAGAAAATATATCGGTTCTTCATGGAGCAATTCCTTTTGGGATTATTACCGCTTTCAAGTCTCTCGGCCGAGAAACTGTTTACCCAAAACAAGGACTTGATAATTCTTGCGCTCCAGACGTGTGATAGTGATATCACGGATATCACCGCAGTGAAAGAAAAAATAAAAATTCCATCGCTACCGCTGCCGGGAATACCGCAGCAGCCCGGTTCTCTTCCCCAAGAGATTGAAACAATTCGATTTGAGACGGTGCATCGCCATTCATCGTTTGTTCATTTCAATTTGCTGCTGGAAGAGTCTGCCGGCACGGCGAAGTTCTTTAATATTCTCCTTTTGCTGCTCGCGGTGGTGCGTGAGGGTAAGGCTTTTATGCTTGATGAGTTTGATTCGAGCTTGCACGCAAAACTGGCAGATTTTATTATTGATCTATTCCACGCGAGCTCAAATGCCCAGTTCCTTTACACGACGCATAACACGAATCTGATAGACGTAAAGCGCCTTCGCCGGGATCAGGTACTGTTCGTGAACAAGAAAGACGATGGTTCGACGGAGGTTTATTCTTTGTATGATTACAAGGATTTCCGGGAAAATATGGATGCAGAGAAAGGGTATCTACAGGGTAGGTTCGACGCAGTTCCGCAAATCGATACTTCGCTCGTCACTCTGAAAAAACTGCTCGGAAAGTAGGAGTATAACGATGGCACGAACACGGGCGGAACGTCCTGAAAGGAGAATGAAGCCGGTCTATATCGTGTTTTGCGAAGGCGAGACGGAAGAGAACTATGTAACCGTGCTTCGCGTGAGCTATCGCGTGCCGGTAAAGGTGGTCTCAAAAATCACTGGGCAGAAAATATCGCAAACATTGATTGAACGGCATGAGAGGGCTGAACGCATTACCAAGGATGATAACATAACTTCATTCGTCATGTATGATCTTGATGTTCCGAATGTTTCTGTACAGCTGGCAAAATGTAATGCAACTTTGATAACGAGTAATCCGTGTATTGAGCTTTGGTTCTTTCTGCATGAAAGCGATCATCGGGCGGAAATCGCGACCGATGCTTGCGTGAAGAAATTGAAACAGGTTTCACCGGACTGGTCGACTTATGAGAAGGGGTATTTATCCGAACGGCAGAAAAAGGCTTTGTGCGAAAAACTGCCGATCGCTTGCGAGCGAGCCATACGCCTTTCTGACCCGGACAATCCTTCAACTACTGTGTACCGCCTGATCGATAAGCTGGATGAGGCGCGAAAGTATGCTCGGCTTGTTTAAGTAATGCATATAGGACTTGCAAAACAGGATTGTCAAGGTTGCCAGCAGTACCGGCGTGTCCGTTCCCTATGTCTATGACGCGCAGAATCATCGGGTTAAGCGCATGGGAAAAGACGGAATGACGGTCTATGCGTACGGGCGAAACGGCGCGCTTGCCTATCAGAAAAACTTGACAACAGGCTTTGAACGAAGCTGTACCTATCTTACGTATCAGAATCCGGAATGGCTTGATGCGGTAGCTGGTACTATGGGGTCCTCAGGCAGATTCTTTTGGACCAATGCATTCACGTACTCTTCATCAGCACGGATGACCAAGATGCAGTATTCCAACGGAATAGTGACCACCTATGAATATGACACTGCCGGACGATTGAATGGTATTGGAGATGCCAATAATACAAAGCAATGGTATGATATCAAATATAACAAGGCTGACAGCGTTACAAATAAAAACAAGAATGTGTATGAGTATAACGAATTACGCCGCCTTACCAAAGTAACCGAGGAAAATGCAATAACACAAAACAAACCCGTACGAGCAGAGACGGTAGTGTCTGACTATGACGGTCAGCGAACGCTTACCCTTGCTGCAAAAGATACGGAAATCGCCCTTGACGCGGGCGGTGCAAGCTTGGGGAAGAGTTTCCCGGGAAAAGTGGAGTTGCTTGGATGTATAGTCGTTCCGCTTCTCAAAACACACCGCGTTGACGATGGTAATTTGGTGGTATACCTACGTGATGGATCCACCTGGAAGCGTTGCGCGCCGGAAGAGTATGAATTGAGTCTTAGTGCGGACTCGGGAGCAATCGAGATTGCTTTCAAAACCAAGCGTACTACATCGGGTATTATGGTCCATTGCCTCTGGGACGAGCGAAACCTTGATTATACCGTCAACGAGTCGCATTCGAACTTCAAGAACCGTTCCGACCGGATCCTGACCTTGCATTACATCGATACGAACCGGGTAATAACCTACACCTATGATGCTGAAGGTAACCGTACGGCGGAAACCCTCTCCGACAGTGTCGCCGGAAACACGACCAAGACCTATACCTACTGGGCGAATACCAACTGGCTCAAAACCGACGGAACAAACGAGTATGTGTATGATAAACTGGGGAAACTTATTGAAAAGGGAACGAATTACACAATCTCTGCAAATACCGTTTCCTGGTCTGCAACTTCGGGTATATACTGGAAGTATGACTATGACCTCTGGGGTCATCTGATCCAGGTGCAAAAAGGGGATAAAGGCACGAACAGCGCGGCGACGATCATGAGTGCGACATACGACGCGGGAGGCATTCTCAGGACCAAGACGAAGGGTTCGCGGACCTGGCGGTACTGGTATGGAACAGACGGGAACATGGTCCATCAAACGATGAAGGACAGCTCCAACGCATCCCTGTCATGGGAGAAGGGCTTCGTGTACATAGCCGGGAAGCTCGCCGGATACTCCGAGACGCGATCCGGCGTGACGAAACGGTATTGGGTGCAGACCGATCAGCTCGGCACGGTCGTCAGAGAAACCGACGAGACGGGAAAGGTCGTAGCCGCCCAGGAGTACGCCACCTTCGGGACGAATCCCGGCTCGGTAGCTTCCGGCACCCACGAGATGCTGCAGTGGTATACCGGTAAGGAGTGGGACGGCGATGTGGGTCTTTACTACTTCAATGCCCGCTGGTACGACCCGGATATCGGCCGGTTCATCACGGAAGACCCCGCGCGTGACGACAGCAACTGGTATGTGTACTGCCTGAATAGCCCGGAGACGTGGGTGGATCCGAGCGGATTAACATCAAATCCAATCAGCGGAGCTCCGGGTGCTGATGGCCGTACTGAAGTAACGTTTAGCGACGGTACCAAACAGAGCTTGCAAGGCACAGGCTTTCCAAGCCCGAATGATCCATCGTCGAGATCGTCAGTACCGGATACGCCGGTTGCAAATCTATCAATCAATAATGATGGTTCTATCTCGATTGCCGGTAAAGACGGTTCAAAGGCGACGTATGCAGGTCGTCGCGGTACTCTGGCAAATGGTCAGACAAAAAGTATTACTAGCCCCGAGCAGGGAACAGTACCGGCACCTACGATTAATGTAGGTTACGAAGATCCAATGAAACCAAGTATGGAAAAGATTAGCCTGATGGATCCGTTAGGATTGAAGTTCTTTGATAAAGCTGATTTCGAAGGTAGACCAGAAACCTCATTATCACAAGAAAAAAAAGTTGAACCCCGGTATTTTCAACAAAGAATGTTTTCGATAAGATTTGGTATATACTTTGGCGAGCATGCATGTGCAGCTACTTCATTATTAAATGAACTATCCGAGTTATATACAGAGAAAACGAATAAGCAGTTGAACTTTCCTCAGGCAACTAAAGCAATACAGGCAGCGATCGATGCCGAAGGAATACGTGGTTTTGATGCTTATATTAACAATTGGCAGGATGCACTAACTGCAATGTTCAAAACATTTGGTCTTCCTAGTAAAGTGACCTATGATGAACGTGGAGATCACCTAATTTATGCAAGTGATAATGATATGGATGGGGAAGTTGATCATTTTACCAATTCTTTTGGGAATGATGAGTTTCACAATCCATGGAATGGCAAAATTGGCGATGTAGATGATCTCCAGTTACAAAGGGATAGACCAACGAGAGGTTTTTCTTACTCACAATAACTAAAGTACTTAAGAGGAGTGAAATGGAATGAGAAGATTACTGTTGTGTGGATTTTCAGTATTATTTATCTATTCAATGTATTGCCAAGATAACAGATCTTTACTGCTTGATGATCTTTATTCGTGTTTGATAGATGATGATATTATACTCTGGGGCGAAATACCGGATACACTGTCCGTATTTGAAAAAGATGCATACTTAGGCGGCAAATATATACTTCGTATTATGCTTAAAAATGATCAAGAGATTAAAGATACACAACCTAATCTATTATCAGAACCAATAAGAAGACTGATGAAGACTAACCAAGAAATTACTGGCGAATCATTGCTTTCTTTGTTTACTGAAAATAAAGCATTTGTATTGCTTAACTACTCACCTATGTCAACAGTCGGTATTTCATATAGACAAATACTATTGAATGACAATCTTGTTGGGGAAGAATGTTTCCGTGTGTCACAAGATGGGCTTCTTGCGCCAACTGGATATAGTTTTAGGGCTTCTTTAATTACTGATGATGGTCTCATAGACTTTAGCTTAATGTATTACGATCCAGAGACTTTTTCTGTAGCAAAATCCATGAATAAATATTTCATTATGAAAGAGAACAATTTATTTTGGAGAAGCCATGAATCAATAGAATTGTTTTATAATGACATTGTAAGTAACAGCAATGACATTCATCCTTCAGTTAATAAACTGTATAAAATGTGGCGAGACTTGATTCAATCATTGAAGGAAATAAAATAAGGTCCTGACAAACCCAGAGGGTCAGACCTCAATCGGATGGTGAATTCACGCACGAAGGGGTGCCGGAAAACCTTTGAGTTTGAAGTATTGATTTTGCTTTTCACAATTATATTGTTGCAGTACTTGCGGTGTAATCCTCAAACTCGAAGATTTGTAGGTAGTGGAAGCCGCGTGACTACTAATGGGATCAACCCAGCCGTACCTACTCCAAGAAGCATAGATGATCCATTAAATGCACATTGGGTATATGTACCATTGAAAAGTCAGTTATAGGAGGTGTAGAGAATGAGTAGAAAAATTGGCATGTTAATATGTTTAATTTGTTTATGTTCAAAGATAAGTTCTACTTCCATTGTTATAGTTGGAATAAATGGGAGCGAAGAGATTGTCGAGGTGGATGATAATGAATCTATTTTAATGTTGTCACAAACAATACCAATAATTAAAACGATACATGGTCTAGAAGATCTTCGTAATTTGAAACACCTAATAATTACATTTTCTGATATGAGTAAAGCTGATGACAGCGTTTGGGAATCTATGAAACAGATTGAAGTACTACAACTGAAATTCATTACACTCAAGGATTTTCATTTCTTAACATACCTTCCTAATCTTGTTGCCTTTTCATTGCAGGAAGGAATTGAAGTCCATAATTCAAGCCCAATAAATCTCACAAAAAATACAAAAATTGAATATTTTGAAATACATGGTCTAAGGATTACATTTTTTCCATCCTTTCTGGGTTATCCAAATTCACTAAAAACAATAAGTTTTTATGGTACTGAGATAGAACAACTAGTAAAAGATGATATCTTCAAAGGGTATCACAATGGGCAAACCCTTATTTTAAATGATAAGGATATTTATAATATTGGCTATGTAGATGGTGTGAGACTGGGGACGAAAGATATGTTATTAGATATATGGGAAAAATATGATATTGAGTAAGTGATAGATAATGAGAGATTGAAGGAATGCTACTCAATGTAGGGAATTCTAGTTAAGTGTTGTGCTATACACTGTGCAATGGCAGCACATGGATGTTATTGATACAACCTGATTCCAATTGACTTAATGATTCTATAGTACTAGTATGAACAAAGTATCCCAAAGTATTGGTTTTCTCTTTTCTCATAATCCGTCGGTCCCAGGTTCAAGTCCTGGTGGGCCCAAAAAGAAGAGCCGTCCTCATCGAGGACGGCTCTTCTTTTTGGGCGTATATACTAGAAAGCGCGAAGCGATTTTACCATTCACCTGGACTTGATCAGAGGAGACCGCCGACCGAAGGGAGGAAGAGGTGCCATGGATGCCCAGTTCGCCGAAGGCGAACACGTTCAATGAATTTCCTTTAGGCAAACGGAGCGAAGCGACGTATGGCACCGTAAGGTCTCCGACGCGGCCCGTAATGAGCGCGCACGACGCGCGCGAATGGAGGGCAAGTCCAGGTGGGCCCATAAAATCGGCACTTCGCCCCGTAGGGATGGGTTGACTTTCCTGGGCATCATAGGCAACCTATACGCTGGCCCGAACCACGCGGACAGCTTTTGCGACGCGCCCGTCATGTGCGACACGAAAAAAAAACTCTTTCGAGGCGCTATAATCGTACTGCTACATCAGACAGTTTATTCGGCTGGGCGCGAAACGCATGCTACTTTCCGTGTATGCCGATCGGATAGAGGGCGCGGCTTTCGCCAAACCGGACGGGGCAAGATCGCAGACCTTCTGAATCGATCTGGCGCGACACAGTCATTCACTTTTTGAGAGAACGACAAAACGTGCGAACTTGAGCTGACGGGCTCATTCGATTATAACCGTCAGTTGGTAACGATCCTTTAAAGAGGCTATGCATGAACACAACACTAACGGGTTTTGCCCTTTTGCTCGCAGCGACCATGACCGTCACGGTCGGCTGCATACCCAGGGCAGAGAGCATTACGGACAAGTCATTTCTTAAGGCCGTCGGCAAGGACTTGCACAACGACCACGGAAAGGGAAAGTCTGTCAAGCTTCACGGCACGAACGCCGGCGGCTACCTCTTGCAGGAACTATGGATGACGCCGACGCTGAGTACGGTCAACGTCAAGGACGAGACATCCATACAATCGCATCTGGAAAGCCGCTTCGGCAAGGAAAAGGCGCGCGAGCTCGAGGCTGCGTATCGCGACTCCTTCTGGACGGCGCAGGATTTTGACAACGTGCGCGAGCTCGGGGCGAACTGCATTCGCCTGCCGTTCTGGTACCGCACCCTCACTGATGAAAACGGCGAGCTCCGTACGGACGCGTTCGCGCGGATCGACTGGTTCGTGAGCGAGGCTGGCAAGCGTGGCATCTACGTCATTCTGGACATGCACGGCGCGCCCGGTTCGCAGAACGGAAGCGACCATTCGGGCGTCGACGGCGAGCGGGACAAAAAAGGCGCCTCGGGATTTTTCTTCGGGGAAAACGCCGAACGGAACCAGCAGCGATTTCTCGAATTGTGGAAAGCGATCGCCGCCCGCTATAAGGGGAATCCGACCGTCGCGGGCTACGACCTTTTGAACGAGCCCTACTGCACTTATCGCTACAATTCCGGGCTTCCTGACGGCGAGCTGCATTCGCTGCTATGGGGCGTCTACGATGCCGCCTATCGCATAATCCGCGAGGCCGACCCCGATCACGTCATCATCATGGAAGCTGTCTGGGATCCGGTCGACTTGCCTGACCCGGCGCAATACGGCTGGGAGAACGTGATGTACGAGTACCACAACTATCTGTACGGCGATTACGACAACGCGCAGGGCAAGCAGATCGACAACATGGAAAAAAAGCTCGGCTTGATAGCCAGGGCCGATTATCCCGTCCCCTCGTTGATGGGCGAGTTCAACTACTTCAATAATTACGACGCCTGGGACAAGGGCCTCGCGCTTTTAAACAAAGCCGACATACACTGGACGACGTGGACGTATAAAACGATGGCTGACTGCGGAAACTGGGGCATCTACCATCACGCGGGCAAAACCGGGAAGATCAACCTGGAACAGACCGCGTTCGAGTCGATCAAGGATTTTTGGGGCGCAATGGATGACGTAACGGCGAACGCCGATCTGATCCGTGTCCTCAAAAAGCATATGTGAAATGGCAAAGAGAAAAAGCGCAAGGAAAACCGTCAGCATTGCTTTCATAGGCATGCTTCCTTTTTCACGATCGCCGGGAGAGAGGCACGTTGTTTTTGTTTTCTTTCGAGAGAAAACTTAGGAAGCGGAGGGAGAGAAATGCAGAAAGAGGAACCTTTCAGAAGTGAGCGAGGAGGGATTGTTGTCTTCCTGATTCAGAAATACCGGCCAATGCTGCGGGTAAGTGGGAGAGCATTCAGCAAAACATTCAGCAGATTTTGACATGGCCATACAACCAGAAATAAACGCAAAGAAGCAGATTGTTAGTTTTGGCGTTATCGCTTATTCTCATATGTAAATGTTAGGTAGACCCTTCGGGCCGAGGAAAATGATGAAAACTAGAAAAATTATAGTAGTGTTTAGCATGTCATTCTTTATGTGGTCATGCACATCAATTAAATCAATTAGTAAACAAAATTATCCTAATTCAATTTCAGAATTAGCTGTGATTACACTAGGAAATGAAAAGCAATATGTTTTGATTCGAAGTGAGAATATAAATAACCCAATAATATTGCTTGTACATGGTGGTCCTGGAAACTCAGAAATGCCTATTATGCGTATAGCAACTGAAAAACTTGAAAAAAACTACACCATTGTAATATGGGATCAACGAGGAAGCGGGAAATCCTATTCTCTATTAAAAGATAGACAATCCGTTACTAAAGAAAATATCGAAGCTGATTGTATAGAACTTATTGATTATCTTTGTAATCGTTTCAACAAAGAAAAAATATATTTTATTGGACATTCATGGGGGACAGTTGTTGGTATTGATACAATCCTTAAAAAACCGGAAAGAATTGCTGGTTATATCGGAATAGGTCAAATTGTAAATGTAAAATCTGAAGAAGAAATTTCGTATGATTATACATTGAAAAAAGCAATAGAAAAAAATAATAGGTCTGATATTAAGGAACTTGAGAAAATAGGACGACCAGTTAATGGACTCTACAAAGATAGAGTGAAAGACCTTTATACACAAAGAATGCTATTACTAAAATATGGTGGCTCATTATATGGTAAGTCAAGCTATTCGCAAGTATATCCAATTTTATTGAAATTTGAAGAATATAGTTTTCAAGATTTGATTAACTATTTCTCGGGTAATACATTGTCACTCGAAAATATATGGAATTCTGATTTCGCGAAAATTAATTATTTCGAACAAGCTCCTAGATTAGAAGTTCCAATCTGTTTTTTTGTTGGGCGAAATGATTATCAGACTTCTTTTGATTTAGTTGAATCGTATTTTAACTTTGTAGCTGCACCGGAAAAAAAGATAATTTGGTTTGAACGAAGTGCGCATTCTCCATTATATGAGGAAGTTGATAAATTTGTTGAAGAAGTAAATTACTGGTTTAAATAATCAGATACCTAACAACTGCTTAAACCTGGAAATAGCTGTTATCATGGAAATTGTGTGCTCGCTTCGCTCAGTTCACGAAATTTTCACGCCAATCCTTCGCTCCGCTAACGCTTCGCTACCGACGCAATTTCAGGTTAAGCAAATGGTAGAAGTACCATTCAGGGGTAGAAGAAAATAGGTTTATATTGGTATTTTATAGCTAAGGAGATTCACGATGGATATTCACTATGCGAAGCGGATGTCGGTTTTAAAAGCATCTGAGATACGGGAAATCTTAAAAGTAACAGAAAGACCAGAGGTTATTTCTTTTGCTGGAGGTTTGCCTGCACCAGAACTTTTCCCTGTTAAGGAGATAATTAACGTACATCAAATTGTGCTTGAAAACAAAGGTAGTAACGCATTGCAATATACAACAACGGAAGGGTATGAACCTTTGCGAAAGTGGATTGCGACTCGAATGAATGCAAAGCTTGGCACATCCTTTGACTGTGATAATGTATTAATTACACATGGTTCTCAACAAGCCCTTGATCTGACAGGTAAAGTTTTTTTGGATGAAGATGATATTGTTTTGTGCGAAAGTCCTACTTATCTTGCAGCGATAAGTGCTTTTAGGGCATATGGATGTAGTTTTATTGAAATACCGACTGATAAAGACGGAATGCTCATTGAAGAACTTGAAGAAATACTGAAAAGTACTCAAAAGGTAAAGCTTATTTATATTATTCCTGATTTTCAAAATCCAACTGGAAGAACATGGAGCAAGCAACGAAGAGAGCAATTAGCGAAAGTATCAACGAAATATAAAGTAATCGTAATTGAAGACAATCCTTATAGTGAATTGCGGTATGAGGGTGAGCCATTGCCTTCAGTCAGATATTTTGACAAAGATGGTTATATACTCTGCACGGGAAGTTTTTCAAAAATATTGTGTCCTGGTTTTCGAATAGGCTGGATTGCGGGAGATAAAGAAATAATAAAAAAGTATGTACTTGTAAAACAAGGCGCTGATTTACAATGTAATACTTTGGCACAAATGGTAATCGCTACGTATTTAGAATTGTATGATATTGATAAGCATATTGATACAATGCTTGAGACATATAAGTTAAGAAGAGACGTTGCGGTTAGTACAATAAAAAAATCATTTCCAAAGGAAGTAAAATTTACTATTCCACAAGGGGGTCTGAACCGCCCCGGGATTGCCGGAGACCGCAAAGTTTGAGAGGATACGGTCATGGGCAAA
>Ga0066604_10002072_pt1 | contig 10510 bp, 8 predicted proteins | sample Higcelwee11metaG_FD_59501 | JGI IMG/M metagenome (GOLD analysis project Ga0066604, IMG submission 59501) | Freshwater pond sediment microbial communities from the University of Edinburgh, under environmental carbon perturbations - High... | ecosystem: Environmental > Aquatic > Freshwater > Pond... | reverse complement strand
ACGAACGATGTTCAGGGCAAGGGCGGCAACGCTCAAGGGCACCCCCACCCCGTCGCGCAGAAGCCGGAGAACGCCTGGGGCCTCCACGACGTTCACGGCAACGTCTGGGAGTGGTGCGCGGATGCATACGAGGACAACGCCTATTCTGCCCGCGCCGAGGGCCTGACCGTAGACCCTCGGCGCTTGACCTTTGCCGTCGGCGGCAGGCCGCCGGAGATGGCAGAAACTGCCAACAATGGCGCGTCGCGCGTTGTCCGTAGCGGCTCCTGGAACGACGGGCCTGTGAACACTCGCTCCGCGTTCCGGGACGGGGACTCGCCCTCTGACTCGGGCTTCGTCGTCGGTTTCCGCCTGTTATTGTGCCCGCCCGAGCGGCCATTGGCAGTCGCTCCGATCGAGTGTGTCGAATCTCGATCCCACGGCAGTCCATAGGGCTCTCCCACACCCTTGCGCAGCTTCGCATCCAACAGTTGTCTCCCCGGAGCCCCGAGCCCATGGGCGCATTCAACACCGTCAGTCACGTCGTCGATTGCCCCTCCTGCGGTCACCCGGTGCCCGTGTCCGTACAGTTCAAGTACGGCCTCCGATTCCAGTTCAAGTACAACGTCGGTGACCTGATTGAGTTCCATGCCACAGACAAGACCCCTCCCGAGCCCGCTGTCGTCGCCGACGGCATCACCCACGGCGCCTGCCCGTCCTGCGGCGCCGAGCCCGAGCTGGACATGTTTGTGTTCTTCGCGCACGGCGTCATCACCAGCGTAGAGGTCGCTGACGGTCGCTATTCGTTCCTTGACTCACCGGAGCCCTTCATCGTCCTGGTCCCGTGACGTCGGTCCCCCACTAGTTGACCCTCCTCCCGCAGCACCTCCTCCACCCTCGCCCACGGGCGCTTTCCCCGTCATGCGGCGACGGCCTCGCCGATCGGCGCCTGCCCGACGATGAACATCTTCGGGCTTCGGCCCAGCGCCACCCTGACACTACCCCACCGCCGTGGACTATCACCATCCAACGAGTAAGGGTGGTCCACCAAGGAGCAGAGCAGGTCCGCACGAAAGGAAGCTCATCATAGAGCACGGGCGCCCAGTCCCTCAAGTATCTCAGGAGCTTGGCGTGTCTGAGCCCGCATCGCGTGAGTGGCTGATCGCCGCGAAGCGGGCCGCGTCAGGAGGATCCGTGGTCCTCGGCGGACGAGTTCCGATGGGACCATCAATGACGATCCTCATGGCCCCCGCCCCGCCCCCAAGGCGCCGGATCCCCCAGACAGATCCGTCGCCGCTTTTTTTTGCCCCGGCCGACACAGGCCGCCCGCTCACGCCATGACCAGAAGAACCCGCCCGAGGTGCTTGGTGAAGGCGCAAAACGACGACGACAGCTCCCCGATCCGGTATGCTCATGGGATGAGAACCATCCCTAAATTGAGCGATGTTAAGGCGAAGGCGCCGAACCTCCCCGCCAGCGCCCAAAAACCCCTGCCGCGCCTGAGCGTCACCCTGCCCCTGCGCCTGCTCACGCCGATCATCGGCGGCGGCGTGCGCCCCATGGAGCCCGACCGCGCCCAGCCCGTGCGTGTGACGGCGCTGAGAGGCGCGCTGCGGTGGTGGTGGCGGGCGTTGCAGGCGACGCAGAGCCTGGACGAGCTGCGTGAGGATGAGCGGCTGTTGTTTGGCGGCGTGTCCCGGGGCGGCGGGGACGACAACGTGCCGAGCTTGGTGCGGGTGGGGGTGCGGGTCACCCGGGCGCCCACCCTGGTCACCGCCGGGCACCACAAAGACAAGGGCGGGCGGCTCGACCCCCAAGCCGACTGGGTGCTTGGCCGAGAGCTCGGCTATGGCCTCTTCCCGCTCCAGCTCCCCCGGGCCGCGCTCTTGGAGTGGAGCCAGAAGCACCCCAACCAGGCCGCGCCCACCCAGTCGGTGATCACGTCGCTGGAGTTTGAGCTGACCGTCGAGCTGGATCGAGAGGCCCTGTGGCGGCGGGTTCAGCGCTTCGCGGACGACAAAGTCGCGCAGCTTCTCCGCAAGCCGGCCAACCCCGCCGAGTTTATGGAGGCTCAGGCCCGCGCGACGCCTGAGGCCATCGTTCGCCGCGCGCAGCGGCTCGCCCAAGATGCCGTCGCGGCCTTACGCTGGTGGCTGCATTGGGGCGGCGTCGGCGCCCGCACCCGCCGAGGCTTCGGCGCCGTCGCCTTGCGCGCCCCGGCCGATGTGCGCGGCGGCGAAGGACACGCCGCCCTCCCCGCCTTGGCCGACGCCAACACCTTTGAGACCTTGCCCCAGCTCCCCGAGCTTCCGCCTGAAAAGCGCCCGAACAATCGCCCCACCCTCTTCGGCGCCCGGCTGCTGCGCCGAGTCTCCTCCTCCGGCGCCAACGACCCCAGCGCCGAGCACCGCCTGCTCGTGGGCGCGCTCCGCGACATGCGCCAGCGGGAGGGCTACGCCCGCGACGCCGGTAGCCAAGGCCGCCCCGGTCAGACGCGCTGGCCCGAGGCCGAGCTGATGAAGCACAGACTCGTCAACAACGCCCCAGGAATGGAGCACCGCCAGCAGGTGCCCGCCCAAGACCGCCCCAGGCTCAGCGCCCCCCGGGCGGCGTTCGGGCTGCCGATCGTGATGCACTTCAAGGACCGAGGCGACGGCCAGGCGAACGGTCAGATCATCCCCATCGCCCCGAGCAAGACCGACCGCTGGGCCTCGCCGCTCTTGCTGCGACCGCAGCAGCTCCCGAGGGGCCAGATCGCCGCTGGGGTGCTCATCCTCAGCGGCGCGGCGGTGCCCGGCGAGGTCGAGGTGCAGGGCACCCGCGGCCAACCGTGCTCGGTGCGTGGTGCCGTCGGCGCCCGCGGCGAGGTGGCCCAGGATCTCCAGGCCAACGGCGGCGACGCCTTGGCCGCCTTCTCCCGACGTATTCAGGGCACCCACGGCTTTAAGCCCGAGCCCTCCTGAGCCTCTGGGCTCATCCCCACACAGAGATTGGAGGACCCTTGACGTCCAACGAGCACGGCTCGCTCTTTTGGCTGCACGCCCTCACCCCCCTGCGCATCGGCGGGGACGCAGGCTTAGGCGCCATCAACCTGCCCACCCTACGCGAACAACACACCGGCCACCCCGTCGTGCCCGGCAGCTCGATCAAGGGGGTGCTGCGCGGCGCCCTCACCCAGCCCACGGGCAGCCTCGTCTGGGATCTGTTCGGCCCCGACCGCGACAACGCCAGCGACCACCGCGGCGCCTTGGTGTTCACCGACGCGACGCTCGTGGCCCTGCCCGTGCGCTCATTGTGGGGCACCTTCGCCTGGTGTACCTCCAGGCTGTGCCTGCGCCGCCTCAACCGCGACCGCGCCTCCGTCAATCTCAAGGCGCTGCCCACCCTCCCCGACACAGACGACGCCTTGGTGACGCCAAACACCGCCCTTCTGTACGAGAAGCAGCTCTTCATCGAGGAGCAGGCCGTGCCCGCCACCGCTGACGGGAGGCTCGGCGCGCTCGCGGAGACGTTGGCGGAGGAGATCTGGCCTGAGGACCCCGACGCCCAGAGGTTCTTCACCGCGCGTCTGGTCGTCTTGCCCGACGACCCGCTCAACGCCTTGGCCCTGCTCTCGTTGGAGGTGCGCGCCCGGGTGTGCCTCGACGCCGAGCGCGGCACCGCCGCCGCCAGCGGGCCGTGGTTAGAGGAGTCGATGCCCGCGGAGACCTTGTTGTCTGGGCTCATCTTGGGCCGCACCACCCGGGTTTTCCCCCAAGGTGGCACGCCTGACGACGGTGAGACGCTGGAGGCGCCAGTCGCCCTGGAGCTGCTCCGCCGCGCCGAGGCGCTCAAAGGGGTGTTGACCTTCGGTGGCCACACGAGCGTGGGCTACGGTCGCGCCAATCTCCGCTTGCCAGTTTCCGCGTCGTGACGGCGTAGGAGGGTTTATGTCAAAGAGTCAGCTCGGTCAGAACACACCGCACAAACCGAACGAGCCCGCGGGCTCATACACCCGGGAGCAGCGGCTCTTGCAGGGCATCCACAAAGGCCTTCAAGAGACGCCGTTAACCGACCTGTCGAGGGCCTTGGGCCGCGCACAGTCCTTGCCGATGATGATTCAGCGCCACGGCCCGGCGCAGACCTTGCTGTTCTTAGAGAGCAAGACAAACAGCGCCGAGGATCAACAGCTCGCGAAGATCTTCCGCGCGGCGCTCCAACACGCCGAGCCGCCCCTCGCTGAGAGCTTGCCCTCCAAAGATCGCCGCGATCTCAGTGGCTACATGAGGCTCGATCTCACCCGACGGCTGCACCTCACGGCCTGCTGTTTGGAGCTCGGAAACCTCCTGATGCGCACCCTCAAGGTGCAGAACGTATACGCCTGACCGGCGGGGAGTGAGACATGAGCCTTGATCTGCGCCAGTGGTGGACCCTCCCCCGCTTCGACAGCGACCTTCGCCCGATGGATCTGTACACCCCCCAGCACGTCGGGCTGTACCTCGACCGCTGCTTGCCCTCGCCCTACGCCGCCGACCCCCGAGACGGCTACGGCGACAAGACACAGAAGGCCCTCAAAGACAGCAAAGGCCACCGCATCGCCGCCTATGAGTCGGCCATCGCCGCCCTGCGCCCGCGGAGCAAGAGCCAGACCCACCTGACCTACCGCGCCTGTTATGACCGCTGGCGCAAGGCGCTCAGCCAAGAGGCCCCCCTGCGCGCCGTGCGGGTGATTGAGCTTGAGACAACCGCCCGCGCGCTCCTGCACCCCAGCGCTAACCAATCCATCACAGACGGCGCGGTGCTGCTGCACCACACCTACGGCGCGCCGTACCTGCCGGGCTCGGGCCTCAAGGGCCTGGCGCGGGCCCAGGCGCGGCGGGCGGACCCACCGCTGGCGCAGGAGGTGATTGAGGCGCTGTTCGGCAACGAGCGCCACGAGGGCGGCGCGACCGAGGACGGCGACCAGGCGGCGCTGGTGCGCTTCTTAGACGCCCTGTGGATCCCCGAGGCCCCGGTGGGTGTGTCCGATGCCTGGAGCGCCCTGGAGCTCGACGTCATCACGCCGCATCACAGCGACTATTACACGGGCTCCCAGGCCCCCGGGGACTGGCAGCAGCCCGTGCCCACACAGAGGCTCACCGTGTCGCCCGGCGCGCGGTTCTGCGTGATCCTAGAGGGCTGCCCAGGGCCGAAGGAGCAGGTGGAGGAGTGGCTGGATCTCGCCGAGACCCTGCTCGTGGACGCCGCGAAGGAGCTGGGCTTCGGGTCGTACACCCGCGCCGGGTTTGGGCGGATGAGACGTGTGGGTGAGGCGACGCGGGTGAAGACCGGCGCCACGGGGAGCGCGGCCGCGCCGGAGTGGGAGAAGGCCCACGTTGTGCTCAACCGCGCCTCTGGCGGTCTCACGGTGATGTTGCTCGCCCAGGGCAACAAGAAGGTGGTGGTGAGCGCGGCTGAAGGCCAGAAGCTGTTGGCGGCGATTGAGGAGGAGCGGCGGGCGCAGCTCCGAAAGAAGGGGGAGTTAAGGATGGAGGTGCGCGTGGAGCCGCTGGGCGCGACGTGGCGGGTGGTGGGGCTCAAGTGATCTCGTTGTGGGAGGCCCTGGGCCTGATCATGGGCGAGGCCGGTGACCCACCGCGCCGAGCGCTGCTCATCAGCGAGAGCCGCGACGCATTGCACGCCCACCTCACCGACCTCTCATGGGAGACCGAGGTGTGGCTGGCCGACGCCCCGTCTCACCTCATTCATTTCAACGGCTCACGCTTTTTAGGGCCCTTACGCCCCTTAGCCGCCGAGCCCCCCCTCACCCCAAATCCACCTTCGGCCGCAGCACCCGCACCAGCTCAAACCCCGCCCTCCCCGCCCAGGCCGTCTCGTCGTCGCGCTGCAGCATCGCCACCGACGCCGTGGGCAACGTCTCACGCGCGCCGCACAGCGCCGTGAGCGCCTCCTCCCAGCCGGGATTGTGTCCGATGAGCATCACCGTCGTCACGGCGTCGGGCACGGTCGCCAACGCCGCCCGCGCCGCGTCAGCGCCAGCGTGGTACAGGCTGGGCAAGATCTGCACGTCAGGCTGAACGTCCCAGGCGGCGCAGAGGCCGCTGAGGGTCTCGAGGGCGCGCTGGGCGCTGGAGCACAGGACGAGCTCGGGGCGCCAGCCGAGGGACTGCACCAAGGCGCCGATTTGGGGGGCGTCGCGGCGGCCGCGCTTGTTCAGGGGGCGGGCGTGATCGTCGGGGGCCTCGGTGGACCAGTCGCTCTTGGCGTGGCGGGTGAGCAGGAGCCTTCGCATCGGGGCCTCTCGGGCGGGGTGGACGGGGCGCGGCGGCGGCGGCCTGTTGTGCCACACGCAGAGAGCATGTATCCTGTTTGTCCCCGATACAACCTGAGGTCGTTATGCGTGTGATGCTCCCCCTCGTGATGTTCGCCTCGCTCCTGCCCGCCTGCGACGCCGATGAGGCGGGTGAGCTGCTGCTGCCCGCGCTCAACCCCGGCTGGAATGAGCTGGACCCGGGCGACGGCACGATCTGCGCCCGGGGCACGAAGTACAGCTTCTTCGCCCGGCCGGGCACGGTCAACAAGGTCGTCATCGACTTTATGGGCGGCGGCGCGTGCTGGAATGAGGGCACCTGCAGCTACGCCGGGGCCCTGTTCTCGGATGACATGGACTGGATGCGGGATCTCGTCGAGGCCGATGAGTTTGAGGGCGTCTATGACCTCACCGACCCGCAGAACCCCTTCGTGGACTGGTACCACGTCATCGTGCCCTATTGTACCGGGGACATTCATTGGGGTGACGCGGTGACGACCTATGGCGAAGGTGAAGACGCGGTCACGATTGAGCACAAAGGTGCCGTGAACACTCGGGCGATTCTGGACTGGGTGGAGTCGCAGTTCTCGGGCCCGGAGCAGATCGTCGTCACCGGCTGCAGCGCCGGGGCCTATGGCTCGGCGATGTGGGCGCCGCACATTCAGCGCATGTATCCAAACGCCCAGGTCAACCAGATCGGCGACGGCGGCGCGGGCGTGGTCACCACCGACTTCTTCGCCAACAGCTTCCCCTCGTGGAACGCCACCCAGGCCGCGCCGGACTGGATCCCCACCCTCGACCCCGCCCAGGTGGACTGGTCCACGCTCATCCTCCCCGACCTCTACAGCCGCGTCGGCGCGTTTTATCCCGAGATGACGCTCAGCCAGATCAACAGCGAGCTTGACTGGAACCAGACGCTCTACTTCACCGAGATGGGCGGCGAAGACGCACAGGCCTGGTCCGCGGGCATGAAGGCCTACAACGCCCTGATTCAAGACAGCACCCCCAACTTCACACAGTACCTCGCCGCCGGGGACGAGCACTGCATGATCCCCTACACCCGCCTTTATGAGGTCACGGAGCAGGACGTGCCGCTCGTGGACTGGGTGGCGTCTGTCGCCGCCGGAGAGCGCCCCGAGCCGGTGTTCTGTGAGGGGTGTGAGGACTGAGCGAGCCCTAACGCCACGCCCCCACCAGCCCGCTCATCAGCCGCAGCGCCACACGGCTCGCCGCCTGCCCCTCGGGCGGCAGCTTGTGGGGGCGGTCACGCTCGCCGCCGAGCAGGCCGTTCTTCACCAAGGCCGCGTCCAAGAGCACCACCGTCTGTCGGTCGGCCTCCACACGACGCACGATCACCGGCCTCCCCGCGCCGTCCTCTGCGAGCACCTCCCAGCCCTCGATGGCGCTGAGGCCCCACGGCGCCGGGCTCAGGGGCTCAAACTCGGGGGGGTCGGCGAGCACGGGCAGCGGAGGCGCGGGCAGCGGCTTGAGCCAACGAAGGCCGGCGATGGGGCTCCCGGGCGCGGTCAACGTGAGGCCCACGGCGGCGGCGAGCTGGGGGGCCTGGGCGTCGGCGGAATCCAGCACGATCACCACCGAGCGCGCCGCGGCGAGACGCGCCGGGAGATCCTCACGCCAGGACTCGGGCAGCACCAACAACGACGCCGAGTCTGTGGGCGCCCACGCCGTACAGAAGCTCTCAACGGCGGAGGCCGCGCTGAGCCGGTCCAGATGAAGCTGGAGGGTGCGGTAGGCGAAGTCGGAGACGCTCGTGCACAGATACCGTGGGCCGGTGAGCGTGGTGACCGTGTTGGGTTGGCGAGGCTCGTAGGGGATCGACCGGCCCGTGAGCCAAGAGAGCGCGTTCGCGAAGAGCTTGGCGCCGTCCTCAAAGCCGATCAGCGTGGCGCCCAAGGCGTTCTGATCGGCGAAGACCAGCACCCGCCCGCGGCCTCGCTCGGCGGCCAACATCACCGGCACCTCCTCGTTGGGCTCGGTGGTGGCGTCTCGTTTGAGATCGCCGGTGAAGCCAGAGCTGTCGTCGCGGCGGTGGGGCGTCCACACATCCGCCCAGCCCTTCGGCGAGGTGGTCGCCAGCACCCGCCAGCCCTGGGCCGGGTCACCCGTGGCGCTGCCGCCGGTCATAAAGCCGAAGGCCGAGACGCCGTGGAGGACGGGGTGGTCCTGGGGCGCGGGCACAACCCGGATCCAGGCGACCGTGCTGGGAGAGAGCGTGCGCTCGGGGCCACGGTCGGCGGCGGTCACCGGGCGCAGGGTGAGGCCGAGGCGGGTGGCCAAAGGGGAGAGCAGCTCGCCGTGAAAATAGCAGTTGGTGTGGTCGGTGAGGAACATCAGGCCGCCGCCCGCGCGCACGAAGGCGTCCAGCGCCAAGACCTCGGACCAGCGTAAGCCGGGGCGGTCGCCGCTCGGCAGGTTGATGAACACCGCAGAGGCCCCGGCGAGGCGCGTGGCGGTGATCTCCCCGGTGAACGGTACGAGCGGCACCCCCGCCCGGCGCGCCGGGTCAAACGCCCGGGAGAGGCCGTGCATGTCGTCGTAACCGTAGCTGTTGAGGCCTAACGCGCTCGTCTCGGGCTGCTTGACCGTGTGGCGTCGGTCGATGAGGATCGGGCCATCGGCCTTGGGCGGCCAGCGCTCCATCACCGCCTCGGGCCAGGCGGGGATCGCCCGACCGGGGGCCGTGGCCACGAAGGCGCGATACCCCGCGGCGACGGCATGCGACGGCAGGGGGCTCACCCAGGGGCTCACCCGCGGGCCGGGCTCGGACACCGCGTAGTAGGCGCACCACAAGGACACAAACACCGCGGCCATCCCAAGGAGCGGGGCTCTCATGGCAGCCTCACCAGCGCGCCGCGCTCGCCGCCCGCGATCAGCGCCCACTGGCCGGAGGCGGCGCTCGGCGGGGTCAACACAGAGACGGACTCCTCACGAACAAGGGTCCAGCCCGCCTCTTTGCCGAGGCCGGTGAGCGAGCGGCGCATCGATCCGCGACGAAGCACCAAGGCGCCATCCTCCACAGAGACCTCCGGCGGTGGTAAGGGGCCCTCGGGCTGGGTGCTGGTCAGGGCGCGGAGCGTGAGGTGCCCCGGGCCAAAGAGGTCATCGGCCCAGGCCTGAAGGGAGTACGTCGCCACACAGTTGTTGAGCGTCTTTTTGCCGTGGAAGGTGCGCGCGCGGTAGGGCTCGCTGTTGATCCAGACGCAGCGGTCAATCACCCACACGACGCTGCCCGGGGGCAACGCCGCCAGCTCGGGGGCCACACCCGTGGTCAACGAGCGGGTCACGGCGTCGTTCTCGGCCCAGTCGGTGTACTCGTGCAAGATTGGGCTCGCCGGGAGGAGGCTCAGCACGAAGCCCAGACAGAGCGCGCCCAGGCCCCGGGCGCCGGGGGTGGCGAGGAGCGCGAGGCCCTCAGCCAACACGAGGCACAGTCCAGCGCTGGGCAGGTACAGAAGCCGCCGGGAGTAGGTGCCCGTGAGTCCGTACAACAACACCGGCAGGCCCCACAACAACAGGCCCAGAGCGGCGGCGGGGGCGCCGTCCCGGAGGCGACGAGCGGCGACCGCCAGCAGCACAACGAACAGGATCAGCGCCCCGAGGGCCCGCAGGGGCTCGCCCAGGGGCTCGACGCTGAGGCTAAACCCGGGGAAGAGGCTCTCCCAGGGGGCGGCGCGCAGGGCGGCGCCGAGGCGGCCGAAGGTGAAGGTGCGCTCGTCCTCGTAATAGCCGCCGATGCCCGAGAGCACCGACGTGCGCGCCACCAGATAAAGCGGCACCCCCACGGCCCAGGCCCCGGCCACCTTGGCCGCGCTGGCGCGACCCGACCGCCAAAAGAGCGCCAAGAGCGCCACGGGCATCGCCGCCAGGGCTGTCTCTTTAAAGCTCAGCGCGCAGAGGCCCAAGATCGCCGTGAAGAGCGCCCTGCCCTGCCCCGCCGCGGCGATGGCGGCCAGAGAGAACAGCGCCACGAGGACGTCGATGTTTCGCGCGACGGCGGGCACGATCTCCACACCCAGCGGGTGCAGCGCGAAGACCATCCCGGCGAAGAGCGCTGTAGCGGAGCTCACGCCCAAGGACCGCGCGGCCAGGCCCAGGGCGGCGACGGCGCTGAGGTGCAGGCCGAGATCCCAGGCCTGCCAATGCCGGGTGTTGTCGTCAAAGAGCGCGCGCTGCAGGGCGTAGTGCAGCATCACCCCCGGGCGCCAGAAGTTCGCGTTGGCC